>Ga0209678_1000285_pt1 | contig 18964 bp, 3 predicted proteins | sample WorMetilvaeELBA1_FD_187404 | JGI IMG/M metagenome (GOLD analysis project Ga0209678, IMG submission 187404) | Marine gutless worms symbiont microbial communities from Max Planck institute for Marine Microbiology, Germany - Olavius ilvae ELBA.1... ...
CTAAAATCTGAGATTGCAATGATTGACTCTGGTTAATTGAATTTTCAAAGAACCGGCTCGGATCGGACCCGTGGAGTGTTGCCTAAAAAAAATTGAAATTTTTTGCTTGACTTCTTCTTGGTGCTCTACGTCTATATTAATCCCAAATAGGGTATTTGAATCGTCCTCGTCGTACTCGTACTCGTCCTCGATACTAAAGGCGGCCCAAAAACTTCGAGGACGAGCACGAGCACGAGTACGAAACCCAAAATGTGCTTATGAGAAAATACGTGGGTTCGGCACAGTTTCATATTTGATCAGACTGGCCGTCTTTTTTGGCCAGAGGCAGCGCTCGTGTGAAACTTCAATGAATGACGAATGACGAATGTCTAATGACGAATGGTGGAATCGCTTCGCTCAGTCGTTTTAAAATAGATAGAATGCATTATTCGACGTTCGATGTTGGACGTTCGATGTTCGACGTTGATCAGTTTCTTTTCCGATCAGACCGGCTGTCCTTTAGCCGGAGGCCGCGCTTGTTTGAAACTTCACTTTAATCCCAAAAAAGGGTGTTTAAATCGTGCTCGTCCTCGTACTCGAAACTGAATGCGGTCCAAAAGTCTCGAGGACGAGCACGAGCACGAGTACGAAACGTCGGATGCGCTTATGTGATACTTCGCCGATTTGGCACAGTTTCTTTATTCGATTTGACCGGCCGTTGGTTTGGCCGGCGGCAGCGCTGAAACCTGAAACCTGAAACCTGATACCTACAAACTGCGCCATTGCTGCCCCGCCGGGGCCACTTTTTCCGATCTCGCATAGGAAAAAGCCTAGTGTCTATTCATTGAAATCACATCATGTTTGCGCAGGATTTATGTCATAGCCAGATTGACTAAAATTATGATCATAAATTAATGGAATGTTTGGACCATGTCAAACAAATTAGAAAAACCAGGCACTTAAATTCCCGCTCAATCAGGGATCAGGGCTTGATTAGTGAGCAAATGATATTAGTGAATCACAATTCAGGTCTCGATCCTGTTCACCAATCTGACACAGATAACCGCTTTGCATTAACCCATTGCACACTCCTTCGTAGGAGTCCCTTCCCCTAATTTTGTGACCTAAAGCAGGGAGGCCAAGTCCAAAATATGGTTTATCGTCAAAATAGTCTAATTTTTTTCTTTTTTTTAGTGTTTTTTTTAGCGTTTTTTTAAATTATTCCTTCCCCAAACCATGACAAAGACCGACTGCACCGCATATTTTTAAAATTGAAATAATATCAGTATCTTATTTGATTTTTTCCGTAAATATAATGCGCCCTGCGAAGGGTGCTATCTAATACTTTAGTATGAGAGATTGCATTCGTTCTAATACTCTCGGAAGGGTAAAACAGGTAAAATCTAATACTTTCGTCGTATTGTGCCTCAGAATTATATTTTGTATGATGTATTCATCACTTGATTGAATAGGAAAAAAGTCAGAGAAAAATGACTGAACATTGAAGCAAAAAGGGAAAAAACAGTGGCTTTGCGGTTCTCATTAACCGGGGGGTAACAGAGAACTGCAAGAGACAGAAAAAACCACAGGTATATGGTTGAAGGTATAGGATTAAAGGGCAAAGGATAAAGGTCGAATTCGAACGCCTCTAATGTCCGATTCCTGCATCCAATTAACCAATAACTAATAACCAAGGCTTCTTCTGTCCTCTGTCTTCTGTCATCTGACTTCTGTCATCTGTTTTCTGAATTCGGAGGGGGAAATGGGAAAGGCATTTTTATATCGATGCTGTGTGACGGTGTGCTGTATTTGGATGGCGGGTCCGGCAGTTTGCCGGGCCGCCGATACGGCCTGCGTCCGGGTCAAGGCCGACGTATCCTTTGCCGATGAAAACCCCCATCCAGTCCCCGCCGGCACAGACCCGGACCCTGCCACTGCGCTGTTATTTTTCCGCCCGAAATCGATGGAAAATATTGATGATGTCAGCGGCACGGACACCGTCAACCCTTCCAACTCCACTGATACCCGCTGTCTGACGGTCCCACCACCGGGCTCTTCCAGGGGCCTGGAGTCCGTCACGCTTTATCATGCCGGTACCAAATTGACCCATATCCCCGGCGGCGAGCAAAAAGTCACCGAGGCCACCCCGGACGATATCGCAGTCAAACCCATGTCCGAGAATACCCAGGAATATTACCCGCCTTCCGATGTATACGTTGATGCCCTGCGCTATGATTTTAAGGATTTTGCCGGTCACCGGTGAAAGCAATCGTGACCGGTGTCGAGCAAGCGCTTGATGTGGATCTTTATCCATATTGCTTATGTCGTATGCACAATGCCGATTTAATAATTGTGACAAGAAAGAATTTATAAAGAGGGAATTTGTGAAACGATTCATTATAAACAGATATTTAAGACTGGTGCTGGCCGGCCTGATTGCTTTTTGCGGGGCTGCCCTGGCTGATGCCGAATCTCTGCTGGAAAATCCAACAATAAGAACCGTCAGTCCCAGGGCCGGCGCTGTCAAGCTGTATTGGGATGCAGCAGATCCAGCTGAAAATGTTAAGCACTACTGGGTTTTCGTCAGTGAGTCGGATTTTTCAAGCATCGAGGGATTGACGCCGAGCACTACGACCACATCGCTTTCAGCGGTAATTTCCGGATTGAACAACGAATTGACATATTATTTCGCTGTTACCGCAGTAAATATTTCCGACGACGAATCAGCGCTGGTTGAAACCGTGTCTGCATCTCCGGTTGGCGGGACCAATGTCAGCGGGGATATAACCAGTGATACTCGCTGGACCCCTGCCGGCAGTCCCTATATCGTCACCGGGGACATCACGGTGCGTTACGATCGCCCCACGTATGGCAGCCATTTCGCCACCTTAACCATCGAATCGGGCGTCGAGGTGCGCTTTGAGCCCGGTACCGGGCTTTATATCGGTAAAGAGTATCGCTCGGATCATTACGACTACTACGGCGCTCTCACAGCCCGGGGCACGGCAGCCTCGCCGATCACCTTTACCTCCAGTGCCGCTGCACCGGCTCCCGGCGACTGGAAGGGGATCCGGTTTCAAAATCAGACCATCGATGCCGACAGCCTGCTGGAACATTGTGTCGTTGAATACGCAGGACTGGCCAACAACGCCAATATTTATTTTGCCGGTGCCCAACCCCCGGTCAAATACAGCACGATCCGGCACGGCAGCGCCCACGGCCTTTATCTTGCGGCTTCATCGCCGATTCTGGCCGAAAATACGATCAGCGCCAATGCTCAAGACGGAATCCACCTGGCCGACGCCTCCCCTGTTATATCGGACAATGACATTACCGCCAATGGCGCCAATGGGATTTACAGCGATGACATTTCCGCGGCGCAGATCGAAAACAACGTGATTTCCAACAACGGTCAAGGCGCAATCAGCGGTATTCATCCGAATCAGCTCCAAAAGCTTAGCGGAAATTCGGGCAGCGGCAACGGCCTCAATTACATCCGGGTGGGCGGCGGTGAAATTACGGCCAGCGGGACCTGGGCCAAGCAGGATTTCGCCTATGTCGTCACCGGGGACATCACGGTGCGTCATGCGAGCACTTCGTACGGCAGCCATTTCGCCACCCTGACCATCGATCCGGGCGTCGAGGTGCGCTTCGAACCGGGCACCGGGCTTATCATCGGAAAAGAGTATCGCTCGGATCACTTTGACTACTACGGCGGCCTCACCGCCCAGGGAACGGCATTGCTGCCGATCACCTTTACCTCCAACGCCGCGGCTCCGGCTCCCGGCGACTGGAAGGGAATCCGGTTTCAAGATCCGACCAACGACAACGGCGCCCTGCTGGAACACTGCGTGGTGGAATACGCCGGCCTGGCCAACAACGCCAATATCTATATCGCAGATGCCGACCCCACGATCAGAAACACCACGATCCGGCACAGCAGTGCCGCTGGACTTTATCTTGCCGGCTCATCGGCTATCCTGGCAGAAAATACGATCGCTGCCAATTCAAATGACGGCATCCGCCTGACCGATTCCTCCCCGACTGTATCGGAAAACCATATTACGGCAAACGGCGCAAACGGGGTCGAGCTTTCCAACTCGTCTTTAGATCTTACCGCCAATACCATCAGTGCAAATGCCGGCAGCGGCGTTAAAAGTGACAGCAGCTCCGCATTGCTGATAAAGGATAATGTGATTAAGGACAACACCCAGGGCGCCATCATGGGTATCCATCCGAACTGGGTGAAGAATCTCAGCGGCAACGATATCAGCGGCAACGGCAAAAATTACATCCTGGTGCACGGCGGTGATATCACCGCCAGCGGGACCTGGGTCAAGCAGGGACTGGCTTATGTCGTCACCGGGGACATCACGGTTCGGCACGCTGGTTTGTCCTGGGGCAGTCTTTTTGCCACCCTGACCATCGATTCGGGCGTCGAGGTGCGCTTTGAACCAGGCACCGGGCTCTATATCGGTAAAGACTATCGCTCGGATCATTACGACTACTACGGCGCTCTCACCGCCCGGGGCACGGCGGCCTTGCCGATCACCTTTACCTCCAATGCCCCGGTACCGGCTCCCGGCGACTGGAAGGGGATCCGATTTCAAAATCAGACCATCGATGCCGCAAGCCGGCTGGAACATTGTGTCGTCGAATACGCGGGCATGGCCAACAACGCCAATATTTATCTATCCGGTGCCGAACCCCCGGTCAAAAACAGCATTATTCGCCACGGCAGCGCCCACGGATTTTATCTAACGGCTTCATCGCCGATTCTGGCCGAAAATACCATCAGCGCCAATGCTCAAGATGGGATCCATCTTGCCGATTCCTCCCCCGTAATAGCGGACAATGACGTTACCGCCAATGGCGCCAATGGGATTCACAGCGATGACGTTTCCGCGGCGCAGATCGAGAACAACGTGATTTCCAACAACGGTCAAGGCGCAATCAGCGGAATTCATCCGAATCAGATCCAAAAGCTGATCGGTAATTCGGGCAGCGGCAACGGCCTCGATTACATCCAGGTGCGCGGCGGTGAAATTACGGCCAGCGGGACCTGGGTCAAGCAGGGTTTCGCCTATGTCGTCAACGGGGACATCACGGTACGTTATGCGAGCCCCTCGTATGGCAATAATATTGCCACCCTGACCATCGATCCGGGCGTCGCGGTGCGCTTTGCGCCGGGCACCGGGCTTATTATCGGAAAAGAGTATCGCTCGGATCACTTTGACTACTACGGCGGGCTCACCGCCCAGGGAACGGCGACCCTGCCGATCACCTTTACCTCCAACGCCGCCGCCCCGGCTCCCGGCAACTGGAAGGGAATCCGGTTTCAAGATCCGACCAACGACGCCGGTACCCTGCTGGAACACTGCGTGGTGGAATACGCCGGCCTGGCCGGCAACGCCAATATCTATTTTTCAGACGCAAACCCCACCCTTCAATACAACACCATCCGCAACTCCAGCCATTCAGGTGTATATGTAGACGGAGCCGACTCCAGCGGGGCTGTCATCCGCTGCAACAATCTCAAAGACAATCACTACGGGGTTTATATTTCCGGCAACGCTGTTCCCCTGGTCAAAGCCAACAATTTTTTAAGAAATAAAAATTATGGTGTCAACGCCGCCGCAACCGCCACCGTCGATGTCACGGATAACTGGTGGGGCGATGTGAACGGGCCGAACTTTAACGGCGATCACGTGAACGGCCCTCTGGCTTTTACCCCGTGGTTGACGGAGGAAAGCGACTGCATTCTTTCGCCGCCCACCAACGCGGCGCCTTTTGTGCCCCAAAACCCGGATCCGGGCAACGGTGCCGTACGGGTGCCGGTTCTGGTGGAAGGGCAGCCGGTTGCGGTCACGCTGGGCTGGACCGGCGGCGATCCCAACCCGTGGGACACGGTGGTCTATGACCTTTATTTCGGCACCGCTGAGGACAGCCTGGTAAAAGCGGCCGAAAGTATCGCTGAAACGTTTTATGAAAAAGCCGGCCTGGCCGCGGGCACGACCTATTTTTGGCAGATTGTTACCCGGGACGACACCGGAGCGGAATCCACCGGTGCGGTCTGGCATTTTACCACCCTCGGTGATCCGCCGGATCTGATTGTCTCCGATGTGGCCTGGCAGCCGGGCTCCGACCTGCAGGCCGGGCAGACCATCGCGTTTAGTGCGACGGTCGAAAACACCGGCAACGGTCCGGTGGTGGACGCTTTTCAAGTGGCTTTTTACATCGACGGCCAGTCCATCGCCGCGAAAACCTTCAACCCGGTCATCAATTCCGGCGCTTCCCTGCTGATCAGCCACACCTGGACCGCCGCCGCCGGCGATCACGCCATCGAAGTTCAGGTCGACAGCCAGCAGCAGGTCGCCGAAATGCACGAAGACAACAACAGTTTTTCTGCGGCCCTGCCCTATATCGGGGACCCCACACCGCCGGATCTGATCGGCAGTGTTCCGGCCCACGGCACCGCGGTCAAACAGGCCGACACGATTGTGTTTACCCTGTCGGATCAATTCGGCGTCGTGGATACGGCGGCGGTCGTTGCCAGTGTTGCGGTATCAAACGCCGGCGGTCAGACCATAGCCGGCACCGTAACCGCGGCCAATGATAAGTTCACCTTCACCCCTGATACACTAACCCTGGCAGACGGCCAATACACGGTAACATTTACCGCCCGGGATCTGGCAGGCAACACCCAGCAATACAGTTTCACTTTCACGGTGGACGGGCAGCCGCCCGCAGCACCGGTCATCATCGGCGATTCGGTTTTAAGCGGCCCCATCGGGGTGCGGCCGGCTCAAAATAAAGCCAAGCGCAGCGACGTGACGTTGACAGGCACCCGTGAAAACGAATCCGGCGTATATATCAACAACCAACTGGCGGTCGATTACGGCAGCGGCGATTGGTCTAAAGATCTCAACTTGTCCCAGGGTGACAACACCCTTGAAATCTGGCTGCAGGATGCCGCCGGCAATCGCGGACCTTCCGTTTGGGTGGACATCCGGGTGGATTCCGTGGCGCCGGAAGTGACCGCCATTCTCCCGGCGAACAATAGCTTTATCAAGGAGGTTCCGCCCACCGTTAGCATTACATGTGTTGAAGCCTCCAGCAGTCTGAACCTCGCGAATTCGATTCTTGCCATCATTGACGGCGATCAGAGTCCGGTACCCGGCACCTGGACACCATCCGGCGCCGAAAAGCTCGTTTTTACGCCGGCGGCGCCTTTGACCGATGCGACTTACGTGGTTGACGTGCAGATCGAAGACGATTTTACCAACCGGTCAACGCCCGCCCAGTATATATTTACCGTGGACACGACACCCCCGGCAGCGCCCTCAATCGATGCCTACGCCACCCCCACTCACAATCCGGCCCAAAAGGTGACCGGTACCAAGGAAGCCTACAGTGCTCTGTGGTTAAACAATGAGCAGATCGTTGGCCACACGGCGGAAGCTAGCTGGGAAGCCTTCGTGAACCTTTCAAGCGGGTCCAACCTGTTTGAATTCGTGGTCGAGGATCGAGCCGGCAACCACAGTCCGCCGGCAACAATTGATATCTTTTACGATGATATTCCGCCCCCGCCGGTTGACACATTAATCGCCGTCGGTGATGGAGACGGCCATACCGTCCACCTCGATTGGACCGGTTATGATGAATCCATGCATGGCGACATTGAAGCCTACCGGATTTATGTTTCATCGTCGAGCTTCACCGACCTGGCCGGCCTCACCCCCCGGACCACGGGGGATGCCGGCATCGATAGTTACGCCGTTCAGGGTCTTGAGCGAAACACTACCTACTGGCTCGCTGTCGTGGCCGTAGACCGCATGGGCAATGCCAACGGCACGGCCGTGCCGGTATCTGCCAAGACCCGTGACATCGAACCTCCCGAAGATGTTCAGAACCTGAAAGTCGCATGCTTTGCCGACCGCCTGACGTTCACCTGGAACCATTCTGCCGACACCGACGGCGATCTGGCCGCATACCGGGTGGCCTTCGGCACCGACCAAACCGGCGAATTACTGCCGGCATCGCAATCCATCTATGACAAAACCGGTCTTGCTGCGGCGACCGCCCATGACTTTGTAATTTATTCGGAGGACAACGACGGGAATCAAAGCGGCGGCATTCAAATTACCGGTGTGACCCTGCTTGCCAATCCGGCCAACCTTGCCGCCGAGCCCCACAGCGGATACGTGAGCCTCACGTGGGATGGCGCGGCACCTTCCGAATATGTCAAGCAATATACAGTATATGTGGGTGAGGCCGAATTTACGACGGTAAACGGGCTGACCCCGGTCATTAGCACCGGCGCCACCCAAGCCAATATTGCCGGATTGACCAACCATACTCAGTACTATTTTGCGGTAACGACGGTCAACATTTCAGACGGCGAAGACCCGACGGTCACGTCTGTTGCAGCAACGCCGGTACCGGATACCGAAGGGCCCGTGATCACCAATCTCACAGTCAACAATGTGGCATTGTTAGACGGTCAAATACTGACCGCACCGGCCACCTTCAGCTGCGCGGCTGCTGATCCGGCCGGCGTCAGCCGGTTGGAGCTGTCAATTGACGGAAACTTGCTGCGCACGGACTACAATGCGCCATACACGGCTTTCTGGAACATTGTTGCGGTGGAGGACAGGGAATACACCCTTCTCATCAATGCATACGACACGCTGGGCAACCGCTCCTCGCTGGAAGTCCGGCTGATCGTGGCCCTCGAGCCGCCTGCGGAAGCCCCGCAGATTTCACAGCCCCAGGATGGCAGTCAAACCAATCAGACATCTATCCGGACCGCGGGCAGTACCGATAAATATTCTGATGTCACTATATACTTAAATGATCCCGAAACAGGCATTCCGGCATTGGTTGACATCCAGGGCCAATTCAGCACCAACATCAACCTGGTTGAAGGCGAAAACCGAATTCGGGCGGCTGCCGTGAACCGGGCCGGTGAAGGACCTAAGAGCAGCGAAATTCGCATTACGCTCGATACCACCCTTCCGGTGCCTCCTTTGAATCTAACGGCGCAGGCCCAACCGGGAGGCGTCGTCAATGTAACCTGGCAAAAAGCAACCGGGGCAGCGGCCGCCGGCTACAACCTCTACCGGGCGGATCAGCCGTTTGATCTGGCCGCATCTGCCAGTCGGATTAACGCCGGACTGATTACCGGAACCTCATTCTCCGATCTGACCCCCGCAGACGGCACCTGGTATTACCGGGCCAGCGCCGTGGATAGTGCCGGCAACGATTCGGGACTGTCCGCCGACGCTTCCGCTACGGCCGACAGCACGGCCCCGCGGGTGGTGTCTATTGCTTACAATCCCCAGGGCGCCTTCGACTCCGCTACCGGCACCATGGCTCCGGGCAGCGTCCTGTTGGAGGTGACGGTCAGCGAGCCCCTGCAGACAGCGCCTTTTTTCAGCATCAACCCCCAGGGCGGCATGCCGCTTTCTGTGGAGCTCGCAAAAGATACGGATCTGACCTACACCGGTATGTTTGCAATTGCCACTACCATGCCATCCGGCACGGCCTACGTCGTATTTTCCGGCAGGGATCTGGTCGGCAACCGCGGCACGGATATCGATAACGGCGGCAGCATTCAAATCGACACCACCGGTCCGGCTGTATCCCGGCTGTTTGTATCACCGCCCGAGCCTATTCAAAACGATGAGCAACATCCGGTGACCCTGACCGCCATTTTGGGATTGAATGAAGCCGTCAAGGCCGGCAGTGCGCCGCAATTGTCCTATTTGCTGTCCAATGGCGGCCGCCAGCCTGTTGCCGTTGAGTCACTGACCGAGCTCACACCCCAGGGCGACGATGTCGCCACCTGGCAGGCGGAATTTACGCTGCCGGCCGATGCCGGTTTAGCCGGGCCGGAGACTTTTTACTTTATCTACCACGGGACGGATGCCTTGGACAATACCGGCAGCCGTATCTTGGTTGATAATCTCTTCCAGGTGTACCAGGGCGAACTGCCGCCCCTGGAGACGCCTGCCAATTTAGCCGGTCAATCCCTGCCGGCCGGCAAAATCAGATTGAGCTGGAATGCGGTGGCGGATGCCGTCGGATATCAGTTGTACCGCCGGGCGCCGGGTGAGGACCAGTTGACAGCTTACCAACGCCTGGATCTGGTGGAAACCTATGTGGACGAGCCGGCCGTTGACGGCGATTATACCTATGCGGTTGCCAGCATCCGCCGGGAAAACGACCAGGACGCGCTCAGCGGTATGAGTGCACCGGTCACGCTAGGTTCCGATTCAACGGCACCGGGTGCACCGCAAAATCTGGTCCTTGAACTGCTGGCCGGCGGTATCAAAGCCGCCTGGCAGCCGCCGGAAGTCTTCGAGACCGTAACCTATTCCATCTACCGGGCGCCGGCCAGCACTATTATATCCGTTGACGGGCTCACACCGCTGAAAACCGGGATAGCGGAAACCGAGGCCCTCGACTCGACACCGTCGCCCAGCGATCACTGCTACGTGGTCACGGCGGAGGACAAAGCGGGTAATGAATCACCCCCCTCCAATTCCTTTTATCTGAACTTTGAACTGCTGCCGGTCGCCAGCCTGAAAGTGGTGCAAAAAGATGACAATCCGCCGCTCGTAACCTGGACCCATCCGGGGGGCAGCACTATCGGCTACGACATTTACCTTGGCCGGGGAGAATCGAAAATCCGACTGAACCCGGAGTTTCTGACGAAAACCGCCTTTGCCGATTCCGGCTATGGCGATGACGAGCGGGTCTACACCGTAGTAGCCCGGGACGGGACGGACGAGAGCCTGGGCCGCAGCATCACCTTGCCGATGGTGCAGGCGACCCTGGCTGAAGAAAGCCATATCAGTCGCGGGCTGATGAACCGCCTGGAATACTCGGTGGCCAACAGCTCAACGGTCCCGGTTGAACATCTGCGGCTGAAGGCGGACATTGCCGGCTACAAGCACACGTCCGCTGAATTCAGCGTCGCCGGCAATTTTGCCCGTAAGATTGATGTCATTGTGGGAGGCTATGCTGAGCTGGCGGATGAAGAGACAATCACCTTAACCGTCGAAATAATCCCCGCTGAAGGCGAGCTCGTTGAAATCATTCGCAGCGGACAACTGGCCGTCGGCGATGGCATGCTGGCCGTGGATATCTTAAATGAAGAGTTTACCCGGGGCGCCACCGGAAGGCTGCGGTTTACCCTGGAAAATACCGGTGAAGAAGACATTGAAATCGTCACTGCCACCGGCTTCGGAACGGCACCCTCCAATGAGATCTTCGTGAACCTGTTGGATGATGAAGGCTATTTGCTCTCTTCAACGCCGTTTAAGCAGACAACGGGGATGGATTGCCAGGCCGGACCCTGTGTGGCCCGCATCCCGGCCGGGGCGACCTTCACATCCGCACCCGTGACGATTTCAGTGCCCTTTGGCGCGCCCGATCAGGTTCTCGTCGAGCTGGAGTTTGCCGCGATTCATTATCGCCTGGGTCAACCGGAGGCGGTGACCATGCCCGGAATGGTCACCAAGCGCGAGGTGGTATTAGCCGAGACCACCTATTTCGGTGAGGTGCTGGATGTGTCACCGCCAAGCTCCATCGGCGATGAAGATATTGTCATCACCGGCCGGGCCGTCGAACGGGACAGCGGCCGGCCCTTGCAGGATGTGCCCCTGAATCTGGTAATCTTCACCGATGGATTCGAGCGCCGCAATCCGGTCTTCACGGATGCCGAAGGCAATTTCAGTTATACCTTCACACCCTTGCCCGGTGAATCCGGCACTTATCATGTCTGGGCGGTTCATCCCGAAATCCAGGACCGGCCGGATCAGGGGCAGTTCGTGATCAACCGCCTTTCCGTCAAACCCGACATCGTCGATCTGAGCGTGCCCCGCAATTATGAACAGACCGTCAATCTTCAGGTAACCGCCGGCAAGGACACCACGGTTAAAAATCTGCACCTGGTATACGGTGAGTTGGACCAGGTAGGCGGCGTTTATCCCCAGGGAGTCACCCTCATGCCGGGTGCACCGGTGCCGGTCTTGAGCTCCGGCCAGTCCGCGGTCCTTACCTGCCGGTTGTCGGCCGACAACACGGCCGATGAAATCGGCCAAGTCGTGCTGAAAGTCAAAAGTGATGAGACCGGAATGCAAGCCTGGCAAACAGTCTTCATCAACACCCAATTTACGGTCGCCCGGCCCGTGCTGGCGGCCTCGCCACATTTCGTCGAGACTGGTGTCGTCCGGGGCGAAGCCGTCACGGAAAATCTGGTACTTAAAAACAAAGGGTTGGCGGATCTGTACGCATTGAAACTTTCCGTGGTCGATGCCGGTGACAATCCGGCGCCCGCCTGGGTCCAGCTGGGCTCTTCAACGGAATCGGGCACCCTGGCAATCGGTGAATCGCGTGAAGTCAACCTGACGTTCGTTCCTACGGAGGATGTTGCCGAAGGCGATTATACCTATTATTTGAAGGTTTCAGGTGACAACTATCCGGCAGCCAAAATCAGTCTCCACGCAGCGGTGCGCCGGGAGGGGCTGGGCAATGCCCTGATAAAAGTCATCGATATCTACACCGGCACAACCGATGCCGCCGGTGAAATTATCCAGGGAGTTGCCGGCGTCAGGGTCGAGCTGCAAAACGAAGATGTTCAATCCATTCATTATGCCGAGACCACCAACGAACTGGGAGAAGTCGAGATATTCGGCATTCCGGCCGGCCGCTACTATTGCCGGATCACCTCCGGCCGCCACAGCGATTACAGCGGACATTTGTGGATCAAACCCGGGATTACCGCAACCGAAGAAATCACCCTGCTTTACCGCGCCGTATCCGTGGAGTGGAATGTCAGCGAAACCGCAATCGCGGATAAATACGAAATCGATTTGACCGCCACCTACGAAACCAATGTACCGGCGCCGGTCATTATCGCCGAACCGCTGTCCACCACCCTGCCCGTCATGCTGGCCGGCGATGTCTACACCGGGGAGTTTACTCTGACCAATTACGGCCTGGCCCGGGGCGTTTTCTACGGCATCAGCCTGCCCGAAAACAGCGAGAATTACACCTACGAACTTCTAAGCGGTCTGCCCGCGGCCCTGGAGGCCAAGGAGCGCATCACCGTGCCCTTCCGGGTGACCTGCCTCAAATCAGCAGATGGCAGTGACGGTTCCGCTACCGGCGGCGGCAGTGGGGATGGATCAGGCGCGATCGAATTTCCGTATCATACAAGTTGCGCCGGCGGCAAAGCGGTTCATTTCATTCGCCCGCCGGCCGGCGGCGATCCGGCCACCTATCGAAAATTTATCGGTTCATCACTCGGAGAAGGCTTGGCAGGTTATGGGCCGTCTTCCAAAAAGCTTTCCGGTACACGCTGCATACCAAAAGCACTCCGGAAAGAGAACGATAAATTGGCGGAATCCTGTGCACTTCCGGAGACGGATCAGAACCAAAATCAGGCGACCGGATCTTTTGTCCATGCTGTTCTGGGTGAATACGGACGGGATAAGGTGGATTTATCGATCAAAGCCCCCGGGGGCAGCATTGAAATTCACCGGTATTACTATGACAATAAGTGGCATTGGGATCACCGGCGCCATAATTTGATTTTCATGCGGGATGCCATCGGCCATGTCGATTCAATTGACAAAGCCGGAGTTATTTATAACGCCGGCGCTATGCCTTTCAACCCGCTGAGCAAAGCCGCTTACCTGCCTGAAGTTTATGTCTTCAAGAACGCTACCAATACGATTACCGTGCGAAGCGGTGTTGATGGCGAAGGTTTTCGCTGGGAGAATAAATCCGGAAGCTGGCGGGAATACGATAATGATGGGCGTATGATATCTTATGGCACGCGTGGTGGGGTATTGGCCAAAATGATATATGAGCCAGGCGAAGGCGGTAAGCTGATTGGCCTGACCGACCGCAACGACCGTCAGGTGTACTGGTATGAGTATGAGGGAGATCTTGTTTCAGCTGTGCGTGATATCGAAAATCGCCGGTTGGAATACAGCTACACCGACAAGCTCCTGACAGGCATCACGGATGTTACCGACGGAATCACCCGCTATGAGTACGATGATAATAGTCGCATCACAAAAGTGGTGGATGCCGAAAATCACGAAAGAAATATCTCCTATGATGAATACGGTTACGTGGAGTCGGTGGTGGATAATGAAGGCAAGGGGCATTTCTTTGGATGGGACTACGATCCGGCAAAAAGCGAATATTATACCCGCATCGGATTTTCATCCGGAAAGATTAAAGAAATTTGGTATGACGTTGAAGGTGACACCAAACGGGTTGCCATCAACGGCCGGACCATGCAGAAGATAACCAAAGACGGACGCAGTCTGATCATCGATGACGGCATCGGCAACTTCACCCGCAAGGAATATGACGAGTGGGACAACCTGACCCGGAAGATATACCCCGACGGAACCAGCGTTGCCTACAAATACGAGCACACGTTTAATCGCATGGTCGAAGAAATCGATGAAAATGGAGTCACGACAGCCTACGGGTACGATGAATCCGGCAATATGATCCGCAAGACGGAAGCCGCCGGCACGGCCGATGAACGCGTGACCGAATACACCTATGATGACGACAACAACCTGCTGACAACAAGACGTTTGGCTGACAGCGTCACGGCCGAGGCGCTGACCGTGACGGCCTACGACGAATTGGGCAACCTGATATCCGTCACGGACCCCGAGAACAATACCACCCGTTTTACCGCCCACGGCATCATGGGCAACGTGTTGACCAGAATAGATGCCCGGGGCAAGGAATGGACTTACGAATACGATGCAGCCGGAAGAATAACAACCATGATCGATCCCATCGTCAACGACACCGAACCCTTGCGCAATGTTACCCGGATTGATTACGACGGCCTCGGCAATAAGGTGCTCGAGGTGGATCCGCTGGGCCGGGAAACCCGCTATGAGTACGACAATAACGGCAATTTGAGCGCTGTGACCGATCATCTCGGCCACGCAACCCGATATGAGTACAACGACGATAACCGGCTCGAGCTTCAGGTGGATGCCGAAGGCAGGACAATCCGCTATGAGTACGACATCGACGGCCGCCTGATTAATACCATCGACGGCAACGGCAACGAGATCGTCAGGGAGTTTGATGACAATTCGGGGAGTTCCGGCTGCTCATCGTGCAACGGCGCTGCCGGCACCAATCAGCCGGCACGCATCATCTACCCGACCTTCGAGAAGCATTTGTCCCACGACAAACGCGGTCGCAAGCTTGCCGAGGTGGATGTCCTCAATGAGACCGAATCTTATATTGTTTTGCAAGGGTACGATGATGTCGGCAACCTGGTTTCGCGTATCGATCAGGAGCAAAAATCAACCACCTATGGATATGACCATTTAAACCGCCTGGTCCGGGTGACTGATGCCATGATCAAAGATACGCTATACACCTACGATAATCGGGACAACCTGATCGCACTGACCGACGCGGAGGGAAACACTACTCGTTTTGAATACGACCGCCACAATCGTCTGGTGAAGGAGATCCGGCCGGAAGGGCAGCAGACTGTCTATGATTATGACGGAGCAGGCAATCTCATTGAAAAGATCGATGCCAAGAACCAGAAAACCGAATACATCTACGATGATGCCGGCCGGCTGGAAAAAATTCGCTACTATGAGCCGGAAAACCACTCGGATCCGGTCAAAACCGTTGTGTTTACCTATGATCAGTCCGGCAACCTGACAGGCTATGATGACGGCTTCACATCGGCGGTCTATGCTTATGACGACCTTTACCGCAAGCAGTCCGAGACGGTAAATTACGGGACCTTCGAACTTACCAACAGCTACACTTACTATAAAAACGGCCTGAAAAAGACCTTCACCGGTCCGGACGGCGTTACCTATACTTACACCTATGATGACAACAACCAGCTGACCGGCGTCAACATCCCGGGAGCTGGATATATCACATACAGTGCCTACCAATGGAACCGGCCAACCGAGGTCATCTTGCCCGGCGGCGGCAAGCGCGAATATGCCTACGATCCGTTAATGCGGGTAAAGTCTATCGCTGCCAAAGACCCGGCGCAAAATATTATGCTGAATTATCAATACGATTATGATAAAGTAGATAACATCACCGCCAAGGTCACGGAACACGGTGATTATGGCTACGGCTATGATGATCTTTACCGGTTGACCGACGCCGACAACCCGGGTCAGACCGATGAAGGCTTTAGCTATGATGCCGTGGGCAACCGGCTGACGTCCGCAGTGGTGTCCGGCGACTGGGGTTACAATGACAACAACGAGCTTCAGGGCTATGCGGACACCACCTTTGAGTACGATGACAATGGTAACATGACCCAAAAGACCGATGCCGGTCTGGTTACCAACTACATTTATAATGTAGAGGACCGTTTGGAAAGGGTTGGGGACGGTTCCGGTTCTTTGATATCCTCATACTACTATGACCCGTTCGGTAGAAGGCTGTGGAAAGAAGTAAACGGGGTCAGGACTTACTTTGTCTATGCCGACGAAGGCTTGGTGGTCGAAGTCGATGCTGCGGGGAATGTGACAAAGTCCTATGGTTATAGGCCCAATTCCACGTGGACCACTGATCCGCTGTTTATGAAAGTTGATGGCCAGTATTACTTTTATCAAAATGACCACTTGGGGACTCCGCAAAAGCTAACAGCAGTCAATGGGGCTGTGGTCTGGTCCACTAAATACTCCTCCTTTGGGAAAGCTGAAGTTGATCCTTCCTCAACAATCACAAATAATCTCCGGTTTCCGGGGCAGTATTACGATCAAGAAACTGGGCTGCATAATAATTACCACCGATATTTTGATCCAAAAGTAGGAAGGTATCATAAAATAGATCCTATTGGATTAAATGGTGGGATCAATCTCTATGCTTATGTATCAAACAGCCCAACAATATATATAGATCCATTAGGCCTCAAATTATATGGTACATTAACTGGAACTTTCACTGGTAGTTTTGCAAGATATTTTTCCGCAGAAGTAGGAACTTTCTTTGTTGTAGACCCATGTGATCCAGAGTATATTTACTCGTTCGTATATGTAGGCGGTGGCATAGGTTTTGGGAAGGGTGTTGCTGCGACCTTTGAAGTGGGTGTTTTAGAGACTAACGTTTCACCAGACGCAGAAGATCCGTTTGGTATCACCGGCTTTGGATGGGCAAATAACTTTTATGCAGCTGAGGGTTTAAAAGGAATTAGTCTTCAAGGCTGGGGCAACGGAAAAACAGAGGGAAACGCTACGGGATATAACATTGGTTATGCAATTGGGAAAGGTTGGGGAATATCGGGTATGTTAACCCATACTTGGTCTGATGGTAAATTTAAGATTAGCGAATTACCACAAGAGCTGCAAGAGGTATTGGGTAAGACTTTGCCCTTAATGGCCAAGTTTCTTTGTGAAGAGAAACAAAATGAACAATGCGAGAGTTTAAATAAACAATAGGAGGTATAGCAAAATTACCGGCACAGTAGCAAAAGATAAAGAATTAATCATTACAAAAACAAATATACCATTTATTCGAGCAGGTTATGGAAACCTAATTATTCCTGGTATGTTGATCTGGACCATTCTCGGCTTAAAACTTATTGAAAAATTCAGTCTTAGTTACATTGGTATAATTATATTGCTTGCAGTAAACTTATACTTTTTCTATGGCTATATCTCAACTGTCTCAAGAATAATATTTTACAGAGAAAAATTGATGATAGTGACGGCATTGTTTAGCAAAATCATTTATATAAGTGAGATCGTTAATGTCAAAATATCAGATGTTAAACTAAGTTCATCAATTAAATTGAAATTTCAGCTATTAAATAAACTTTTTCCTTTTTCTTGTAACTTTATAGTCATGGACAAAACTAATTTTGGGAATTACAAAAAAACTTTAAAGGAAATTGAGAAGCTATTTGATAGTTATGGAATTTCACATACGAAGAGAATGGATATTTGGATAGCTATAAAACAGAAAATGGGTAGCAAAACTTTTAAGCAGAAATAAAAAAAAGGAGCGGCTATTAAATACTAAATATTGATAGAAGCAAGGGAATATTAGGGACGGGAAAATAGGTGACGTTGTTGACTGAGTTGACTTATTAGATTTAAAAGCTGATTTTAAAATACTGAAGAAGTTGAAGGCAGTTGGCGCTGCATAGCTCCGGCTGCCTTTTTGTTTTTAAAATGATCCAATCCTTACCAGGGGCTTAGTGGCAATGCCGTCAGGTTGATACGGTGCGGGGTGATGGCAAAAGGGGCTGGCGTGATTTGTGTCAAGTTACATATCGGCGATTTTATCGGACGGCATTTTTACCACCCTGCCGGAGGCTGCTTTTTAAAAAGATAAAAATTCTGTACGATAAAATCACTTATGTAAAACTGCAGTTTATCATGACAGGCGCAAACGGATAAGATAGACAAGCGGCGGTTCCTTTTTTTTGGAGGGCGGGCGGGGATATTAAATCAAACCGGCTGCGAGCGCAGGCAGCGCAAGACCTGACCTTCAAGGTCTGAAGCCCGAGCACGCAGACGTCCGCATTTTTATTAGGGGAATATTAGGGACGTACTAAAGAAATAAAGTTTACAATGAAAGTGAAGTATGGTGTTGCAAAGCTATGCCAAGAAAATCAAGAATAGATGCACCCGGTGCGCTGCACCATATAATAGCCCGCGGAATAGATCGGGGTAAGATTTTTCAGGATCCGGTCGACAAACGTAATTTTTTAGACCGGCTGGCGGGCATATTAAAAGCTACTAAAACCAGTTGCTATGCCTGGGCCATCGTTCCAAATCATTTCTTATGTAGAGCTCTACATAAAATGTGTTATGTGAAGCCCCGCATTATGTAAAGTTGATACTCTAAAATCCTGCCTTTTGTATTCATTTCTATCACCTCTTTAGCAGTTTAGTCCACATAATTGTGGTTTTTTGGCAAGTTGGTTGAGCCA
>Ga0209678_1000286_pt1 | contig 18919 bp, 16 predicted proteins | sample WorMetilvaeELBA1_FD_187404 | JGI IMG/M metagenome (GOLD analysis project Ga0209678, IMG submission 187404) | Marine gutless worms symbiont microbial communities from Max Planck institute for Marine Microbiology, Germany - Olavius ilvae ELBA.1... ...
CCACGCCGCCATAGCCCGCATCATCGACCGCTTCCCGCCAACCCAATGCGCCGCCTTCTTCGCAAACGCCGGCTACGCTTCCGCCTAATGCGATCCCGTTCTAGGGCCCGGTTTCCTGGTCGAGACCGTCGAGCCGGGCAGTCCGGCGGCGCGCATCGGCCTGCGCGGCGGCAGCGTGCCGGTGCGCATCGGGCCGCAGGAGTACCTGCTGGGTGGCGACATCATCACCGACGTCAACGGCGAGCCACTGGACAGCATGGCGACCGTGGGGCGCATCGTGCGCGACTTCGAGGTCGGCGAGCGCGTCGCGCTGCGCTATTTCCGCGCCGGGGCCTACCACGAGGCGGAAGCCGTGCTGCCCGAACGCCCCGTCCTGCCGGCCGACATCGGCCGCTATGGCGACCGCCGCTCCCGGCACCGTTGACGCAACACCTCAGCCGCCCCAGTCGGCGCGCACCCCTTCCCACCAAGCGCGCCAAGCAGCCGTGTCGTAGCCGTGGCGCCGGCCCGTCAGTGCTGTGAGCGCGCCCACCGCGTCGCCTCTCAGCCACAGTGGATCGCCGGACGCCTCGAGCCGCGCCAGCAGTGTCTCGATCGTGGCGGTGTCGGCCTGGCCGAGTTCGACCGCCGCCCACATGGCGGCCAGGTGCGGCGCGAAGTACTTGGCGGCGCCGTTCTCCGGCGTCGTCCAGTCGGCGGCGATGAGGTCCGGCGGCACACGGCCCGTGCCCGACACGCCCATGCCCCACAGCACCAGGAAGACGCCCAGGTCGCCGCGTGGCGCGACGACGACGTCGCGGTAGGGCTTCAGCGGTGCCGCGGGCATCGGTGCGCTGAGCCGGCGCGCGAAAAAGTCGTCCGGCGGGTCCGCGACCGCCGCGGCATAGACCGCGGCGCGGATGCGGCTGCCGACGCGCGGATAGGCCTCCGGGTCGGCCAACAGCCCGTCGAGCGCCGCGCCCCGCGCCACCCAGTCGACGGTCCCGCCGTCGGGCACCGGCGACAGGTCGGGCAGCGGCGGCACCGACCCAGCGACCGGCGCGGCGCCGAGGGCGCCCCAAAGGACCCCGCGCCCGTCCGTACCGGCGCCGGCGACGAACGGCCGGCCCGCCAGAACCGCGATTTCGTACGGCTCGCCGCCCGCCAAGGTGTGGCGGCGCGTCCAGGTGGTGCCGTCGGGGCTGTACCAGACGACGCCCGCGGACGCGGTGCCGGAGACCGCCCACAGCGCCGCGCGGTCGGCCGCCAATGCGAAGGCGCGCCAGCCGGCGACGGGCCCGTGCAGCCGCGTGCTCGAGCGGCCGTCGGTGTGCCACAGCGCCGCGCCCTCGGCCTCCCGCACCAGGCCCGCCAGCCCGCCGCGATACGGCACCAGGTTCGAGGTCGGCCGCCGCGGCCAGCCACGCAGGTCGGTCAGCGCGGCGTCGGCGTAGCGCACGACCCGGCGGCCGCCGGGTTCGCGCAGGCTGCCGACCAGCGCGCCGTCCAGCGGCGCCAGGCTGGTGATGCGGCTGACCCGGCGCGGCGGCGTCGGGTGGTCGTAGGTCTCGCGCCAGGTGCGGCCAGCGTCTTCGGAGACCTGCAGCCCGGCGCGCCAGGCACTGGTCGCGGCGATCAGTCGGCCGTCGCCCTCGGCCAGCGCGTGCACGTGGAAGATCTGCGCGGTGAGCACGCGCCCCGTCGCCCAGTTGCGCCCGTTGGTGACCCGGAAGTCGCCCTGGCCGGCGATGCGCGCGTCCTCCGACGGCCAGTAGAGCAGCCCCCGATGCACGACCGGATGGCCGGCGTCCTGGCTCCACAGATGGCGCTCGTACTGCACAGCGCCTGTCGTCACGTCGACGCTGTAGAGGTCCGCCGAGTTATGGTCGACGCCCTTGACGCTGTTGGCGAACCACAGCCGCCCGCGATAGGGCACCAGCCGGCTGACGACGGGCCACGGCCCGACCTGGGCGACGACCGGCAGTGCGGTGGGTTCGGCCGCCGCCGGAACGGCGACGACGAGGGTGAGCGCGAACAGCAGACGGCAGAGCGGCGGCGGCATCGCCGGGCAGCGTAGGCCAAGCATTGCGGCGCGCGAGGTCACGATTTCGCGCCCGCGCGGCCGCCTTGACCAGCGCTACGGGCCGGCCGCCTCGATGAGGCTTTGCGGGTGGCGTGCCAACGGGCTCTGATCGAATTGCGGCGGCACTTTCTGCCACTGGTGGCCCGCCTTCGCCATGTCGTAGCCGATCTGGTAGAGCCGGTTCATCTCGGCGGTGTCGAATTCGTCATCGCTCTCCCAGACGAAGTCCTGCGGCAGGCTGACGTAGTTGAACTCCGTGTCCGCCGCCAGGGCTTCGACGTAGATGAAGTAGAGATTGGCGAGGGACATCGCCTTGACCATCGTCGAGATGGCGCGGCCGACGATGGGCTTGAGGCGCCGCTCGATCTGTTTCGGCTGCGGCGTGACGATGTCGTGCCGGATCACGTAGAGTTGGCCGCGCTTTGGCCGCTCGCGACCGTCTTCGGCCGCAACGGTCTCGACCGCGCGATGGGGATCGACCACGAGGCTGTGGAAGAAGACCGGCGTGAACAGACCGCCGTCGCCGTGCATTTCGTCGCAAGCGACCCCGTCCACCTCGACGTCGATCAAGGTCGTCGGAAAGATGCCCGGCATCGAGGCCGACGCCAGCAGGACCTTGCGGAACAGCTCGGGCGCGTCGGGATCGCCGCTGTTGGCGATCGCGCCCATGTTCCAAACGACGAACTCCTGCCGGTCCATGTTGGCCGTGCCGATCAGCAAGCGTCGCCCGGCCCTGTGCGCCGCCGCCACGTCGGCGATCAGGGCGTCGTCCGCCGACTTGGCGATCTGTGCCGCCAGCGGGGCGCTGTCCAGGAAGGATTCGTCGCCGAGCACCGCCGTCACGCCCTTGGACGTGTAGACGTCGGCGTCGCTGACGGTCGTGAAGCTCTCCTTGAGTGCGTCGTCGTATTTCGGCCCGACGAAGGCGAACGGCGCGATCATTGCCCCGTGCTGATCCCGGTCACGACTTTGAAGGTCGGGCGGGTCCCGGCGTCGGTCCAGCCGTTGAGGAAGCCGGCGCCGAAGGCGCCGAAGCCGCCGCCCCCGGACAGGGCCAGCGAGCAGTAGGACGGCGCGCCTGACTCATCCTGGCAGTAGATGTCGTCGCTCTCGTCGCGCAGCGATTGCTCAAGGTCGGCCTGCAGCGTCGGGCTGAGCGCCAGGCCTTCGTCACGGACGTGCGGCTCGCCGGGCGGCTCGGCCGCCGCCATTTCGGCGACGGGCACCGGGTTGCGCGTCAGGTCGCCGGCACAGCCGGCGGCCGCGAGCGTGACGGCGATCAGCAAGAGGCAACGGAGAGAGGCTGTAGATCGATCGAATCCGGTGACGCGGCGCGTCGCCGGCAAACATGTCTCGCGCCCCGATGTCATTTGCATTCAGCGCCCCCTCGCTGGCGGCCCGGTTGCGCCGCCAAGCCCTGCCCCATGCTATGGCGGCACCCATGCTATGGCGGCACAGGCCGTCGTGATTGCGCCGTCGGTTGCACAACACTAAAGCGCGGCAGCCGATCGGGACTATCGCTATTCGCCCACCCGCCCGATCCGACGCGCCCGCGGCGGCCCGGCAGGACGGATTCGCGGCGCCGACATGCCGATTCAATGCGCAGGAACGGTGCTTTGCAGCGGTCCGGGCAGGGCGTACCCTTGGCCCATGGCTGTTGACGGCGAGAACGGCGCCACGTCGGCGGCGCTGAACCTCCCCTCCGACAAATCGGCGCGCGCGACGAACGGCAGGGCTCAGGCCGGCCGCCGCTGGCGCGCGATGTTGGCGCTGGCGGTACTGCTGGCCGTGCTGCTGGCGTTCGACTACGGCCTGCGCTTGGGCCTGGTCAGCGTCTTGATGCCGCCGCTCGACGCCGCGGCCTGGGCCGCCTGGTACCGCGACCTGGGCGTCTGGCGCATCGGCCTGTCGCTCTTGATGATGGCGCTCTGCGCCCTGACCTTCGCGCCCGCGGAGGCGGCGGCGATGGCCAACGGCGCCGTCTACGGCGCGCTCTGGGGCAGCGTCCTGACCTGGGTCGGCGCCATGCTTGGCGCCAACCTGGCGTTCGGCCTGGCGCGCCTCCTGGGCCCCGGCTGGGTGCGGGCGCTGGTCGGCGACGAGCGCTTCGCCACGATCGCGCGCTGGACCGATCGGCGCGGCGCGCTGGCGCTCTTGGTCGCGCGCTGCATCTCTTTCGTGCCCTTCTTCGCCCTGAACCTCGCCGCCGGCGCGCTCAGCATGCGCTGGTGGACGTTCAACTGGGTCACGGCGGTGGGCATCCTGCCGGCAACCGTGACCTTCGTGACCCTGGGCGACGTCGGCATGGACATGCGTTGGCAGGTCTGGCTGGGCGCCGCCGCGGTGGTGATCCTGGCCGTGCTGATCGGCTCGCGGCTGTTCGGCCGCCGCGTCGCCGCTGCGAACCACCGCCCTGCCGCCTGAGCGATAGCGACGCCGCGCGGGCGATCTAGACTCGGACCCGTCGCCACGACCTTCCGAGGAGGATCGACGATGCGCATCGTGCCCTGGCTGGTCGCGGGCACTTGCCTGGCAGCCACTGCGACGTTCGCCCAGACGCCGCCGACGTTCGAAGACGTCGCGCGGATGATCGACCTCACGGATAGGCAGCAGGCGGCGATGCGGCGCGGCGAGATCGTCGCCACCGGCATCGGCCGCGACCGCGAGGACGAGCTGCGCGCCGCCGTCGCCGTCGTCGTGCCGACGCCGCTGGACCTGATCGAGCGTCGCGTGCTGAACGGCTTCACCATCAAGAACGACCCGAGCGTCGTCGCCTTCGGCCGGCTGGATGGCGGCGGCGATCCGTGGGCGGGCGTCGGCTTCGCGCCCGACGACCGCTCGAACCTGCGCGACCTCTTGAACCTCAACCCCGACAAGGACTTCAACATGGCCGAGGCGGAAGCGGACCAGCTCAAGGCGGCGCTCGACGACGTGACGCTGGACGACGCGGACGCGGCGACACGGATTTCCGCCGCCTACGTGGCGCTGCTCAAGGCGCGTCATGCCGCCTATGTCGCGGGCGGCTTGGCCGGGATCGCGCCCTACGACTACAGCGACGACGCCCCCGACCCGGCCGCCGGTCTGGGCGCCCAGACCGCGGCGGCGACGCGGGACCTGGGTCCGTTCCTGCCCGACTTCGTCGCCGTTCTGAACGGCTATCCACAGGAGACGCGCCCGGACGTGGCCCATCGCTTGTACTGGATCGAGAGCGACGTCGAGGGCCGCCGGACCTTCCTGCTGGCCCACCTGATCGTCCGGCGCGGCCCGGGACATGTGGCCTTCGCGCACCGCCGGTACTACGTCGGCCGCACCTACGAGGCGCTGCAGGTCGTTGCCCTGGCCCTGCCGGTCGACGAGGGCACGGCCGTGTTCTGGGTCAACAGCACCTTCACCAACAAGATAACGGGCTTCTTCAGCGGCATCGCCCGCTCGGTCGGCGAGGGTCGCATCACCGAGAGCATGACGCAGTACTTCCAGGCGCTGGAGCAGGCGCGCAACCGCGCCCAGTAGCGCGGCTAGACCGGGCCGTCGCGGCAGCGGCGCAGCAGTTCGAGCGCGACGCCGACGGCGGCCCCGATTGCTAGCAGCGGCATGTCGACCGGCAGCCCCACCGCGAGCGCGCCGGCCGCGACCCGCGTCGCGCCGAGCCCGCCGGCGGCGACGATCAGGCCGCCGCGGGAGTCGTCGAGCCAGACCGCGGCGGCGACCGCCAGCGCCAGGTGCGCCAGCGCCACCAGGCCGACCGCCGCGGGCAGCACGGCCAGCGCCGCGAGCGCCACGACGAAGCACAACAGGATGCCGGCGGCGGCGCGGCTGAGCGGCAGCTCGTCGCGCACCAGCGGCGCCTGGCAGCGCCGCGGCAGCGCCCGGCGCGCGCCCAGGTTCACCAGGTCGTCGAACAGGTGGCAGCCACTGGCCAGCGCGACGAAGGCGACCAGCACGGCGATGCCGTCTCCGGCGATGCGCTCGGTGCCGACGGGCGCCACCAGCAGCGGCAGCCAGACCAAGAGCGCCCACAGCCAGCGCCACGGCCGCAGGCCCAGGACGTAGGCCGAAACGTGCCGCGCGCCGGTGTCCAGCGTCCAGGCGACGTTCTCGAGACGCCGCGCCGGGCCGCGCAAGGCCGGCGCCGGGTTGATCACCAGCGCGCGCCGCGCGTGGCGGAAGATGACCAGGTCGGGCAGGTCGTCGCCGGCATAGTCGAAGACGCCGTCCGGCGCGTCCGCCGCGATGCGCGCGAGCTTTGTGGCCCCAGCGAGGTCGTCGCCGCCGTCGGAGCCGATCACCGCGTCGAACAGGCCCAGATGGTCCGCGACCTGCCGCGCGAAGCCCACGTCGGCGGCGGTCGCCAGCACCAGGCGCCGGCCGCGGCGCTTCTCGGCCGCCAGATATTCCAACACCGCCGGCTCGTAGGGCAGCGCCGCGGGGTCGAGCGCCGCGTCGGCGGCGATGCGGCGTTTCAAGTAGGCGCGCCCGCGCAGCAGCCACAGTGGCAGCAGCAGCACGTGCGACAGGTGACGCTTGACCAGCGCGAAGGCCTGCTCGATCGACACGTCGGTGTGCACCAACGTGCCGTCGAGATCCACATAGAGCGGCACCGGGTCGGGCGCCGCCGGTTCCGTCACGCGTCCACCAGCGGCGCGCCGGGCGGCAGCACGCCGTGCCGGCACTCGATGCGGAAGGCATTCGTGCGCATGATCTCGCCGTCGGGGCTGAGCGGGATTTCCTGCTCGGCGGTCACCTCCAGCCATTTCACCGGGTGGTACTTGACGATGCGAGGTTCGGTCTTGCCCAGGTGCTGGATGTCGCGCACGACCTTGGGCATGTCGGAGAGGCGGAAGTCCGGCACGCTGAGCAGCCGCAACAGCCCGTCGTTGAGCTTCGCGTCCGGCGCCAGGCGGTGCCCGCCGGCCTGCGCGCCGTTGCAGCAGGCGGCGAACAGCATGCGCCGGTTGGGATCCTCGCCGCCGTCCCAGCGCACCTCGCTGACGTAAGCCGTCTGCTTGAACACCTTGAGGAACCCGGTCAGGCCGTAGGCCGCGCCGCCCATGACCTTCTTGGCGCGGTCGCTGGTGTCGAACGTCACCGCGGCGCCGAAGCCGCCGACCGCCGCGTTGAGGAAATAGCGGTTGCCGATGCGGCCGGCGTCGATCGGCGTGATCTCGCCGGTGGCGGCGAGACGCAGCGCCGCCGTCGGGTCGCTCACGGCGATACCGCAGCCACGCGCGAAGTCGTTGGCAGAGCCCAGCGGCAGGACGGCCATCGCCTTCGTCGGGCGCCGTCGGCCCTTGAGCAGGCCGTTCGCGACCTCGTTGACCGTGCCGTCGCCACCGCCGGCGACGATCACGTCGACGTCCGGGCGCGCCAGCCCCTCGGCGGCGTAGCGTGCCGCGTCGCCGCCCTCCCAGGTCACGCGGACCTCGACCCGGTGGCCGGCGTCGCGCAAGTGCTGGACCGCCTGGCGTACGGTCGGCCGGCCGGCGGGCTTGCCGTTCAGGACCAGCCAAAGCCGGCGTTTCTTGCGTCTCGGCATGGGCCTCGTTTTCCGTTCGCAGGACACGCCTACCAGTCCGCCATGTCTTCCCACAGGCGGAAGCCGCCGTAGAAGGCGTTCATGTTGTCACCCAGGCGGCAGTCGGGCGGCAGTTCCTTCAAACGCTTGGCGTTGCCGCCGCCGAGCACGACATAGTCGGCGACCATGCCGCGGCGCAGGATCTCGCAGACCTCGGCCACGGTGGCCTCCCACATCTTGCGGCCCAGGCGGTCGTAGCCGCGGCGGCCGACGAAGTCCTCGTACGTCATGCCGTCCTTGTAGGGCATGTGGGCGAGCTCGAGCGGGATCGGCGTGCCGTCGGCGAACAGCGCCGCCCCCAGCCCCGTGCCCAGGCCCAGGAACAGCATGGTGCCGCCGTCATAGCTGCCGACCGCCTGCATGACGGCGTCGTTGACCAGCTTGGTCGGGCGATCGAAGGCGTGCGCGAAGTCGAAATTGGTCCAGCCGGGGCCCAGGTTGTGCGGCTCCAGCACCGGCTTGTCGCGGCGCACGGGGAACGGCACGCCGATGGTGACGCGCTCAAAGTCCAAGCCCGCCGCCAGCTCGCGTACTGCCGCGACCATGTCGGCCGGCGTGAAGTCGGGCCCGGAGGGCAGCTTGCGCCGTTCGCCGTGGCCGCTGACCATGATCTTCACGTTGTTGCCGCCGACGTCGACGACCAGCGTTCCGTCCCGCGCCATGTTTCCCTCCAGCCATCGCAGGTCTGTCTCGGCCCCATTGTCGCCCGTTCGGCGGAAAATGTTGAGCCGCGGGCGCGGTACCAGCCACTCGGCGCTTGAGCGGCGCGCGGCAGGCTGCTTCGATGCAGGACAGGGGGCGACGCCCCAGCAACACCACGACGCTAGCCCATGAGCGCTGCACCCGAGACCGGCGCCACTAACGCCGACGCCACCGTCGCGCGCCTGCGGACCCGCCTCGCCGGCCTGTACGGCGCCGAGCGCGGGGCTGAGCTGGCTGCGCGCCTGGCCGCAGGCGCGGCGCGCTTTCGGGCGGCGCACCCGGCGCTGGCGGCCTCGCGCCACCTGCCGCAGGCGCCGGTGCTGATCACCTACGGCGACCAGATCGCGTCGCCGGGCCGGCCGGCGCTGGCCGCCCTCGGCGACTGGCTGGAGTGCAACGTCGGCGACGCCATCGGCGCCGTGCACGTGCTGCCGTTCTGTCCCTACAGCTCCGACGACGGCTTCTCGGTGATCGACTACCGGGCGATCGACCCGGAGCTGGGCACCTGGGACGACGTGGCTGCGCTGGCCGGGCGCTACACGCTGATGGCAGACCTGGTGCTCAACCACGTCTCGGCGGAGAGCGCCTGGTTCCAGGGTTTCCTCGCAGGGGAAGCGCCCTACCGCGACTGGTTCATCGTCGTCGACGAGGGCACGGACCTGAGCGGCGTCACGCGGCCGCGCACGACGCCGCTGACCCACCGCTTCGAAACGACGGAGGGGCCGCGCGACGTTTGGACCACGTTCAGCGCCGACCAGATCGACCTCAATTTCGCCAACCCCGACGTGCTGGCGGAGATCGCCGACGTGCTGCTGTTCTACGTGGCGAACGGCGCCCGGCTGATCCGGCTCGACGCCGTGACCTACGTCTGGAAGCGCCTCGGCTCGACCTGCGCCGACCTCGCCGAGACCCACAACGTCGTCGCGGCGCTGCGCGACGTGCTGGACCTGGCCGCGCCCGGCGTCCTGATCGTCGCCGAGACCAACGTGCCGCACGAGACCAACATCTCGTATTTCGGCGACGGCGCGCACGAGGCGCAGATGGTCTACCAGTTCGCGCTGCCGCCGCTGCTGCTCGACGCGGTTTATCGCGGCGACGCAACGCGCCTGGCGGCCTGGGCCCGAACCCTGGCGCCACCGTCGGACGACTGCTGCTTCTTCAACATAACGGCGACCCACGACGGCATCGGCGTGCGCGGCGCCCAGGGCTGGATGACGCCCGAGGAAGTGGCCGGCCTGGCCGACGCCGTGCGCGCCCGCGGCGGCCTGGTCTCCAGCCGGCGCACCGAGGACGGCGGCGAGACGCCCTACGAGCTGAACATCACGTTCTTCGACGCGCTGTTGCCGCCCGGCGCCGACCCGGCGGACCCGGAGAGCATCGAGCGCTACCTGACCGCCCAGGCGGTGGCGCTGAGCCTGGCCGGCGTGCCCGGCGTCTACGTCCACAATCTGTTCGGCACGCGCAGCCACCACGAGGGCCTGGCCGGCAAGGACACGACGCTCACGGAGTTCAAGCGGCTGGTCAATCGGCGGAAGTTCTCGGCGGCGGAGCTCGACGCGTTGCTCACCGACGCCTCCACGCGCGAGACGGTCATCTTCCGGCGCCACCTGGACCTATTGCTCGCCTGGCGCGCCGAACCGGCCTTCGCGCCGACGACGGCACAGCGCGTGCTGAACCTCGACCCGGCCGTGCTGGCCATCGAGCGCGACGGCACGCTGCTGTGTCTGCACAACCTCGGCGATGCCGACCGCACCCTCACGCTGCCCGACGAACGCCGCGACCTCTTGACCGGTGCCGTCCATGCGGGCGGCGATTTCACGCTGCCGGCGCGGCGCATGGCCTGGTTGAAGCGGACGTGAGCGCCGACCTGAGACTGCCGCCGGAGCGGCTCACCCGGCCCTGCGACCCGGCGACGCTCGACTTCGAGACCACGGCCGAGGTCGCCGACCTGGACGTGCTGCCCGGCCAGGACCGCGCGCTGGGCGCCCTGGACCTGGGTCTGCGCATTGCCCGCAACGACTACAACATGTACGCGCTGGGGCCGCCGGGGCTGGGCAAGCACCGGCTGATCCGCGCGCTCTTGGAGGCCCGCGCGGCCGATCTGCCGCGCGCCGACGACTGGTGCTACGTCTACGACTTCGCCGAGCCGCAGCAGCCGAAGGCGCTGAAACTGCCGCCCGAGCGGGGCGCCAGCCTGCGGCACGAGATGGCTGAGCTGGTCGAGGACCTGCGCGTCGCCATCCCACGCGCGCTGGAGAGCGAAGAGTTCCGCCGCCAGCGCGAGGCCATCGAGGAAGAGGCGCGCGAGCGCCACGAAGAGGAACTGGCGGCGCTGCGCCGGGACGCCGAAGCGCAAAGTATCGCCGTCATCCGCACGCCGGGCGGCCTGGTGCTGTCGCCGGTGCGCGACGGCCAGCCGCTGGACCCCCAGCAGTTCCACATGCTGCCCGAGGCGGAGCAGAAGGAGACCGCCGAACATATCGATACGCTGGGCGAACGCCTGCAGGAAATCCTGCACCACGTGCCGCAGCTGGAGCGAGAGGCCCGCACCCGCATTCGCGAGCTGGTGCGGCACGTGACGACGCTGGCCGTCGGTCAGCTGATCGCCGAGATGCGCGGGCGCTTCGCCGAGCTCAAGGAGGTGCTCGGCAATTTCGACGCGGTCGAGGCCGACATCATCGACAACGCCCACGCCTTCCTGCAGCAGGCGCAGACCGACGAGGCCGGCGGCGGTGGCGAACACCCGCTGATGCAGCGTTACGAGGTCAACCTGCTGGTCGACCGCACGGGCGAGGACGCGGCGCCGGTGGTCTACGAGGACCACCCGACGCACATGAACCTGGTCGGCCGCGTCGAGTACGCGACGCAGATGGGGGCGCTCGTCACCGACTTCACACTGATCCGCGCCGGCGCTCTGCACCGGGCCAATGGCGGCTTCCTGATCCTCGATGCCGTGCGCGTCCTGACCCAGCCGTTCGCCTACGACGAGCTTAAGCGCATCCTGCGCGCGCGCCAGATCCGCATCCAGTCGCCGGCGCAGACCTACGGCCTGATCAGCACCAACTCGCTGGAGCCCGTGCCGATCCCGCTGGACGTCAAAGTCGTGCTGCTGGGCGACCGCCGGCTCTACTACCTGTTGAGCGCGCTCGACCCCGAGTTCGACGAGCTGTTCAAGGTCGCCATCGACTTCAGCGAGGACCTGGACCGCGACGCCGACAACACGGCGAACGTGGCGCGGTTGATCGCCACGCTGGCACGGCGCGAGGAACTGCCGCCGCTGGACCGCGGCGCCGTGGCCCGCATCGTCGAGCACGCCGCGCGACTGGCCGGCGACGCCGACCGCCTGTCGGTGCGCGAGCAGCCGCTGACCGAGCTGATGTGCGAGGCGGCGCACTACGCCCGCGACGACGGCTCGGCCGAACTGGTGCGCGCGGCCGACGTGCAGCAGGCACTGGACGCTCAGGTCCATCGCGCCGACCGGCTGCGCCAGCGCATCCTGGAAGAGATCCAGCACGGCACGATCCTGATCGACACCGCGGGCACGCGAATCGGCCAGGCCAACGGCCTGGCGGTTAGCGAACTGGGCCGCTTCACCTTCGCCCGGCCGAGCCGCATCACGGCCAGCGTGCGCATGGGCCGCGGCCGCGTCGTCGACATCGAGCGCGAAGTCGAGCTCGGCGGGCCGATCCACTCGAAGGGCGTCTTGATCCTCTCCGGCTTCCTGGCCCAGCGCTACAGCGCCGGCGCGCCGCTGTCGCTGGCCGCCAGCCTGGTGTTCGAGCAGTCCTACGGCGGCGTCGACGGCGACAGCGCCTCGTCGAACGAGCTGTTCGCGCTGCTCTCGGCGCTCGCCGAGGTGCCGCTGCGCCAGGCCATCGCAGTCACCGGCTCGGTCAACCAGATGGGCGAGGTCCAGCCGGTCGGCGGCGTCAACGAGAAGATCGAAGGGTTTTTCGACCTGTGCCGCCTCACCGGCCTGTCGGGCGAGCAGGGCGTCCTGCTGCCGGCCGCCAACCAGCGCCACCTGATGCTGCGCCAGGACGTCGTCGACGCGGTCGCCGCCGGCGACTTCCAGATCTACGCCATGGCGACGATCGACGAGGGCATCGAGGTGCTGACCGGCACGGCGGCCGGCGTGCGCGGCCCCGACGGCGCCTATCCCGACGGCACCATCAATCGCCGCGTCGAAGACCGCCTGATCGCCTTCGCCGAGACCCTGCGGGGATTTGCCCGCGGCGGCGACGGCGGGCGGGACGACGGAGCCTAGTCCGCCGGTTCAAGCCGCAAGAGCGCGCCGCTCGACGCGTCGGTCAGGAGGTATATGTAACCGTCGGGGCCGTTGCGGACGTCGCGGATGCGGGCGCGCAGGTCCTTGAGGAGCTCCTCCTGACCCACCACCGTCTCGCCGTCGAGCTCGACGCGGCGCAGGTGGCGCAGCACCAGGGCGCCGACGAACAGGTCGCCGCGCCATTCCGGGAACTTGTCGCCGGTGTAGAACGCCATGCCCGACGGCGCGATCGACGGCACCCAATAGAGCAGCGGCTGGGCCATGCCGGGCTTGGCGTTGCCCTCGCCGATGGGCTGGCCGCCATAGCTGATGCCGTAGGTGATGACCGGCCAGCCGTAGTTGACGCCGGGCTGGAGGATATTGACCTCGTCGCCGCCGCGCGGGCCGTGCTCGTGGGTCCACACCGCGCCGGTCTCCGGGTGCAGCGTCATGCCCTGCGGGTTGCGGTGGCCGTAGGAGTAGATCGTCGGGCGGGCGCCGGCCTGGCCGACGAGGGGGTTATCCGCCGGCACGCCGCCGTCCGGGTTGAGGCGGTGCACGGCGCCCGCGTCGTCGCCCACATCCTGGGCACGGTTCGGGCTGCCGCGCTCGCCCGCCGTGACGTAGAGCGTGCCGTCGGGCGCAAAGACCAGCCGCGAGCCGAAGTGGCGGCCGCCGCCGCTCGCCGGTTCGGCCTGGAAGATCTCCTGGACATCGTCGAGCCGGTCGCCGGCGAAGCGGCCGCGCGCCACGGCGGTCGCCGCGCCGCCGAATCCCTGAGCGGCGTAGGAGAGATAGACTAGCCGATTCTGCGCGAAGCCGGGATCGAGCGCGACGTCGAGCAGGCCGCCCTGGTTGCGCGCCTCGACGGCCGGCACGCCGGCGATCGGCGGGCCCAGCGCGCCGTCGCGGAACAGGCGCAGGCGGCCCGGCCGCTCGGTGATCAGGATGCCGCCGTCGGGCAGGAAGGCGAGCGCCCAGGGGTGCTCCAGGCCCTCGGCCAGCGTCACGACCTTGAACGACGCCTGCTCGGACGCGTAGGTCCGGTCCGCCGCCGCGGTTGTCGTCGCGACGCCGGCCGCGATCAGCAGGCTGAGCCCCGTCCCGATCGCCGCGCGTGTCATGGAGCCGGTCATCGTGTTTGTCTCCGCCAGTGCCGGGTGCGCCATGTCAGGAGACGATGCCGCACGGCATGCGGTCAAGCGGCCGGGCGGCGGGATGTCGCTCAGCTGGGCCTGCGCTCGACGCGCCGTTGTCCGAATACGTTGCCCAACCGATCAATGCCACCTCACTCCACAAATTCATTCCTTGACATTGTTCCATAATTCGATAATTGTCGAATTATGGAACAAGAGACCGCCATCGACGCCCTGTCGTCGCTCGCTCACGCGACCCGGCTGAGCGTCTTCCGCCTGCTGGTGCAGACTGGCGCGGACGGGCTGCCGGCGGGTGAGATCGCGCGCCGGGTCGGCGCCGCGCCGTCGACGCTGTCGCACCACCTGGCGCTGCTCGAACGCGCGCACCTGCTGACCTCGCGGCGGGTGCAGCGGCAGATCTTCTACGCCGCCGACTATGCCGGCAGCCGCGCGCTGCTGGCCTACCTGATGCAGGACTGCTGCCAGGGCCGCACGGAGATCTGCGGCGACCTGCTGGCCGCCTGCGCTTGAGTTCAAAGGAGACAACGCCATGAAACGCCTGCACGTCTCTGTTGCCGTCGACGATCTCGACAGCTCGATCTCGTTCTACGCGACGCTGTTCGGCGCGGAGCCGACGGTGCGCAAGCCCGACTACGCCAAGTGGATGCTGGACGACCCGCGGGTCAACTTCGCGCTCGCCGCCCGCGGAGGCCGGCCCGGCGTCGACCATCTGGGCATCCAGGTGGAGAGCGCCGACGAGCTGAAGCAGGTCGCCGACCGCCTGGCCGCGGCCGAGCAGCCGCTGCTGGACCAGCTGGGAGCGGAGTGCTGCTACGCGCGCTCCGACAAGGCCTGGTCGAAGGACCCCCAGGGCGTCGCCTGGGAGACGTTTCACACGCATGACACCATCGCGACGTACGGTCGCGACATCGCGGCGGCCGACGCCATCCCCGACGCCAAGCCGACGGCGGACACCGAGGCCTGCTGCGCCCAGGGACTCTGAGAGGCCCCTCGACCGACCACGGAGGCCAGGATGAGCGACCGATTCAACGTGCTGTTCCTGTGCACCGGCAACTCGGCGCGCAGCATCCTGGCCGAGGCCATCCTCAAGCGCGAAGGTATGGGGCGGTTCAACGCCTACAGCGCCGGCAGCCAGCCAGCTGGACAAGTCAACCCGCATGCCCTCGACCTCCTGAAGCATCTCAACCACCCGACCGACGGTCTGCGCTCGAAGAGCTGGGACGAGTTCGCGACCGTGGACGCGCCCCAGCTCGATTTCGTCTTCACCGTCTGCGACAACCCGGCGGGCGAGGTCTGCCCGGCGTGGCCGGGGCAGCCGATGAGCGCCCACTGGGGGCTGCCCGACCCGGCGGCGGCCGAGGGCACGGAAGCGGAAATCGCCGCCGCCTTCGCCGACACCTACCGCATGCTGACCAACCGCATCGGCGTGTTCGTGAACCTGCCGCTCGAAGGTGTCGACAAGCCGACGCTGCAGACGTGGCTGGACGAAGAACCGGCAGCGCAGAACGGACCTGAATACGGATCCGATTGATGTCGATCTTCGAACGCTATCTCACGCTTTGGGTTGCGCTCTGCATCGTGGCGGGAGTGGCGCTCGGCCACTTCTTCCCGGCCATATTCCATGCCGTCGGCTCGGCCGAAGTCGCACGGGTCAACCTGCCGGTCGCCGTGCTGATCTGGCTGATGATCATCCCGATGCTGGTCAGGGTCGACTTCGGGGCGCTGGGGCAGGCCAAGGAACATTGGCGCGGTGTCGGCGTGACATTGTTCATCAACTGGGCCGTCAAGCCTTTCTCGATGGCGGCGCTCGGCTGGCTGTTCATCGGATATCTCTTCGCGCCCTATCTGCCCGCGGATCAGATCGCCTCCTACATCGCGGGCCTCATTATCCTCGCCGCCGCGCCCTGCACGGCCATGGTGTTCGTTTGGAGCAACCTCTCGAACGGCGAGCCGCATTTCACGCTGAGCCAGGTGGCGGTCAACGACGCCATCATGGTGTTCGCCTTCGCCCCGATCGTGGGCCTTCTCCTGGGCTTGTCGGCGATCACCGTGCCTTGGGAAACCCTGTTCCTCTCGGTGGTGCTCTACATCGTCGTGCCGGTGATTATCGCCCAGCTCCTGCGTCGCCGGCTGATCGCGAGCGGCGGGCCTGCCGCCGTGGCGGCGGCGTTGAAGCGGCTCGGACCCGTATCGCTGGTCGCGCTTCTCGCGACGCTGGTCCTGCTCTTCGGCTTTCAGGGCGAGCAGATCATCGCCCAGCCGCTGATCATTGCGCTCCTCGCCGTGCCGATCCTGATCCAGGTCTACTTCAACTCGGGCCTCGCCTATCTGCTGAACAGGTACTTCGGCGTGGCACATTGTGTGGCGGCGCCTTCGGCCTTGATCGGGGCGAGCAACTTTTTCGAACTTGCCGTGGCGACCGCGATCGTCCTGTTCGGTTTCGAGTCCGGAGCGGCGCTCGCCACCGTCGTGGGCGTGCTTGTCGAGGTGCCGGTCATGCTTTCGGTCGTCCGGATCGTCAACGCGAGCAAGGGTTGGTACGAAAACGGCACGGCGGTGGCCACGCCGGCACGGGGGCCGGCCGACTGACCCGCACGCGTCCTTTGCGGCGAGATGCTTCATATCTAAAATAATTCGCCTTGGGCGGTCCCGATCCCAGGGCCGTGCGGCGGAGGTTCCATGCACATCGTCTCGATCGGCGGCGGGCCCGGCGGGCTGTATTTCGGCATCCTGATGAAGCAGGCCTGGCCCGACTGCACGGTCACGGTCTACGAGCGCAACAAGCCCGACGACACCTTCGGCTTCGGCGTCGTGTTCTCCGACGAGACGCTGGACAATATCGCCGCCGCCGACCGCGAGACCTACCGCGAGATCACCGAGAGCTTCGCCCACTGGGACGACATCGACGTCCATGTGAAGGGCCAGGTGCTGCGCTCGACCGGACACGGGTTCTCCGGCATGTCGCGGCTGACGCTGTTGCAGATCCTGGCGCGACGCGCGGCGGCGCTGGGCGTCGACATCGTCTACGAGCACGAGGTCGACCCCGCGGACCTGCCCGCCGCCGACCTGCTGGTGGTCGCCGACGGCGTCAACTCGGCCGTGCGCGAACGTTACGCCGCGCAGTTCGGCCCCATGATCGACTGGCGGCCGAACAAGTTCACCTGGCTGGGCACCAAGCGCCGCTTCCCGGCCTTCAGCTTCTACTTCAAGGAGACCGAGCACGGCCTGTGGCGGGCGCACGCTTACGAGTACGACGCCGAGATGTCGACGTTCATCGTCGAGACCACCGGCGAGGCGTGGGAGCAGGCCGGCCTCGCCGAGGCCGACGACGCCGCGACGGTCGCCTTCTGCGAGGCGCTGTTCGCCGAGGAGCTGGACGGCGAGGCGCTGATCGCCAACCGCTCGATCTGGCGCAACTTCCCGACGATCCGCTGCGCCCGCTGGAACCACGACAACATGGTGCTGATGGGCGACGCCGCGCACACGGCGCACTTCTCCATCGGCTCGGGCACAAAGCTGGCCATGGAGGACGCCATCGCGCTCAAGGACGCGTTGCTGAGTAACGACGGCGTGCCGGCGGCGCTCACGGCCTACGACGCCGACCGGCGGCCCTTCGTCGAGAGCACCCAGCGCGCGGCGCAGACGAGTCTCGAGTGGTTCGAGAACACCGAGCGGTACCACGCCCGCGATCCGCTCGAGTTCACCTTCGGCCTGCTGACGCGTTCGCTCCGCATCAACCACGAGAACTTGGCCCTGCGCGACCCGGCCTTCGTGCGACGCTTCGACACCTGGTTCGCCACCAAGGTCGCCAACGAGACCGGCATCAACGTGGCCCTGGACAACACCAACGGCGAGGGCCCCCCGCCGCCGATGTTCACGCCCTACAAGCTGCGCGACATGACGCTCGACAACCGCGTCGTCGTCTCGCCGATGTGCATGTACTCGGCCGAGGACGGCACGGTGAACGACTGGCACCTGGTGCACTTGGGCAGCCGCGCCGTCGGCGGCGCGGGCCTGGTCATCGCCGAGATGACCGACGTCAGCCGCCACGGCCGCATCTCGCCCGGCTGCGCCGGCATCTACAAGGCGGAGCACGTCGGCGCCTGGCGCCGCATCGTCGACTTCGTGCACGGCTACAGCCGCGCCAAGATCGCGCTGCAGCTCGGCCACTCGGGCCGCAAGGGCTCGACCAAGTTGTTGTGGGAAGGCGCGGACGAGCCGCTCGACGAGGGCAACTGGCCGGTGCTCGGCCCCTCGCCCCTGCCCTACACGCCGGCGAACCAGGTGCCGGTGACCATGGACCGGGCGGAGATGGACGACGTCCTGGAGGACTACGTGCGCGCCGTCGAGCTGGCCGAGGCCGCCGGCTTCGACATGATCGAGCTGCACCTGGCGCACGGCTATCTGCTGGCGACCTTCGTCTCGCCGCTGACCAACCGGCGCGACGACGAATACGGCGGCAGCCTCGCCAACCGCATGCGCTATCCGCTGGAGGTGTTCGACGCCGTGCGCGCCGCCTGGCCCGAACACAAGCCCATGTCCGTGCGCATGTCGGCGACGGACTGGAAGGCCGGCGGCATCGACGGCCCTGACGCGGTCGAGATCGCGGCCATGCTGAAGGCGCGCGGCTGCGACATCGTCGACGTCTCCGCCGGTCAGACGGTGCCCGACCAGGAACCGCGCTACGGCCGCCTCTACCAGACGCCGTTCAGCGACCTGATCCGCCACGACGTCGGCATGCCGACGATGACGGTCGGCGCGATCTCCTCCTACGGCGATGTCAACGCCATCATCGGCGCCGGCCGCGCCGACCTGTGCGTGCTGGCCCGCGCGCACCTGTTCGACCCCTATTGGACCCGCCACGCGGCCTACGAACAGGGCTACACCCTGCCCTGGCCCGACCAGTACGAGTCGCTGGAGGGCTACACGTTCCGGTTCAAGTAGCGCGAGTCAGGTTGGTATGTCAGCGCAGGGGTTCGTCTCATTCGCGCTAGAGCGGGATTCCCGTAGGCGGAATCATTTTGGGGTTTCCGCGCGGGCGAGGTTCTGATTCAAGATGTGTGCTGGATGAGGAGGCCAGCATGCATGGCACGACCTCTGTCGAACGATCTTCGTGAGCGTGTTGTGGCTCGCCATGAGGCGGGCGAGAGCATTCGGGC
>Ga0209678_1000287_pt1 | contig 18834 bp, 23 predicted proteins | sample WorMetilvaeELBA1_FD_187404 | JGI IMG/M metagenome (GOLD analysis project Ga0209678, IMG submission 187404) | Marine gutless worms symbiont microbial communities from Max Planck institute for Marine Microbiology, Germany - Olavius ilvae ELBA.1... ...
CCCGCCGCTGCCGCGGCGGGCCCCTCCCTCTCCCGCGAGGGGAGAGGGGTATTTGTGCTCTATGTCAGGAGGTTAGCCCCTCTCTCCTGGCGGGAGAGGGGTTGGGGTGAGGGGGAACTCACTCGTCCCAGACGTTGGCACCCTCGGGGAAGTCGGACCGCTGCGGGCGCACGACGCAGAACCGGTGGCCGCTCGGGGCCTCCATCACCACCCAGCGCTTCACCGTGCCGAGCCGCTTGGCGCCCAGCTTCTCCAGGCGCGCCACTTCGGCCTCGACGTCGTCGGTCTCGATGTCCAGGTGCACGCGGGAGGGGTGGTCGACCGCCTGCAGGATCACGCCCATCTCGCCGGGCGGTTCCTTGAGCGCGGCGTACTTGGTGTCGCCTTCGTTGCGTGCCGCGTCGACGGGGTAGCCGAGTGCGGCGCTCCAGAAGTCGGTCGCGACGCCTAGGTCGTCGGTCCGGCAATCGATGACGACGACGGCGGGGCGGCTCTTGTGCACGCTCAGTCGACCCCGGCGAGGATGGTGACCTCGGAGGCCGTGGCAGCGGCGCGCATCGCTATCAGCGGCGCATATTCGGGCGACGTATAGAAGCGCTCGACCGCCGCCATGTCGGCGAACTCCAGCAGCACCAGCCGCTTCGGCTGCCAGGCGCCCTCGACCGTGCGGTGCGCGCCGCCGCGGACGATGTACTGGCCGTCGTACTGGGCGATCACGGCCGGGACCTTTTCGCGGTAGGCCTCGAACGTGGCGCTGTCCTGCACGTCGATGTGGGCCAGGAGGTAAGCGCCGCCCTTGGCCGTCGCGCCGTCGAGCCCCTCGATCGCAACCGCTTCGGTGGTGGCGATGCGGTGACGGATGGCGAACGCGGCGTTCGTCTCGGGGTCGCCGAGCCAGGCGTCGAGCGCGGTCCCGTCGTCGAAGGCGATCAGCACCACGCGGTGCGGCGTCCAGTCCCCTTCGACGACCCGCGTGGCGCCGCCGCGCGCGAGATACCGGCCGCCATGGCGCGCCACCGTCGGCGACACCGCGGCGACGTAGTCGGGGTAGGCGTCCAGATCGTGCACGTCGGCGTTGGCGAGGAAGTAGGCGGCGGGCATCGACGCGGTCTCCGGCGGTCTAGTGGTGGGCGGCCAAGCCCTCGACCAGCACCATGTCGGTCTCTGACGCGCTGTGGCGCAGGGCCAGCAACGGCGCGTACTCGGGGGACTCGTAGAAGCGCTGCGCCGTCGCCATGTCGGGGAACTCGACGACGATCATGCGGTGCGGGTGCCAGTGCCCCTCCATCTTGTGTGCCGTGCCGCCGCGCACCAGGTAGCGGCCGCCGAAGCTCTCGGTGACCTCGCCGATGCGGGCGATGTAGTCGGCGTACTGCTTGGGGTCGGTGATCTCGATGTTGGCGATTAGATAGGCGCGCATCTCGGGCACTCCCTGGGGTCGGGCCGCGACTGTCGCCAACAGTATTACCAGCAGGCCCCCGCGTCAGCCTTTGACCCACGTCACGATTGCCGCTAAGGCAAGCCCCCATGCCCGACGAGACCCGCCACAAGAAAGTCGCCAAGACCGCGCGCCGGCCCGAGACGCTGGCGGCGCAGGGGCTCGGCTGGCTCTGCGGCGACACCAGCGCCGTCACGCCGCCGATCCACCCGGCGACCAGCTACGCGCGCGACGACGCCTACGAGAAGCGCGCCGGGCGCGGGTATACGCGCGACGACAACCCGACCTACGACCAGGTCGAGTGCCTCTTGCGCGACCTGGAGGGCGGCGCGGACGCCATGGTCTTCGCCTCCGGCATGGCGGCGGCGACCGCGGTGTTCCAGGCGCTCGGCCCCGGCGACCACGTGGTGGCGCCGCAGGTCATGTATTTCGGCCTGCGCAACTGGCTGGAGCAGGTCGGCCGCCACTGGGGCCTGGGCGTGACCTTCGTGCCGCCGGGCGACGTCGACGCGATTGCCGCCGCGGTGCGGCCGGGCGCCACCAAGCTGGTCTGGCTCGAGACCCCGTGCAACCCGACCTGGGCGGTGACCGACATCGCCGCCGCGGCGGCCGTGGCGCACGACGTCGGCGCGATCCTGGGCGTTGACTCGACGGCGGCGACGCCGGTGCTGACGCGGCCCATCGAGCTCGGCGCCGACGTCGTCATGCACTCTGCCACCAAGTATCTCAACGGCCACTCCGACGTGCTGGCCGGCGCGCTGGTCACGGCGACCAAGGACGCGACGTGGGAGCGCCTGCGCTACCTGCGCTTCGAGGGCGGCGCCATGCTGGGGCCGTTCGAGGCCTGGCTGCTGTTGCGCGGCATGCGCACGCTGTACTTGCGCGTGCGTCGCCAGAGCGAGAGCGCGCTGACCATCGCGCGCCACTTCGAGCGCCACCCGAAGATCGTCGAGGTGCTCTATCCCGGCCTCGAGAGCCACCCCGGCCACGCGGTCGCGGCGGCGCAGATGACCGGCGGCTTCGGCGGCATGCTGTCGCTGCGCGTCACGGGCGGCAGCGCGGGCGCGCTCGCGACGATCAAGGCGCTCAAGGTCCTCGTGCGGGCGACGTCGCTGGGCGGCGTCGAGAGCCTGGTCGAGCATCGCGCCACGGTCGAGGGGCCGGAGAGCCCGGTGCCCGACGACCTGCTGCGTCTCTCGATCGGCCTCGAGGCGCCGGAGGACCTGATCGCCGACATCGAGCAGGCGCTGGACAGCGCCTGACCGCCGCCTTCAACCCCACACCGCCGAATTTCACCGGGAGACGTGCGTGGCCATCGATCTCTACACCTGGAGCACGCCCAACGGGCGCAAGGCGTCGATCATGCTCGAGGAGTGCGGGCTCGACTACGCCGTGCACCCGATCGACATAACCAAGGGCGACCAGCACGCCCCGGCGTTCCTCGCGATCAGTCCGAACAACAAGATCCCGGCTATCGTCGACCCCGACGGGCCCGGCGGCGCGCCGCACGCGGTGTTCGAGTCCGGCGCAATCCTGATCTACCTCGCCGAGAAGACCGGGAAGTTCTTCCCGACCGAAGCGGTCGCGCGCTCGGTCACGCTGCAATGGCTGATGTGGCAGATGGGCGGCTTCGGCCCGATGCTGGGCCAGGCGCACCACTTCCTCAAATTCAACCCCGGCAAGGCGCCCTACGCCGAGACGCGCTATCGAGAGGAGACCCGGCGCCTCTATGGCGTGCTCGACCGGCGGCTGGAAGAGGCGGAATACCTGGCCGGCGACGCCTACACCATCGCCGACGTGGCGACCTTCCCGTGGGCGGCGCGCCACGAATGGCACCGGATCGATCTCGCGGAGTTCGGCCATGTGCGCCGCTGGTACGACGCCGTCGAAGCGCGTCCCGCCGTCGCCCTCGGCATGGCCGTGCCGGCCTAGCGGGTCACTGTTTACGCGGTCGCGGCTCCGGCCCACTCCCCCGTCCGGCCACTCTCCAGGATACTGCCGTTGGGTGGCCGGGCGGGGGAGTGGGCCGGCGATGCACTTGCGCGGAACGCGCGCTGGAGCCGCGCGTATTACCCCGCGGCGCCGCTCTTGCGGCCGCGCCGCCCCGGGTTCTTGGCCGCGGGAAACGGCACGACCTCGCCATTTGCGCCGCCGTTCCGGAGCGCCGCCAGTTCGCGTCGCGCCTGTTCGAGGGCCGCCAGCTCGCGTGCGTCCTCGCGATCGAGGACCTGCAGGCAGCTCAGCTTGATCTCGACCAGGTCGAGCAGCGTTTCGACGGACCGTTTGGTGAGCGACATCCTCTCGCCCCCTCGGTTACTGCAATGCCGTCACTTTCGACGGGGCAACCTTAAGCAAAGCTGAAGAGGGGGCCGTCAGCGGGCTGATTTTAGCAAGCTTTAAGACAAAACCGGTTGAATGGCGGCCCAGACCGCAGGATATGGGCGCCATGGCCGACCTCGACTCCGCCGTCCCGCGCGACGCCATCGTCAGTATCGGTGCGCCGCGCCATAGCCGGCGCCTGACGAACAAGGTCCTGGCGGCCTTCAATCACGCCTATTCGGTGGGCGAGGTCGAGGTCGCGCGGCGCCTGCGCGAGATCCTGGCCGAGATCGACGACGACGAGATCGCCGTGCCGCCGACCGACCGGCGCGGCGCCGACGCGCTGGGCCAGGCCGACCTGTGGATGGGCTTCGTCGAGGCACGCAACCGCTATCGCCGGGCCTGCGACACCGCCCCGCGCGACGTGCGCGAGGTCGCCGAGGCGCTGGTCGAGATGCAGGCCGCCTACCGCGCCTGGAGCCTCAGTTAGGGCTCTATAACCCGGTCGCGGCCGGCGCCGGCCGCCCGCGTTGACAGCCCACAGACCGATCTCTACATAGCGCCCCTGCATCCGTCGTGACGAACGCCCCGTGCATGCGGAGGGGTGGCCGAGTGGCTGAAGGCGACGGTTTGCTAAATCGTTATACGGTTAACAGCCGTATCGTGGGTTCGAATCCCATCCCCTCCGCCAGCCTTCGTTCTTCGAGGTTCGGCTGGCTTACGCCAGTAAGCCGGCCGGAGGTCGACAAGAGCGATGTTGCCTCCGAAGCCTCTGCGAAGTAGGGCCGAACCTAGCGGCACAGTCTCTGCGGACGACGCGCCATCGCGATTTGCTCGAACTCGTCGCGTCGCCCTGGGAAGCGGCGCTCGAACTCGTCCTGCGCGAGCTCCGGGCCGTCGATGTCGAACGCCATCGTGGCGCCGTCTCGGTGGACGAGTAGGGTGATCGGACGCTTGGCGCCGTAAAACGCGGCGGCGCGCGGCAGGACGCAACGGACCGCGCGGGTCACGAGCGCGGCGACTGTGACGCCACCGACCCGGGTGACGCCGTCCAGTTCGACCGTCATGCACGTGGTCCGAATACGCGCCAGGCGAAGCGCACGCCCGGCGGGATGAAGGCGACCGGCACGAAGCTCAGTTCCGCCCCGACTTCACCCGAGGCGCGCGGTCCGCTGAAATCGGGTCTGACGTCGATCGACAGCGCGGAGGTCGATGGCAGCACGTAGGTCGCCGCGGCGAACCAGCCGAAGAGCTGGCCCGTGTCGGCGGGGTCGGCGAGGCCGATATCCGCATCGACCGCCAGGCGTTCCAGATGGATCGGCCGCAGTAGTCCCGTCACGAGCCGGGGCGCCCCGGCAATGGCGCGGGGGAGGCTCGCCCGCGTCTTGCGAGACATGCCCGCCCCCCTCTTTTCTTTCGCCGGCGGTTTCTCTCTTTTCGGTCTCCGGCGGGCGCTGTCGTGGATGGGGATTGGCGGCGTCACGCCGCCGAGCAGACGTGCGGCGATCGTCAGGCGCCATCGCGGCGACGTGCGCACGGTGAGAGCGAGTTTGACCGGCGTCGCCAGGACTGCGATCGCGAGCACAAGCAGTGCCGCCAGCGCCGTCGCGAGGCCCCAGAGCAGGCCCGACACGTCTGTCTCGCGCTATTCCGACGCCTCGTCCTTGCGCGCGGACGATCGGTCCATGACGTGGCCAGCCGCCTCGCCAATGGCTTCGACGAGGCTCGATACGGCGCCCCGCATGCTCTCGACCCGCGCGCCGTCCTGGTCGACGATGATCGCGCCGAGCGGCTTGATGCCGCCGCCGCCGCCGGCGCCACCGCCCTGGCCCTTCTTCTGATCGGCCGTTTCGCCACCGCCGGCCCCGAATGCGAAGCCGTAGCTCACCAGCGGAATGATGGTGGCGCCGTCTTTCTCGATGGGCGCGCCCAGGACGTTCTTGGCGTTCAACAGGCGGTCAAGCTCCTCGACCGTTCCTTTGAGCAGGCGTTCGACGTCTTCCATTTGTCCCACCATCAACGGGTTGTGCGGCAGAGAGGAAGTGTACGCCTTCACCCGAACGCGGCGATGACCTAGATCACGATCGTGCCGCGTGGTGCGGTCAGTCTTGCGCCGGATCAGCCAGGAGGCCGTGGTCGCACCACGCGCCTACAGACCCGGCCCGAGCGCGAACATCAGCGTGCCCAGCGCGAAGCCGGCGACGGGGCCCAGCACGGCGATCGCCAGGTAGTCGGTCCAGGCGAGGCGGGCCAGCGCGCTGCCGGGGTTGGCCGCGCGGACCTGGTGCCGCAACAGGTGCAACAGCACCAGCGTCCCGACGAGCGCCAGGACCGCCGGCAGCAGGCCGCCCAGGCTCAGCACCGCGACGACCGCGATACAGAGGACATCGATGGCGACGCGCGGCATGGCGGGCTCTTGAGGATGGGCTGCGGGAGAGGGCTCTGATGAACACAAGCGCCGACACGGGCGCAAGGCCGTTCGCTCATCATTTGGCCAGTCGGTCTGGCGAGCGCGCGAAGCGGCCCGCTACACCTCGCCCCGAAAAGCCGCACCGTAGAGCCGCACCGCGGTTGCCCGGTCGAGCGGCACGGGGTTGCCGGCGGCGGTCGGGTCGACGACGGCCATCGCCGCCATCTCCTCGATGCGGTCGTCGGGCACGCCCAGGGCCGCGAGCGTGTGGGGGATGCCGAGGGCCGCGCGGAGGCCGAGGATCCAGTCGAGCACGCCGGCAGGACCGGCGAGGCCGGGCCAGGCCGCGAGCCGCGCCAGCTTGTCCTCGATCGCCGGCCTGCTGTGCGCCACGACGTAGGGCATGACGACGGCGTTGGTCAGGCCGTGGTGGCAGTCGTAGAGCGCGCTCACCGGGTGGCTCAGCGCGTGCACGGCGCCGAGGCCCTTCTGGAACGCGGTCGCCCCCATCGCCGCCGCCGCCAGCATCGCCGCCCGCGCCTCGAGGTCGCCGCCGTCGGCGACCGCGCGCGCGAGATGGCCGTGCACCAGCCGCATGCCCTCGACCGCGATGCCCTCGGCCAGCGGGTGCCAGGCCGGCGCGCAGTAGGCCTCGAGCGCATGAGCAAGCGCGTCGAGCCCGGTCCAGGCCGTCAGGTCCGGCGGCAGGCCGACCGTCAGCTCCGGGTCGGCGATCACCGCGACCGGCATCATCGTCGGGTGGAAGATAACCCGCTTGGTGCGGGTTGCCGCCTGGGTGATGACGCCGGCGCGGCCGACCTCGCTGCCGGTGCCGGCGGTGGTCGGCACGGCGACGACGGGCAAGGCGGCGGCGTCGGCGCGGCGCCAGTTGTCGCCGACGTCCTCGAAGTCCCACATCGGCCGCGACTGGCCGGCCATGAAGGCGACCACCTTGCCGACGTCCAGCGACGAGCCGCCACCGATGGCGACCACGCCGTCATGGCCGCCGGCGGTGAGCGCGGCGATGCCGGCGACGACGTTGGCCTCCGTCGGGTTGCCCTGGACGTCGCTGAAGACCGGCGCGTCGAGCTCCGCCGCCGCGCGGGCGACCATCGGCAGGCCGGCCAGGCCCGGGTCGGTCACCACCAGCGGCCGGGCGATGCCGGCGTCGCGACAGGCCTCGGCCAGCTCGGAGATGCGCCCGGCGCCGAAGCGGATCGCCGTCGGAATGGCCCAGTCGGCGGTGAGGGACATCGTCACGCCCGCTCGAAGCCGCGCTTCAACTCCCAGTCGGTGACGCAGCCGTCGAACACCTGTTGCTCCCAGCGCGCGGTGTGCACGTAGTGGTCGACGACGGCGTCGCCGAGCGCGGCGCGCAGCATTTCGGAGCCCTCGAGCCGCGTGATCGCCGCGCGCAGCGTCGTCGGGATGCGGGCGAGCGTCTCGTCCGCGTAGGCGTCGCCGGAGTAGGCCGGCGGGAGTTCCAAACCCTCCTCGATGCCGGCCAGGCCGGCCGCGAGCTGCGCGGCGAAAGCCAGATACGGGTTCAAATCCGCGCCGCCGATGCGGTTCTCGACGCGCACGGCATTGCCGTGGCCGACCAGGCGCAGCGCCGCGGTGCGGTTGTCGGGGCTCCACACCAGATGCGTCGGCGCGAATGTGCCGGGCTGGAAGCGCTTGTAGGAGTTGACGTAGGGGGCCAGGAACCAGGTGATGTCGGGGGCGTACTTCAAGAGACCGGCGACGTAGGCGCGCATGGTGGCCGACATGCCGTGGGGGTCGTCGGCGTCGGCGAACAACGCCGCTCCGTCCGCGTCCCACAGCGACTGATGCATGTGGCAGGAGTTGCCGGCCAGGTCGTCGCGCCACTTGGCCATGAAGGTCACCGCCTTGCCCTGGGCCCAGGCGATCTCCTTGCAGGCGTTCTTCAGGATCGCGTGGCGGTCGGCCATCTCCAGCGCCGGCGCGTAGCGCACGTTGAGCTCGGCCTGGCCCGGGCCCCATTCGCCCTTGGTGTTCTCGATCGGCACGCCGGCGCCCTCGAGGCCGTTGCGGATCGCCCGCATTACCGCCTCTTCCTTGGTCGTCTGGAAGATGTGGTAGTCCTCGATGTAGCTGCCGGCGGTCGCGAGGCCCTGAAAGTGCTTGTCGCGCGCCGTGTCGTAGGTCTCGTCGAACAGGTAGAACTCCAGCTCCGACGCCAGCATCGCGGTCATGCCGCGCTCGGCGAGGCGTGCGGTCACGTGCTGCAGCATGGCGCGCGGGCTGTGCGGCACGGGCGCCGCGTCGTGGTCCAGCACGTCGCACAGCACCAGCGCCGTGCCCTCCAGCCAGGGCACGCGGCGCAGCGTCGCGAGGTCGGGTTTCAGCACGAAGTCGCCATAGCCCCGCTGCCAGCTCGCCGCCGCGTAACCCGGCACCGGCTCCATGTCGATGTCGTTGGCGAGCAGGTAGTCGCAGGCGTGGCTCTCGGCGTGGCCGGCGTCGACGAAATACGCCGCCTGATAGCGCTTGCCGATCAGCCGGCCCTGCATGTCGACCATGGCGACCAGCACCGTGTCGATCTCGCCCGCCGCCACCGCCGCGCGCAGGCCCTCGAGATCGAGCCGCCCCTTCGCCAGGTCCGCCATGCCGTCCTCCGCTTGCCGGACGCGACAATGGTGCGGCGCGCCCCCTCTCGTCCAGTCCCCAGGCGCTGCACGCCGGGCCGTCCGGTGCCATACTGGCGCCGCGGCAGCCCGGGCGACCGTCATCACGCCGCAACGCACCGGGAACAGGACCGTCGTCAGGAACTGCCGCGTCCGACCGCGAGGCCGGGGCGGCCGTTCGTACGCGAAAGGGCCACCCGAAGGCCCACGAAGAACAGGGGGAGAGAGCATGAGACAGGCAATTGCCGTACTGGCCGCCGCGCTGGCGACGGTCGTGCTGGCCGGCGCGCCGGCGCTCGCCGCGTCGGGCAAGCTGGTGCTCTACACCAGCCAGCCCAACCAGGACGCCCAGCAGACGGTCGACGCGTTCCGCGCCCAGCACCCGGACGTCGAGGTCGAGTGGATCCGCGACGGCACGACCAAGGTGATGGCCAAGCTGCGCGCCGAAATCGCCGCGGGCGACCCCAGGCCCGACCTGCTGCTGATCGCCGACATGGTGACGATGGAGGCGCTGAAGCAGGAGGGGCGGCTGATGGCGCACGGGGCGGCGCCGGTCGGCGCCTACGACGCGGGGCTCTACGACGCCGACAAGCACTATTTCAGCACCAAGCTGATCACCACCGGCATCGTCTACAACGTCAACGCGCCGATGCAGCCGAGCTCCTGGGCCGACCTCGTCAAGGCCGAGGCCAAGGGCCAGGTGGCGATGCCGAGCCCGCTGACCTCCGGCGCGGCGCTGATCCATCTGGCGACGCTGACCGAGCACCCGAAGCTGGGCTGGGACTACTACCAGAGCCTGGCGGCCAACGACGTCAACCCCAAGGGCGGCAACGGCGGCACCTTCCGCGCCGTGGCCGGCGGCGAGAAGATGTACGGCATGGTCGTCGACTTCCTGCCGATCCGCGAGAAGGCCAAGGGCTCGCCGGTGGCGTTCGTCTTCCCGGATGAGGGCGTGAGCGCGGTGACCGAGCCCGTCGCGATCTTGAGCACGGCGAAGAACCCGGACGCGGCGAAGGCCTTCGTCGACTTCCTCTTGTCGGCCGAGGGCCAGACGCTGGCGGCCAGTCAGGGCTACCTCCCGGCGCACCCGGACGTGACGCCGCCGCCGGGCTTCCCGGCGCGCGACGGCATCAAGCTGATGGCCTTCGACGCCTCGAAGGCGCTGGCCAACGCCGAGGGCAACAAGCGCAAGTTCGCGGACGTCTTCGGCCAGTAGCGTCTCGCCGGTGATGATCCGGCTGGGCCGTTTTCATTGGGGCGGCGAGCACCTGCTGCTCGCCGCCCTGGTGCTGTTCGTGGCGGCGCTCAGCGTCTTGCCCATGGGGCGGCTGCTGCTCGAGGGGCTGGCGCCCGGCGGCACGCTCGACCTCGCGATCCTCGAGGACGTGCTCGGCACGCGCTCGACCTGGCGCGCCACCGGCCGCACACTCTACACCGCCGGCGTCGGTACCGTCGTGGCGCTGGTGCTGGGCAGCGCCTTCGCCGTCGTCGTGGCGCTGACCGACGTGCGGGCCAAGGGTGCGCTCGTCTTCTGCTTCCTGCTGCCGCTGATGATCCCGCCGCAGATCACGGCGCTGAGCTGGATCCAGCTGTTCGGGCCCTCCAGCCCGCTGCTCAATACGCTCGGGCTGGCGCCGCCGCTGGGCACGCCGCATCCGATGTACTCGCGCGACGGCATCGCGCTCTTGCTCGGCATCCAGCATTCGCCGCTGGTCTTCCTGGCGCTGCGCGCCGGCCTGCGCAGCCTGCCGCGCGAGATGGTCGAGGCGGCGCGCGCCTCGGGCGCGGCGCTGCGACGGGTGATGTTCGACATCGTGCTGCCGCTGATGGCGCCGGCGCTGGTCGCGGGCGCCGCGCTGGCGTTCGTCTCCGCCGTCGGCAATTTCGGCATCCCGGCGCTGCTCGGCATCCCGGCGCGCTACACCACGCTGCCGGTCTTGATCTACCAGCGGCTCTCCAGCTTCGGCCCGACGATCATCTCGGAGGTCGCGGTGCTGTCGATCGTCGTCGGCGTGATTGCCTTCGCCGGTGTGTTGCTGCAGGGCTGGATGCTGCGGCGGCGCGACTACCGCACCATCGGCCCGGCGGCGCAGCCGCTCGACTTCCAGCTCGGGCGCTGGCGACTGCCGCTGCAGGCCCTCGCCTGGGCGGTCATCGCGCTGATCCTGGTGGCGCCCCTGGTGGCGCTGTTGTTCACCTCCCTGGTGCCGGCCTACGGCGTGCCGCTGTCGGCCGCGACGGCGACGCTCGACAACTACGTCGAGGTGATGTTCCGACAGGACGCGACGATCCGCGCGTTCCGCAACAGCTTCCTGCTCGCCACCGGCGCCGCGGTCGTGCTGCTGTTCGCGGCGGTCGTGCTCGGGTATTTCATCGCCTGGCGACGCAGCCGTATCTTGACGCTGCTCAACCTTGCGGCCGAGCTGCCCTATGCGCTGCCCGGCGTCGTCCTGGCCATCGCGGCGATCCTGATCTTCCTGAAGCCGCTGCCGCTCGTGGACGTCTCGCTCTACGGCACCGTGTGGATCATCTTCGCCGCCTACTTGGCGCGCTTCCTGACGCTGGGGTTGCGGCCGGTGATCGGCGGCTACCACCAGCTCGACCGCACGCTCGAAGAGGCGGCGCAGATGGCCGGCGCCGGTTTCGTCACGCGCCTGCGCACGGTGATGTTCCCGCTGTTGGCACCCATCGCCGCCGCCGGCGCCATCATTGTATTCCTGACCGCGTTCAACGAGCTGACGGTGTCGGCGCTGTTGTGGTCGTCGGGCGCCGAGACCCTGGGGGTGATCGTCTTCAACCTCGACGACGGCGGTTTCACGACGCTCGCCACCGCGGTCGCGGTGCTGACGATCCTGGTCGTGCTGGCCCTGATGCTCGGCGCCCAGGCGTTCAGCCACCGCCTGCCGCGCGGCGTCCTGCCCTGGCAGGCGTGAGGGCGAGCCCCGGGATGACCCGGGCCTCGGACAAGATCGCTCAGTCGATCAGGTCGGCGAGTTCGACGTCGAGAGCGTTGGCGAGGCGGCGCAGCAGCTTCGTCGAGCCGCCGCGTCGGCCAGTCTCGATCTGCGACAGGTAGGCCGCGCTGGTGCCGGCGCGCGCGGCCAGGTCCTTCTGGCCCAAACCGCGGTACTCGCGGAATACCTTGACCGGATTCTCGCCAGCGATCAGCCGGTCGGCGACGGCCGCCGAAAAGGACTCCTCATTTCGCGCCTTACCGGCATCGTAGGCGGCAACTTCCTCGGCGAGTTCCATGGCGGAGTCGGACGCAGCAGTGTTCTCGTCGGCTGGCAGCGGCATGCTGACCGGGGCCCTCGTTCCGCACACGTGCGACATAATGCGATCGGCCATCGTCTCCGCGTCGTCGCCGTCGGAAAACCAGACACGCGAATCACCGGGGGCGGCAACTCCAGGAACGGCCTGCCGCCGCAGCTTCAGGATCTCGGCGATCAAGTCCCTCAGCGTCTCGATCGGCACGACGACGTGTGACGGCCTGCCGCCGGTCAGCAATAGCGGCAGCGGCCGGTCGATCAGTGCCGTCAACGTGTCGTCGGTCGTCATTCACGGTCCTCCCCCGGCTCAGCGCCGGTAAATGCCGCCACGCAGGCCGACATCGACCACAGTGATCGTGTCTCCGTCGCGCGTGAAGATCGCGCGGTAGCCGCCGACGCGCAGGCGAAATCCCTCCCGCCCTTGCAGCCGGGCCACATCCAGCGCCGGGTCCGCCGGGTTGGCGGCCGGCCGGTCGATCGCCGCGCGCAATGCAGCGGTGGACTTTGGGTCGCCCTTCGCGAAGCGCCGCAGGCTGCGAATAGCACTGCGAGTGAACCGCAGGTCGACCATGACAGAGATGTAGCAAAACGCTGCAGTATTGTCAAGCAAATTGCTTGCCTTTGGCTCATACAGTATAGCATAAGGCTATTGTGTAGTTCATGGGGTGTCACGACAGGCCGCCGCGGCGCGAGGCTAGGACCTCGCGCTCAGCGGTTCGTGCGGCTCGCGTGGCCACGCCTACGCGGACGTGCGCTACCCCGGAATCACCCAGGCGTCGTCGATGACGATGCGCACTTTGGCGCCGGCCGCGGGCGAACGCTTGAGGCTGAGTCGCACCGGCCTGTCGGGGGCGGCGTGGGGGCGGGCCTCGACGGCGTAGGTGCCGCCCTTGTAGGTCGTGCGCTCGATGGTCGCCGCGAAGCCGCCGTCGTCGGTGAGACGCAGGCCCTCGGGGCGCAGGCTGACGCGGGCGGGGCCGGACGGCTGGCCGTCGGCACAGCGCACGAGGCTCGACTGGCCGAACAGCGCAATGCGGGCGCAGCCGGCCTCGCCGGCGCCCTCGACCTCGCCGTCGACGACCACGCCCTGGCCGATGAAGTCGGCGACCATCGCCGTCGCCGGCTCGGCATAGAGGGTCTCCGGCGCCGCCAGCTGGACGATGCGGCCGGCGTCCATGACGGCGATGCGGTCGGCCATCGCCATCGCTTCGGCCTGGTCGTGGGTGATGTAGACGATCGTTGTGCCGGTCTTCCGGTGAAAGTCGACGAACTCCGCTTCCATGGCCGCGCGCAGGTGCACGTCCAGATTGGCCAGCGGCTCGTCGAACAGCATCAGCGTCGGCTCCATGACCAGGCAGCGGGCCAGGGCGACGCGCTGGCGCTGGCCGCCCGACATGTCGGCCGGGCGCCGCTCGGCGAAGCCGGTCAGCCCGACGACGTCGAGCGCCGCCGCGACCCGCTGCCTGAGCGGCTCGCCGCGCACGCCGGCGACCTTCAGCGGGTAGCCGACGTTGCCGGCGACCGACATGTGCGGCCACAGCGCGTAGGACTGGAAGACGATGCCGACGCGCCGGCGCTCCGGCGGCAGGTGGGTTTGCGCGTCGGACACGACCCGGTCGTCGAACAGCAGGCGCCCGGCGCTGACCTCCTCGAAGCCCGCGACCAGGCGCAGGATCGTCGTCTTGCCGCAGCCCGACGGGCCCAGCAGCGCCAGGAACTCGCCGTCGCGCACGCGTAGATCGACGGCGTCGACGGCGGGCGTGTCGCCGAAGTGCTTGCTGACGCTCTCGAGGACCAGTTCGGCCATGGCGCTTCCGTGCCGGGCGGGGTTTCGTACCGGGGAGCGTAGCGTGACAGGGGCAGGACGGGAACGCGAGGTACCGGGCCGGTCGAGCGCGCGGCGCTTTCTCTGCTAGGGTCTTGGGATTATCTCACCGAATCCGACGGCCGCACGGCCGACCAAGGAACACGAGGGAGGGAGAGGATGCATTTTTGGAACGGGCGCGGCCCACGCCGCGCCTATGCCGCCGCCCTGGCGGCGGTCGGCGCCCTGGTGGCGCTCGGCACGGCCGCGCAGGCCGCCGACAAGATCACGCTGGGCGCGCTGCGTTTCACCTCGCACTCGGCGGGCTTCATTGCCTACGAGCGCGGGTACTTCGCCGACGAGGGGCTGGAGGTCGAGTTCAAGTACTTTCAGGCGGCGCAGCCCATGGCGGTCGCCATCGCCTCGGGCGACGTGGACTTCGGCGTCACCGCGATCACCGGCGGCCTGATCAACCTGGCCGACAAGGGCGCGGTGAAGATCGTCGGCGGTGCCTTGCACGAGGAGAAGGGCATCGACGGCTCGGCGATCCTCGCCTCGAACAAGGCGTTCGAGGCCGGCTTCAAGACGCCCGCCGACCTCAAGGGCCGCTCGCTGGGCATCACGCAGACCGGCTCGTCGTTCCACTACATGGCGGCGCAGGTCGCGGCGAAGGAGGGCTTCTCCGCCGCCGACATCGACATGAAGCCCCTGCAGAAGGTCGGCGCCGTCATCGGTGCGCTGAAGTCCGGCCAGGTCGACGCCATGATCATCGTGCCGCACATCGCCAAGCCGCTGTCGAACGCGGGTGCCGCGCACATCGTCGGCTGGATCAACGACTACGCGCCCTACCAGGTGACGACGATCTTCACCTCGCAAGAGAACACGGCCGAGCGGCCGGAGCTGGTCAAGCGGTTCATCGCGGCCTACGCGCGTGGCGTCGCCGACTTCAACCGCGTCATGCTGAACCAGGCCAAGGACCCGGCGGCGACGGAGGAGACGGTCAAACTGATCCACAAGTACGTCTACGTCGACCGGCCCTACGAGAAGGCCGCACCGTCGATCAAGAACGGCGCCATGCGCATCAACGACGGGGCCAGGCTGAACCTCACGGACGTGAAGCGACAGCTCGCCTGGTTCCAGGCGGAGGGCCTGGTCGGCAAGTCGATCACCATCGACCAGCTGGTCGACACCAGCTTCGTCGAGACCTACTGACGGGGGGAGCGGGGCGTCGGTTTCCGGCGCCCCGTACCGTCATGGACCTGCACCTCGACCGGATCAGCCACCGGTACGACGACCTGGAAGTCCTGCGCGACGTCGAGCTCACCATCGAGCACGGCCAGATCGTCTGTCTCGTCGGCCCGTCGGGCTGTGGCAAGTCCACGCTGCTGCGCTTCATCGGTGGCCTCGAGCGGCCGACCGAGGGCGCGGTGCTGCAACTGGGCGTGCCGCCGCCCGATTCCCTCAACCCGCTGACCTACATCTTCCAGGACTTCGCGCTGCTGCCCTGGCGCACCGTCGCCGGCAACGTCAGCCTGGTGCTGGAGGACCATGGGATCGCCGCGGCCGAGACCGAGGCGATCGTCGAAGACGTGCTCAGGCGAACGAAGCTCACCGACTTCAAGACCGCCCTGCCGCGCCAGCTCTCCGGCGGCATGAAGCAGCGCGTGGCGATCGCACGGGCGCTTGCCGTGCGGCCCGCGGTACTGCTGATGGACGAGCCGCTGTCGGCGCTCGACGCGCAGACGCGGGAGCTGTTGATGGACGACCTGATCGAGCTGTGGACGTCGGCGCCGTTCACTTCCGTCTACGTCACCCACAACCTGCACGAGGCGGTGCGCCTGGGCCACCGCATCGTCGTCTTGTCGCGGCGGCCGGGCGCGATCCGCGAGATCGTCGACATCGACATGCCGTTGCGCGAGCGCGACGCCCATGCGGTCGAGCTGGAGGAGCGCCAGCGCCACCTGTGGCACCTGATGCGCGAGGAAGCGCAGGCGGCAGACCTGGAGCTGGCCAATGCCTAGCGACGTCACCCAAGACGGCCGTCCGGTCGCGTTCCGCGGCGGCGGCTTCGCGCCCAAGCCCGTTGGCCTCGTCGGCCCCGTCGTCTTCGCCGGCCTGATCGTCTTCTGGGAGCTCGGCTCGCGGGTCGGCTTCATCACGCCGCTGGTGCTGCCGGCGCCGTCGGAGGCGTTCGAGGCCTTCCGGCAGCTCATCGAGACCGGCATGCTGTGGAAGCACCTGGGCGCCTCGCTGCAGCGCCTGATCGTCGGCTGGACCTGCGGCACGATCCTGGGCATGGCCGTCGGCTTCGCCATCGGCCTGTTCTCGCTGGCGCGCGCCGGCCTCGTGCCGCTGGTCGCGGCGATCTTCCCGATCCCCAAGATCGCGCTGTTGCCTCTGTTCATCATCTGGTTCGGCCTCGGCGAGGGCTCGAAGATCGCGACGATCCTGTTCGGCACCTTCTTCCCGACCGTCATCGCGGCCTATGGCGGGGTCGACAACATCGACCGCGGCCTGATCCGCATGGGCCAGTCGTTCGGACTCTCCTGGTGGTCGATCGTGCGCAAGATCATCCTGCCGGGGGCGCTGCCGGCGATCCTTTCGGGCTTTCGCATCTCGGCCTCGATCGCCATCATCCTCCTCGTCGCGGCGGAGATGATCGGCGCCGAGTTCGGCGTCGACGCCTATATTCTGCTGGCCGGCAGCCTGATGGCGACGGACCAGCTGATCGCCGGCGTGGCGTTGCTGTCGGTGATGGGCCTCACCGTGTCGTGGCTGATCGGTCGCGCCGAGCGCCACTTCCTCAACTGGCGGACTTGAAACAGGAGACCCGGCCATGACCACCAAGGTTGCGATCGTCACCGGAGCGGGCAGCGGCATCGGCCGCGCCGCGGCGCTGGCGCTGCTGCGCGAAGGCTACGCGGTCGGCCTCGCCGGGCGCCGGGTGGACGCGCTGGAAGAGGCGGCGGAGGCGTCGGAGGCGGGCGACCGGGCGCTCGCGGTGCCCACCGACATCACCGACCCCGCGGCCGTCACGGCGCTGTTCGACCGCGTCGTCGAGGTCTTCGGCCGCGTCGACGTGCTGTTCAACAACGCCGGCATCGGCACCATGGGCGTACCCATCGACGAGCTGCCGGTCGAGGATTGGAAGACCTGCGTCGACACCAACCTGACCGGCAGCTACCTGTGCGCGCGCGAAGCCTTCCGCGTGATGAAGCAGCAGCTGCCGCAGGGCGGCCGCATCATCAACAACGGCTCGATCTCGGCCCACGTGCCGCGGCCCAACTCCGCGCCCTACACGGCGACCAAGCACGCCATCACCGGCCTGACGCGCTCGCTCAGCCTCGACGGCCGCGACTACGACATCGCCTGCGGTCAGCTCGACATCGGCAACGCGCTGACGGAGATGGCGGCGCGCATGGCCGCCGGCGTGCCCCAGGCCAATGGCGAGATCGCCCCCGAGCCGCTGATGGACGTCGAGCACGTCGCCAACGCCGTCGTGCACATGGCCAGCCTGCCGCTGGACGCCAACGTGCTGTTCATGACCGTGATGGCGACCAAGATGCCGTTCGTCGGCCGCGGGTGAGGGGGCTCAGGCGAGCGCATTTGCCGCGATCGTCCCGCGCATCCAGTCGAACGAGGCCTTGGGCACGCGCTCCAGGCTGCCGGGCGTCACGCTGGTGAGGCCGAAGGTCAGGTCGTAGCCCAGCGACCACTCGAAATTGTCGAGGAACGACCAGACGAAATAGCCGCGCACGTCGCAGCCGTCTTGGATGGCGTCGTGCATCGCCCCGATGTAGCCCTGCAGAAACGCGATCCGGTCGTCGTCCTGGACGCGGCCGTCGACGATCGTCGCGTCGGGAAAGGCGGCGCCGTTCTCCGTGACGTAGACCGGCGGGTTGCCGTAGCGGTCGCGTACGTCGCGCAGCTGCTCGCCGAACGCCGCGGGATCGATCTCCCAGCCCATGCTGGTCAGCGACGTACCGGCGGGTGGCGCGGCCTCCGTCACGCCCAGCGGGTTCTCGGGGTCGGGCGCCGCGTAGCTGCGGTTGTAGTGGTTGAGCCCGAAGTAATCGAGCGGCGCCGAGATCAGCGCCATGTCGCCGTCCTCTACCAGCGGCGCGATCTCCTCGGCGAACGGCGCGGGGTAGCGGCCCAGCCATAGCGGGTCGCACATGACGCGGCGCCAGATCACGTCCAGCAACGCCGCTGCCTCGCGGTGCGCGGCGTCGTCCAGGGCGGGCGCGATCGGCCCCTTGCTGATGATCGAACCGACCTCGAGCGCCGGGTCGATGGCGCGGATCGCGGCGACGGTGCGGCCGTGCGCCAGATTGATGTGGTGCATCGCCGCGAGGGTCTCGGCGCGCGAGCGGCGGCCCGGCGCGTGCACGCCCATGGCGTAGCCGACCCACGGCACCACGTTGGGCTCGTTGAAGGTGCCGTAGCGCTTGACCCGGTCGTGCAAGCGCTCGACGACGACGGCCGCGTAGTCGGCGAACCACTGGGCGCAGTCGCGGCTGCGCCAGCCGCCGCGGTCTTCGATCGCCTGCGGCATGTCCCAGTGGTGCAGGCAGCACCAGGGCTCGATGCCGGCGGCGAGCAGGGCGTCGACCAGGCGGTCGTAGAAGGCGAGCCCGGGTTCGTTGACGGCGCCCGTGCCCTCCGGCAGCACCCGCGGCCAGGCGACGGAAAACCGGTAGGCGCCGACGCCGAGGCGTTTGAGCAGCGCCACGTCCTCTTCGTAGCGGTGGTAGTGGTCGCAGGCGACGTCGCCGGTGTCGCCGTTGAGAATGCGGCCCGGCGTGTGGGCGAAGGTGTCCCAGACGCTCTTGCCACGCCCGTCTTCGTCGACGGCGCCCTCGATCTGGTAGGCCGAGGCCGCCGTGCCCCAGAGGAAGCCGTCGGGGAAGCTCTTCATGGCGTGATCCTAGAGACGACGACGGCCG
>Ga0209678_1000288_pt1 | contig 18829 bp, 19 predicted proteins | sample WorMetilvaeELBA1_FD_187404 | JGI IMG/M metagenome (GOLD analysis project Ga0209678, IMG submission 187404) | Marine gutless worms symbiont microbial communities from Max Planck institute for Marine Microbiology, Germany - Olavius ilvae ELBA.1... ...
CGATCCGTTTCTCTTTGTCGAAGGCGTCGTAGTCGTAGTCGACCCGCGAAAAGATCGCCCGCGCGTCGTACTCCGCCAGTCGCGCCCGCAACGCCTCGACGTCCCCCGCATCGACCGCCGCCGCTGGTGGCGGCGCCAAGGCCGCGCCGCGCAGACGCTCGACCTCCGCCACCAAGCGCTCGATCGACGCCCGGCGATGAAGCGACAGGCCCAGCCAGCCCAGCACACTGCGAAACGTGTCTCTCATTCGACCGAGCTGCCTCCCCGACGCTCTACGTGATGCTGGCCGGCGCTCTTCCGCCGGCCTTCTGTGACCGCCTGCCGCGCGACATCTGATGCCGTCTGCAGGACCGGCCCGGCAGCGCTGCTTAGCATGGCAACGGCCACCGGCAGCAGGCCAGGCTGCAGTCCCCCGTGGAATGCGATAGCCGCCGGGAAGCGTCGCACAACGCCAAAGCCGCCTCAACCGTCCCAGAAATGATGCAGAACGCCCTGGCGAACGTGCCACCCGACGCCCCGCTAAATGACTCGATTAAGCACCTCCAGCAACTGCGCAAATTCCGTGATGGCATGATCAGCGCCGGCCAGTTCGACAGCGTCGCGCGGATAGCCATAGAGGCAGGCGACGGCCGGCAGGTTGAGCGCCTGCGCCATGGTGATGTCGTTGCCGCTGTCGCCGACCATGATTGCCGTTTCCGGGGCGCCGTCGAGCTGCGCAAGCGCGAGTTCGAGCGGCGCGACGTGCGGTTTCAGGTGCGGCGTGCTGTCGCCGCCGACCACCACATCGAAAAGCGGCGCGAGGCCGACATGATGCAGAACCTTGATCGAGGTCGCGCGCTCCTTGTTGGTGCACACCGCGAGTCGGCAACCGGCCTCGCGCAAGGTCGCCAGCGTTTCGCCCACCTGATCGAACGGGCGGCAAGCCGCGACCGGAAACCCGCGGTAGAGGGCGAGGAACGCCTCGGCCAACGCCGCGGTCTCGTCGCGCTCCGGGACGTGGCCCGTCGCCGCCAGACAACGCTCCACCAGTTCGAGCGCGCCATCCCCCATCATGCGCCGGACGTCCGGCTTCGAAACCGCCCGACGACCGTGAACGCGGAGAAACACGTTCAGCGCCGCGGTGATCTGCGGCAGGCTGTCGACCAGCGTGCCGTCCAGGTCGAAGACGATGCATTTTCGTGCCATGAGCGCCGGCGATCGCCCTCCTATGCCGCGACCGCCACGGCGGCCGCCGGAGCAGACGCTGCCTCATGCGACAAATGGACCCGTTTCTCGATTCCGACGCGCCATTGAAACCGACCGGCGCCGTCGCGGCGATCATTACGGTCGGTCGCGGCGGCTACCTGCTGCAGCATCGGGACCCCAAGCCCGAGATATTCTTCCCCGACCATTGGTCGTTCTTCGGCGGCGAGGCCGAGGCCGGCGAGAACCACGAGCAGACGGTCCAGCGTGAACTCCAGGAGGAAATCGGCCTGCGGGTCACGCCTGAACAGCTGCGCTTCTTCACCGAGTTCAACTTCGATATCGGCTTCGCCGGCGGGCCCGTCATAGCGCGCGCATTCTACGAGGTCGACATCCCGGAGGCCGCGCTCGCCGACCTGCGGCTGGCCGAGGGCCAGGGCATGGCCGTCTTCACGGGCCGGGACGCCTTGAGCACGTTGCGTCTGGCCCCTTACGACTCGTTCGCAATGTGGATGCACTGCTACCAGCACCGCTTTCGCTATTAGGCTGATCGAGTCGCGCTCAGCCGGCCTGGCGCCGCACCGACCGGATCACCTCGAATGCCTCGGCGGCCTCGACCCCAATTGTCGCCCCGCGGGCGGTCAGGGTCGCGCGGACGGCGGCCGTCGAGCGCGCATGGGGCGCACCCGGAACCTCGTCGCCATAGCATTCGAGCGCGGCGAGTTTCCGATCGAGCGTCGTGCCGACGTCCACAAAACACTGCGGGTTGAACCCCCCGGCCAGCGCCCCGAACGCCCAGTCGGTGCTCGACAGGATCTCATAGGCCAGCAGCTCCCGGACCGCCGACCCGGGGACGGGGCGTGTCGCGGTCAGGGTCGCCTTGAACGCGATTTGATGATCGATGTTCAGGTTACCGCCGTGGCAAACGTAGACGGTATCGGGCTGGATCGCGCGCAGCCGCGCCTCGACGGCGCCGACGACGTCGACGAGAGGGACCGTATCGAGGCGGTTCTCCGAGAAACCGACGAAATCCGGCGGCGCGGTGCCGAGGATTTCCGCGGTCCGGGCCGCCGCGACACGGCGCGCGGCGTCCCGCCCGGTGCCGTCTCCGGCAAGAACGCAGACGCCAACTCGCACGCCAGCGTCGCTTTCCCGCGCCATCGTGCCGCCGCAGCCGAGCACCTCGTCCAGGCCATGCGGTGCAATCACAAGGCTCCTGCGTTCGCTCATCGGTACCTCCGCGTCAGTGGCTTGGCGACGCCACGAGTCGTCGACGCCGCATTCGGCGCCCAGCGGGCGGCCGCTCGGCGCGTGTCGACACTTATGGCCGGTGCCGCCGCGCGCGCCGGCGCCGCACGAAGCCGCGCCAGCGGAGCGGCACGACGGGCCGCACGAGGGTCCAGACAGACTGAACCACGACCCGCCGGACAAGCGCAGCGGACAGGTAGCGGCGATGGCGCGGATCGCGGGCTAGCCAGTAGAGCGCCCGGAACGAATACTCGCTGAGCAGCAGCGCGGCGCGGAAGCGGTCCATGAGGTCGGCGCCGGGCTCGTCCGCCAGCACGTCGAGCCAGCGAAAGAGCAGCGCCTGCTCGCCCGGCCCGCCGACCCTCGTCGACGAGTAGTCGCCGGCCTCGCGCCAGGCAAAGACCAGGTTCTCCGGCACATAGCAGCCGCCGAACCGGAGCAGGATCGCATGCTTCGCAAACCAATCGGCGTGCCATTCCAAGGGTTGGCGAAAGCCGCCGACCTGGCGCAGCGCCTCGGCCCGGAAAACGAGCGCCGTCGACGACGGCACGAAGAAGTTCCGCCGCAGCAGGCGCATGGCGCCGGCGGGCGCGAGATATGCGGGGCTCTCGGCAAGCGCCAGGCGATAGCGGCGTCGCGTGCCGCCGATGGCTTCGCCGGGATCGCAGAAGAACAGGCCTGCCGTCGGGTGCCGGCGCAGCTCGGCTTCGCTCCGCTCCAGCAGGCTGGGCTCGATGAGGTCGTCGACGGACGAAACGCGGATCAAGTCGTATCGACAGGCGGCCACCCCTTCGCCGATCGCGCGGTTCGGGCCGCCCCGTTCGGCCCGGCGCAGGACGCGCACTGCCGGGTCGGACGACGTCAACCGTCCCAGAATGTCCAGACTCTCGTCGGTCGATGCATCGTCGACGATGACGATCTCGTCCGGCGGCCGAGTCTGCGCCAGGTGCTGGGCGACGCAGCGCTCGAGATAGCGCGCGTGATTGTGGTTCGGGATGACGACGCTGACCCCCCGGCGCGGGGCGTCCGCGGCCGCCGCTAGGTCCGCACCCATGCGGGATCGGTCTCGAGGATCGTCCAGAAATAGTCACCGTCATAGCCGGTCTCGTCGAACAGCGCGCGCCACTCCTCGGGCCGGCAGTAGGTCTTGGCCGTCAGCATCCACGCTTCGAAAAGGTCGCGCTCCGACTCGTTGCGATAGGCGTCGACCTGGACGAAGGCCCGGCCCGGTCTGCCGACCCGAACGATCTCGCGCAGCGCCGCCATGCAGCCGGCGCGGTCGAGATTGTGGATCGTGTTGATCGCCAAGACCGCGTCGAATGCGCCGTCGTGCCAGGGCAGCCGGTCGCAACTGGCGCGCAGCATGCGATGCGCGACGTCCGGATGGGCGTGCCGGATCGCATAGTCCGAGACGTCCAGGCCCCAGACCTCCAATCCCGGCAGGGCGTCCAACAGATCCTTCATCAGGAACCCTTTGGCGCAGCCAACATCCAGGACGCGGCTGCCGCTCTTGAGTCCGTAGCGGTCGATGACGCGGGCCGCGACCGGCCGCCAGCGGCCGTCATAGACATAGCCGCCATAGCCCTGCTCACGGCTGCCGTCGAAGTACTCCCGGCCGAACTTCAACGCTGCCTGGCGATTGATTTCCTTGTTTCGCAGCCGGCTCGAGACATCGCGGACGACTCGCTCCTGGGCGCCCAACAGGTTGAATAGTGGCATCAACGCCGCCCCGAATGCGCTCTCTTGTGCGCCGCTCCGCGTGCCGGGCGGACTGCCCGCAATCTGGCACACGCCCCTCGGCGCCGCAACGCGAGGCCGTCAAAGGTGTCGGCCGCCGGCCGGTCGGCGTGCCATCCGCGCCGCCGTCCGGCCTGGGCGTCGCGGCCACGGTCCGCGGCACCAAATCGGCGGGCCGCGAGAACCGACAAGGCGAGCCTGCGAGGATTGATATGCACCCTCATTATGGGCATAGTCCGCGCGCCGCGGCGTCAGCAGGATCCCGCCGCGTCAAGCACCTGCCGAGTCCCCAAGAGTTCGGACTTCATGACACACGTGGCGTCGTATTTCGACGAAGTTGCCCGCATTGCGAAGGAAATCGATCGCGAGGCGATCGACGAGTTGGCGGCACAGCTGATGGCGCTGCGTGAGCGTGGCGGTCGGCTGTTTCTTCTTGGTGTTGGCGGCAGCGCCGCCAATTGCAGCCATGCAGTCAATGACTTCCGGAAACTGTGCCGCATTGAGGCCTACGCGCCCGTCGACAACGTGTCCGAACTCACCGCCCGGACGAACGACGAAGGTTGGGACACCGTCTTCAGCGAGTGGCTCAGGACGAGTCGGGCCGACGAGCGGGATGCCATCCTGGTGTTCAGCGTTGGCGGTGGCGACCCGGACCGCAATGTCAGCGTCAACATCGTTGCCGCCATAGACTTGGCCAAGGAGCGAGGCATGCGGATTTTCGGTGTCGTCGGCCGCGACACCGGCTACACGGCCCGGATGGGCGATATCGTGGTCGTCGTTCCGTCGGTGAATGCGGCCCGGATTACGCCGCATAGCGAGGCTTTTCAGGCGGTTGTATGGCACTGTCTCGTCAGCCACCCGGGCCTCCAGGCTACGGGCACGAAATGGGAAAGCCTGGCCGCTCAGTAGTGCGCCCGGCGGTGCGGCGGGCGGTGTTTCTGGACCGCGACGGGACGATAAACCGCGCCCGGGTGGAGCGGGGCAGACCCTATCCGCCGCGATCGGTGGACGAGTTCGTATTCCTGCCAGGCGCCATCGAGGCGATAGACCGCCTGCACGGAGCCGGCTTCATGACCATCGTGGTCACTAATCAACCGGATGTCGCCATTGGCAAACAGCGCCGCGATGTTGTGGATCAGTTCCATCGGCTGCTCTTGTCACGCTGCAAACTGGATGATATTCGGGTTTGCTTCGAGACCGACCTGTCGGGGAGTCGGTGCTACAAGCCTAGGCCGGGAATGCTGGAGGACGCGGCCGCCGAACACGGCATAGATTTGGCTTCAAGCTACGTGGTGGGGGACCGTTGGCGCGACGTTGGCGCAGCCCGAAACGCCGGGTGCTATGCCATCCTGATCGACTGCGGCTATGCGGAGCCGGAGCGGTACGTTCCGCATCATCGGGTCGCGTCGCTTGCCGAGGCCGCCGACCATATCCTGGCAAGAGAAGATAGCGTCGAAGAAGACTAACCGAGATCGCGATCGCGATCGCGGGCCACGTGAACAAACGCAAAGAACTCAGATGTCAACGCCGAAAATCAAAGTAAAGATATTTGCAGATGGCGCCGATTTGGAGAGCATTCGGGCGCGATCACTTGACCCTCTGATTCAGGGTTTTACAACGAATCCAACGTTGATGCGCAAAGCGGGTGTTGACGACTATCGAAACTTTGCACTGGACGTCCTGAAGATTGTCACCGACCGACCGGTCTCCTTCGAGGTGTTCGCCGACGAGCTGCCGCTGATGGAGGCGCAGGCTCTTGAGATCGCCTCATGGGGGCGCAACGTCAACGTGAAGATTCCCGTGACCAATACGCGGGGAGACAGCACCGCGGTGCTGGTGCGTCGGCTCTCGGCGCAAGGGGTCGCCGTCAACGTGACGGCCATGTTCACGTTGGACCAGGTGAACGAGTTCGTTGAGGTTCTACACCCCGACACGCCGGCCATTCTCTCTGTCTTTGCCGGGCGCATCGCGGACGCCGGGGTCGACCCGGTGCCGATTATGGCGGAAGCCGTCGAGATTATGCGCGCCAAACCGCGGGCCGAGCTGCTGTGGGCCAGCCCGCGTGAAGTCCTGAACGTCGTGCAGGCCGACGAGATCGGGTGCCACATCATCACGATCACCGACGACCTGGTCCGCAAGCTGCCGACACTCGGCAAGGATCTGTTGACGTTCTCGCGGGAGACCGTCGCAATGTTCCACCGGGACGCGTCGTCGGCCCGCTACGCGATCGAAGTGGCCGCTTCTGCGGCCGAATAGGCCGACGCAAGCGCAGGGAGACAGCGACGTGCAGAGAGTCCTCGTGACCGGGGGCGCTGGCTATGTCGGCTCGCGGCTTGTGCCGCAGTTGCTGAAAGCCGGCTATGCCACGACGGTCTACGATATCATGTGGTTCGGCGACTACTTCCTGCCGAGGGACGACCCGAACCTGACCATCGTCGCGGGCGACATTCGCGACACGGCGGCGCTGCGCCGTACCTGCGACGGGGTGGACACCGTCGTCAATCTCGCCTGCGTCTCCAACGATGCCAGCTTCGAGCTCGACGAGGCGCTCAGCACGTCGATCAACCTCGACGCGTTCGAGCCGATGGTCGTTGCGGCCAAGGAGGCCGGCGTCGGGCGCTTCATCTATGCGTCGACGTCGTCGGTCTATGGCGTCAGCGACGCGCCGGAGGTCAAGGAAGACCACCCGCTGGTGCCGCTGACCCACTACAACCGTTACAAGGGCATGTGCGAGCCATTGCTGTTCAAGCACATGGCCGACGACTTTGTCTGCGTATCGATCCGCCCGGCGACCCTGTGCGGCTATGCGCCCCGCCAGCGCCTGGATCTGACGGTCAACATCCTGACCAACCATGCCATCAACAACGGCAAGATAACGGTGTTCGGCGGCACACAAAGGCGGCCGAATCTGCACATCCAGGACATGTGCGACCTGTATCAGTTCCTGCTGACGGTCGACGCGGCGAAAATCCAGGGCGAGACGTTCAACTGCGGCTACCAGAACATGTCCGTCTACGACATCGCGCGGGTGGTCCAGCGCGTGGTCGCGGCCGAACTGCCCGCCGTCGGCGAAGTCGAGATCGTGACGACGCCGACCGACGACATCCGCTCGTATCACATCAACTCCGACAAGATCCGCGACCAGTTGGGCTTCGCGCCGACGCACTCGGTCGAGGATGCGGTGCGCGAGCTCTGTGGCGCGTTCCGGGAAGGCAAGCTGCCCGACTCGATGACGGACAACCGTTACTTCAACGTCCGGCGCCTGAAGGACCTGGAAGCCGCATGACTGCGCCGCGACCGGTCGCGGTCGTCACCGGAGGTGCCGGGTTCATCGGCAGCCATATGGTCGATCTGCTCGTCGACAAGGGCTTCCGGGTCCGGATCGTCGACAACCTGGTCGGCGGCAGAGCGGACAACCTCGCCCACCACGCCGAAAACGCCGACGTCGTGTTCGAAGAGAGCGACATCCGGGCCCTGCGCCCCGGCGACGCGCTGTTCGATGAGGCGCGGTACGTCATTCACTTCGCGGGCATCGGGGATATCGTCCCGTCGATCGAGCACCCGAGCGAATACATGGACGTCAACGTCCAGGGCACGGTTCGGACCCTGGAGTGCGCTCGGGCCGCGGCGGCCGCGAAATTCGTCTACGCGGCATCGTCCTCTTGCTACGGGCTCGCGCGGACCCCTACGCGCGAAGACCATCCCATCCAGCCCCAGTACCCGTACGCGCTCAGCAAGTACCAGGGCGAAATGGCGGCGTTCCACTGGCACCGGTTGTACGGGCTGCCGGTCAACTCGATCCGCATATTCAACGCCTACGGTACCCGCTCGCGCACGTCGGGGGCCTACGGCGCCGTGTTCGGCGTGTTTCTGCGGCAGAAGCTGGCCAAACAGCCCTTCACGGTGGTCGGCGACGGCAGCCAGCGGCGCGACTTCGTCTATGCGACCGACGTGGCGAGGGGCTTCCTGGCGGCGGCCGAGACTACCCGCAACGGTCGCGTCTATAATCTCGGTGCCGGTAATCCTCAGTCCGTGCAGCGGCTTGTGGAGCTGCTTGAGGGTCCAACCACGCACCTGCCGCGACGGCCCGGCGAACCCGAGGTGACCCATGCGGACATCAGCCGGATCGCCGATGAGCTCGGCTGGCAGCCTGAGGTGAGCTTCGAGGAAGGAGTGGCAAAAGTCCTCGAAAACATCGACTATTGGCGGGAGGCCCCATTGTGGGACGCGCAATCAATCTCCCAGGCTACGTCGACCTGGTTTAAGTTCTTGAGTTCGCGGGAGATCGGCACCGATGGACCCACATAGCCGCAGTCTCGTCAGCCGCAAGATCAAGACGCCGGCGGAATTGGCCAAGATCCTTGGTCCCGGTCCGCGACAGCGCAAGGCGATCATGTGCCACGGCGTCTTCGATGTCGTGCATCCCGGCCATGTGCGCCACCTGCTGTACGCCAAGTCGAAAGCGGACATCCTGATAGCCAGCATCACCGCCGACGGCCACATCAAGAAGGCCGACTTTCGGCCCTATGTGCCTGAAGACCTGCGCGCCATCAACCTGGCGGCGCTCGAAGTGGTCGACTACGTCGTCATCGACCGCAATGCCACGCCGATCGATAACCTGAAGATCATCCAGCCAGACTATTTTGCCAAGGGCTACGAGTACACGGCTGGCGAAGTTCTACCAAAGACCCAGGAAGAGATCGAAGCGCTGGAGTCCTATGGCGGCGAGATCATCTTCACGCCGGGCGATATCGTCTATTCGTCCTCGCGCATCATAGAGGACACCCCACCGGATATCTCGGTCGAGAAGCTCTTGCTGGCACTGGATGGCGAGCATGCCGGCTTCAGCGATCTCGTCGACACGCTCGACGGGGCCTGCCGCGTCAAGGTCCACGTGGTCGGCGACACCATTATCGATACGATCACGGAAACCACGATGATCGGCGGCATGACGAAGACGCCGACCATATCCGTGCGCCTTGAAGAAAAGCAGGACTTCGTGGGCGGCGCCGGGATAGTCGCCAAGCACCTCTGCGCCGCCGGCGCAGACGTGACGTTCTCGACGGTCCTGGGCGACGATCACTACAAGGACTACGCCCTCAGGGATCTGCAGAACGCTGGCATACGTGTCGAGGCGGTCGTCGATCCGACGCGGCCGACAACAAACAAGAACGCGATCGTCACCGGCGGTTATCGGCTGTTGAAGGTCGATACGCTCGACAACCGGTCCATCTCGGACCGTATTCAAGAGCGGCTGGCCCTCCAGATCGCCGGGACCGAAGCCGACGTCGTCATCTTCAGCGATTTCCGCCATGGCATCTTCAACCGCGAGACGATCGCGTCCTTGATCGACGCGATCCCGTCCAGCGCGTTGCGGGTCGCCGACAGCCAGGTGGCCAGCCGATGGGGGAACATCCTGGAGTATCAGGGCTTTGACCTGATCACGCCAAATGAGCGCGAAGCCCGCTTTGCGACCGGCGACCAGGACTCGGTCGTTCAATACCTCGCGGCCGAAGTCCACGCAGGCGCCCGCTGCAAGACCCTCATCATGAAGCTCGGCAGCCGCGGCATCCTGCTGTACCGCACCCGCAAGTCTGGTGATCCGCGTACTGTTGTCGCCCTCGAATCTTTGGCGGAGAGCGTCGTCGATCCGGTCGGCGCAGGCGATGCCCTGCTCGCGTACGCGTCTCTGGCCCTCTGTGTCTCCGGCAACGACGTTGCCGCTGCCATACTCGGTAATCTCGCGGCTGGACTCGCGTGCGAAGTCGACGGCAACCAGCCCGTCCAGCCTGAGGCCATGCGACGCCGCCTGCGGCAACTCGAGAACGTTGCCCAATTCTCCCAAGCCGAAGCGGTTTAGGGAGCTGCATGCGGGTCGTCGTCGTCGGGCTCGGCGTGCAGGGCAATAAGCGCCGGACCGTGGCGGGCGACGCTGTCGCGGCAACGGTCGATCCTGTCGCCGCGGGAGCGGATTTTCGCGCCCTTGAGGACGTGCCACCCGGCGACTTCGACGCCGCACTGGTTTGCACGCCCGACGCCGCGAAGGGCGACTTGCTGCGAGAATTGCTGGCCGGCGGCAAGAGCGTGCTGGTCGAGAAGCCGCTGATCGCCGACACGGCCGAGGAACTGACGGCCATTGCGTCGCTCGCCAAGGCCGGCGACGCGGTCTGTTATACGGCGTACAACCATCGCTTCGAGCCGCATTTCGTCCGCATGAAGCGAACCATCGAATCGGGCGTGCTGGGCGAGGTCTATTCCTGCCGCATGTTCTACGGCAACGGCACGGCACGGCTCGTGCGGGAATCGGCTTGGCGCGACCAGGGCAGCGGCGTCCTGCACGACCTGGGCTCGCACCTTCTCGACACGGCGCTGTACTGGTTCGGACAGGCGACGGCGCCGTTCCGCGTCGTGGCCCGCCGGTCGTTCGAAAACCGGGCGCCGGACCATGTCGTGTTCGTGTCCGACGGGACACCGCTGCTCCAGATGGAAGCGACGCTCCTGTCGTGGCGGAACCACTTCACGGCGGACGTGTTCGCGGAAAAGGGCAGCGCCCACATTCGCTCGCTCTGCAAGTGGGGGCCCAGCACCTTCACGCTGCGCGATCGCAGACTGCCGTCCGGGCGTCCCGACGAGCAGTCCGAGACGCTGGTCCAGCCCGATCCGACTTGGGACGCCGAGTACCGGTACTTCTCCGCGCTGTGCAGCGATCCTGCGGGCTGCGGCTACGGCAATATCGAGAACGACGTCTGGATCAACGCCACGTTGCGCGAGCTTGCCATTGCGCCCGCCCAGGCGGGACGCTGATGGACAGCCCAGTCATCGGCTTTGCCGGTATGACGCATCTGGGCCTCAACTCCGGTGCAGCGGCGGCCGAGCGCGGCTTTGAGGTTGTGTGCTTTGACCGAGACAGCATCCTGATCGGTCGACTTCGCGACGGATATCTGCCGGTGGCGGAGCCGGGCCTGGACGACGCGGTGCGCAACAATGCCGATCGCCTCACGTTCAGCGCCGACGATGCCGTTCTGAGGCGCTGTGACGTCGTCTACGTGGCGCCCGACGTCCCCACTGGCGCCGACGACAGCAGCGACCTCGCGCCTGTTCTGGGCCTCATAGAGGCTGTCGACAACGCCCTCGACGCAGATACGGTCCTGGTCCTGTTGAGCCAGGTGCCGCCCGGGTTCACACGCGGCCTGGGATCGCAGCGTCGCCACCTGTACTACCAGGTGGAGACGCTGATTTTCGGCCAGGCGCAGTCACGGGCGTTGCATCCGGAGCGTTTCATTGTCGGCTGCGCCGACCCGGCATCGCCACTGCCCGACACCTATCGGCTGTTTCTCGAGGCGCACGACTGCCCGATCCTGACGATGCGCTATGAGAGCGCGGAGCTGGCCAAGATCTCGATCAACTGCTGCCTCGTAGCCCACATCAGCGTGGCAAATACGCTCGCTGATCTCTGCGAGCGCATTGGCGCCGATTGGAGCGAGATCGTGCCAGCACTGCGCCTCGACCGGCGGATCGGTCCGCACGCGTATCTCGTCGCGGGGCTCGGCCTTGCCGGCGGCAATCTTGAGCGCGATCTGACCACGATAATCGAAGCCGCTGCACGAGTCGGCACCGACGCAACGGTCGTGCGCGCCTTCGTCGACAACTCGGCGTACCGCAAGGACTGGGTGCTGCAGCGTCTGCACGAACTGGTCCTGCCCACGACGGCGACGCCGAAGATCGGCCTGCTCGGTCTGGCATACAAGCAGGACACGAACTCGACGAAGAACTCGCCGGCCATCGCGTTGCTGCGGCACCTGACGCCCTTCCCCGTGACCGCTTACGATCCGGCTGTCGCGCCCAGCCGCGACTGGCATCCAGAGCTGCGCAAGGCGGCCGACGTCCTGACCGCATGTGAGGGAGCCGATGTCGTCGCGGTGATGACGCCCTGGCCGGAGTTTGCGGACATACAGCCGACACGGCTGGCGGATGTGATGTCCGGTAACATCGTGCTCGATCCATTGCGCGTGCTCGACGGGGAGGCCTGCCGCGCCGCCGGCCTCGTCCGTATCACGATCGGAGCACCGCCCGACATCTCCGCCTAGAGGACCGACCGCCATGCTCGTCCATCGACATCAGACCGCGACCGCGCCCAACCGGGTCGTCGTGCTCGGCAGCCGCGGGTTTCTCGGCGCCACCCTGCTCTCCTCTCTCGCGGCGGCGGGCCTCACAGCCGAGGGCATTTCGTCGCGGGACGTCGACCTGACCGGCGGCGGCGCGGCCGACGCCTTGGCTGCGCGACTGGCGCCGGCCGATGCGCTGGTCGTTCTAGCGGCGCTGACGCCGGACAAGGGCCGCGGCATCGATACGTTCATGGCCAACCTGCGGATGATGGAGAACGTCGTCGGTGCGCTGGCGCAAAGCCCCGTCGACCACGTCGTCTACATCAGCTCGGACGCGGTCTACGCCCTGGACCAACCGCGCATCACGGAGGCGACCTGCGCCGCGCCGACCGATCTCTACGGCACCATGCACAAGGCCCGGGAGGTGATGCTGGCCAGCAGCCTGCCGGCAGACAAGTTGGCCATTCTGCGCCTGACATTGGTCTATGGCGCGGCCGACACGCACAATTCCTATGGTCCCAACCGCCTGCGCCGCATGGCGCGCGACAACGGCGAGATCAAGCTGTTCGGCGAAGGCGAAGAAACCCGCGACCACATCCTGGTCGACGACGCGGCGGCGCTGATCGGCCTCGCGCTGCAGCACGCGAGCCACGGCACCTTGAACGTCGCGACCGGCCGGTCGATCAGCTACATGGACCTGGCCCGCCTGATCGCGCCGCACTTCGACGCGCCGGTCAAGATCACCTGTCTCGACCGCCAGTCGCCGATCACCTACCGGCAGTTCGATGTCACGGCGCTGCACAAGGCCTTTCCGACCTTCACTTCCACGCCGCTGGAGCACGGCCTTGCCCTCGTCCATGAGGAGATGATGAGCGGTGGCGGCTCTTAGACCAGCGCATGGGCAAGGTGGAATGCCGGCTGGAGGCGGCGGACACGGAGGGGATCAGAGGCGCCACCGGCGATTGCGGCAGAGCGGCGCGCTACTTACGATGACGCCATGAGCAATAGACTGCCGATTACGCTGCTGCAGGCGGCATTGACGATCGGGCTGGCCTGGCTGCTCTACCGCAGCGTCGACATCGAGGCCGCCTGGCGGATCGGGTCCGGCCTGCCGTGGTCGACCGTCGTCGCCCTGCCGACCCTGATCCTTCTGCAGATCGCGCTGGTCGCCGTGCGCGTCAAGCTGGTCGTATCGGCGATGAACCGTCACTGCACGTTGTTGTCGGTGCTGCGGTCGGTGCTGATCGGTGCCTTCGTCGGTCAGACTCCGCTCACCATGGTGGGAGGCGACCTGGCGCGCATCTGGAGCCTGTCGCGCGCCTCGCTGTCGCTGCGCGACAGTGCCAGCGCCGTCGCCCTGGATCGGGTGCTGGGCCTGGTATCGCTGTTGGCGATGGTGATCCCGGCCAATTTCTGGCTGTGGTCAAGGGTTGATGACGTCTGGCTGCGCCAAGGCGTTCTGATCTGCACGCTGGGCGCGATCGGCGGCCTCGTCCTGCTGCTTCTGCTGCGCTTCGTGCCGACGGCAGCGCGGCAGTTCCGGCTCGTGCGCTGAGCCTCGGACCTATCCGCTCAATTCGCCGGGATCATGGCGCATCCCTTCTACTGCCTGGCCTCCCTCGCGGTCGGCATCGGCGTGAATCTGCTGAGCATCTTCGTGATCTACACGGTCTTTGATGAGCTCGGCGCCCCGGTGTCGTTCGTCGACTGCCTGATTCTCGTGCCGTTTCCGCTGTTGTTGAGCCTGCTACCGCTCTCGATCGGCGGCTGGGGCGTGCGCGAGGGCGCCCTCGTCGTCGCCTTCGGCCTGATCAGTGTCGCGCCCGAGGTCACGCTCAGCACCTCGGTGATCTTCGGCCTGGTGCTACTGGTCAGCAGCCTGCCCGGTGGACTCCTGCTGGCGCTCCCGGGTGCCAGGACGCGCCCAGCCGCCGAGGTGCAGGCGGAAGGGCGTTCGCCGGCAGAGTAACGGCGGCACGCCAGAAGGACTCCCGCGCCCGTTTTCCGCCGCCTGGGCCGAGACGTGGTTCAACCGTCGGCCAGCCGATCCTCTACGCGCCGATAGAGGCGTTCCACGTCGCCAAGCTGCGTCGGCGAGAACGGCGGCAGGTCCCCTGCCACCGCATTAACGGCGACCTCCTCAGGCGTCAGCATGCCGGGAATCGCCGACGTGACGGCGTCGAAGGACAGGCAGAAGCGCACGGCGGTCTGCGTCCGCTCGGCGACGGAGTCACCGCCGCCCAGGGCACGGTGAACCTCATCCGCAGCGTCGACCCAATGGCCGATATTCTTGCGGCTCCAGAGGCTGCGATGGTCTTCCGGCGGAAACACGGTGTCCCGACCGATCCGGCCGGTGAGGAATCCGAGGCCCAAAACGGTGCGCGCCACGATGCCCACGCCGCTGGCTTGGGCGCGTTCATGCAGGCCGCAATCAACGGACCCCCAATCGAGCAGATTCAGATTGACCTGCAGGCAGGCGACGTCCGGCAGGTCCACGAATGCCAGCGCGTCGGCCGGTGATTTCGCCGACAGGCCGTAGGCGCGGGCCTTGCCCTCGTGCCGAAAGGCCTCAAGCGTCGTCAGGATCTGCGGGTCATCGGCGACCGTCGACACCTGAGCCTCGTGCAGAAGGAAAAGGTCGACGTAGTCCGTCCGCAGTCGCGTCAGGCTGCCTTCCAGGGCCCGGCGCAAGGCGGCAGGAGAATGGTCGACACCGACGAAGCCCGGCAAATACCCGGCCTTGGTGGCGATCGTGACCTGATCGCGCCGGCCCTCGAAGACCTCGCCGATGAGCCGCTCGCTGCGGCCATCGCCGTAGACATCGGCGGTATCGAAGAAGGTGATGCCGTGTTCGAAAGCGCACTCCAGGGCCCGCCGGGACTCGGCGTCGTCGGTCTCGCCGTACGACGTCGCCCCCGCGGTCCTGCCGCCGATGCCCCAACCCCCGAAGCCGATCCGGGACAACCGGATGCCCGAGGCGCCTAGTGTCCGGTACTCCATCGCGCCTCCACCGGGCTTGCCCCCGAGCGCACGGTCGCATTACGCGTCAGCCCGGACACGCGAGAGGCGATCACGGCGGGCACCCCGCGCACTGGTGCCGCAACCGCGACACCCAGGCACGGCACCACGTCGGCCAGGGTTTCAATAATGGCCGGCCAGCTGCTTTTCGTGGGAGGCACTGGTGTAGAGGTAGGCGCCCTTCTTGTTGCCCCACCACACCACTTCGCGGCACCACGCCTGAAAGTCGTCATAGGCCGCGCTTGACCGTTCGACCACCACGTCCGTGCGCCGTTCTTCAAGGGTCGCGGGCCGGCCGTTTCTCACGGCCCGATAGAACGCCATCAGGTCGTGGTCGGTCGTGACAACCACGTCGTCCGTGACGAAGGGCTGCTTGACGAGAGCACGGTTGAGCGCGAACGCGTCGGCGAGCGGCGCCAGGTCGGCCGCGGGGTCCGCCTCCCGCGCGACAGCGGCCAGCACCTCCGCCCCCTCGGCATAGAACGCCTCGAAATCGTTTGCCGCGGTCAACTTGATGAAGGCGTACTCGTCGGCTGGCCAGAAGATGCCCAGCCAGGCCGAGGAGAACACGTACTCCGACCCGCCGCGCTGGATCGATGCAGCCTCATCAAGCAGGAAATCGCGGATGCCGCCGAGCGTCGGGTAGCGCCGACCGTCCACCGCTAGAAACGCCTCGATCATGCGTCGATACGGAACGCCGGTGCGGTGATTCGCGACGATCAGCGGAATCTGCATAAGCTTGTCGAAGTGCAGCAGCGCCGTCATCCAGCAGAACGCCCGCGTGCGACGCCAATCGGCTTCGGGCATCGCCGCGGTGGCCACCACCAGCTCTTGGATCTCCGGCACGTCGTCGTCGAGTTCGATCCGCTCGCCGTGGATGTTGATGATCTCGGACTCCACCGTGACCATGCCATAGCGCTGCTGATAGGCCGGGTCGCCCATTTCGGCGTTCGGCAGGATCGAGAGGTTGTTGAACTGCAGTCGGTTGTGCTGCCCACTCTCAATGAGCCGATCGACGCCCTCGACGAACGCGTCGTAGGTCTCGCCCGGCAGCCCGAGTATCAGGTCGCTATAGGTCTCGACGTTGTCGCGCGCGAAACGGCGCGCCAGCTCCATGTACGTCTCGATGGAGATGTTGTCGCGCTTGATCGCGGTCAGCGTGTCCATGTCCAGGGACTGCATCGACAGTGCGACACCCTTGTTCAGTCCCGCATCGGCCAGGATCTTTTGTGTCAGGTACGCGCGCTCGGTCGCGTTCTTCGTGTTCTGGACCGATAATGCGTGCGGATAGCCGGTCGCCTGCTTCACCTCGGCGACATATTCCGCAATCTCCACGTCGCGCTTCTGGATGCCGAAATTGGCATCGCAGCAGAAGATGTACTCGACGCGGTACTTTGAGAACCAGTCAACCTCGTCCTTCAGCCGTTCCAGTCCGAACTTCGTCACCTTTGCCGCCGTGGCCGAACCCCAGTCGCAAAACGTACAGCGGAAGGGGCACCCACGGTTGGTCTCCCACAGGCCGATCCAGACCTCGTCAGAATTAGCCGCCATCAGCCGATCGAACGAGCCGTCCAGGAATGGTGACGGGACTTCGTCTAGATCGCGGAAGCGCGGTCGCGCCTCGTTGCGCCGGAAGACGCCGTCAGCATCGATATAGCTGATGCCGAGGATGTCCCGCCAAGCCGCCCGATCCGGATAGGCCTCCAGCAACTCGAAGAAAGTGCGCTCTCCCTCGTTATGCACGACCAGGTCGATGAAACTGTGCGCGCGAAGAAACGCCTCCGGCTGGTCCGGCACATGCGGCCCGCCAAATGCAACCAACATGTCGGACCGGGCGGACTTCAGTCGACGGGCGATTTCCAGCGAGATCTGGCCATTCCAGACATACGTGCTGAAGCCGGCGACATCGACGTCACGCAATCGCTCCACGGCGTCGGAAATACGGGTGCGCTTGTAGATCGGCACGAGGAACCGGTAGCGGCTCGGATCCTCGGCGTTCGCGCTGACATATGACTCAAGGAGACCGACCGAGTAGGGCAAGTAATTCTGCCCAGAAAAACTGTTGTTGATCTGGACAAGGCCTATTGTGAACGGCGTTTGACCCTGAAAGTCGACCACTGCCGCCGTCTCCTCAATGCCCGCGCGGATCCTGCATGGCCAAGTCGGTCCACAAGACCACCCCCATGCACTCGCCTACGGGGGCCATTCGGCCCATGGCACCCCCGATACGGTAATTGGCGTACCCGAATAGTGGCCCCAACGCAACGGGCCGCCGATCGGGGCATGGAAGTCGTTCCGGGCCCGCCGTCTCCGCGGCACGCCGCCCCCCCAGCATGCACCATCTCTGCCGGTGCGCTACCACGCGGCCGGTGGACCCCGACAGGCCCGGTTCCTCACTGGCGTAGATACGCCGCGCGCCGCCGTGGTCTATGCCAAGCGGCACGTGGAGACAGTGGCTCAGAGCCGTCCTGACGGCCTCCTGGCGCTCCGGCTTGGCAAAAAAGAGCATGAATCCGGCGCCCCCCGCACCGAGCAGCTTGCCCCCGTCGGCACCCGAAGCGCGGGCGGCCGCATAGAGCTCGTCGATCCTCGGCGTCGATACGCGGTGGCTGATCTGCCGCTTGCGCTCCCATGCCTCGTGCAGGAGCGCACCGAAGTCCGCGACGTCGCCGTTCCGCAGAATCTCCGCCCCCTCGTCGACCAAGGCCATCATGCGACGCACGTTGTCGGCCTGTTTGTGCAGGTTGCAGGCCACGTCGCGGGCAACGGAGGAGGCAATCCGGTTTTGGCCCGGAAAGACCAGCATCAGGTGCGCCATCAACTCGTCTTCGCGCTCCGCAGGCAACGCGAGCGGCTCTACCTCATAGCTGTCGTCCGGTCGGAACCGAATGACGTTGAGGCCGCCGAAGGCAGCCGCAACCTGATCCTGCGAGCCGACGGTCTCGTTCATGACGTCGCGCTCGAGATGGATCGCCATGTCGGCAAGCCGTTCCTTGGTCACGACCTCGCCGCGCAGGCACATGAGCGCCTGAATCAGCCCGACAACGAAACTCGAACTCGACCCCATGCCGGAGCGCGCCGGCAGATCGCCCTGATAGTGCAGTTCGATGCCGCGGTCGTCGTCGAATCCCAAGTCCTGCAGGCCCTGGCGGACGGCGGGGTGGAGGATCTCGGCGATGGAGTCGACCAGTTCGACATGTCGCCACACGATGCGATGACGGACGCTGAAGAACGGTGGCAAATAGCGGCACGAGACGTAGATGTACTTGTCGATGGCGGTCGACAGAACCGCCCCGCCCTCTTCACGGTACCAAACGGGATAGTCGCTGCCGCCGCCGAAAAACGAGACGCGCAGCGGCGTTCGGGTCAGATACATCGACACGTCGCCTGTGTCCTAGGCTCCGGACTCATGACCAGCAACAGACGATGGCGGCGAGGTAGACGGCGGCGGCGAAGTTGACCGCGAGGCGGTCGTATCGGGTGGCGATGCGGCGCCAGTCCTTGAGCCGGCAGATGGCGCGCTCGACGACGTTGCGCCG
>Ga0209678_1000292_pt1 | contig 18628 bp, 17 predicted proteins | sample WorMetilvaeELBA1_FD_187404 | JGI IMG/M metagenome (GOLD analysis project Ga0209678, IMG submission 187404) | Marine gutless worms symbiont microbial communities from Max Planck institute for Marine Microbiology, Germany - Olavius ilvae ELBA.1... ...
CTAAAATCTGAGATTGCAATGATTGACTCTGGTTAATTGAATTTTCAAAGAACCGGCTCGGATCGGACCCGTGGAGTGTTGCCTAAAAAAAATTGAAATTTTTTGCTTGACTTCTTCTTGGTGCTCTACACATGTTTCAATGTTATTTTGGTAGAAGTTAATGGTGGGTGGGAGTGGCCTCGATTCGGCTGAGCTCGTCGCAGGCCGGCCACAATTACCCGGGTAATCGCGGTTCAAAACCGCTCCCACAATCTATAATAACTCTATGCATCAATGTAGTTTATTTTCTTTGATCAGACTGGACGCTCGCGGCCGGAGGCGGCGCTCTTATCTATATTCGGCTTCCCATTTACGCTCAGGAGATCCCGACTGGGATCTTCGTAATTGAAATCTTTTTTTCATCAAAGCAAACCGTCACGTCGGTTCCCGGATTCCGCGGACGCTCGTGAATGCTTCCGGCATAGATATATTCCTTGTCATTTTTGTGAAAATCGTATTTATGGGGATTGGTATCCAGTCCACAAAATCCAAAAGGAATTTCAGAATAATCATTGAGCGGGTGCGGCAAGTTCACATTCCAAAACCATGCAGGCTCAATAGTCTTTTCGAGCAACATTTTCAATACTGCAGCAGCGTGATATCCCGTGATGTCCCAATTTATCTGCTGATCTTTGGCAACGTACTGCGAAATGGCAATGGATCGACAATCCAGTATTGCCGCCTCACGCGCTGCGGCTACCGTACCCGAATTGTAGACATCAGAGCCAAGATTTGCTCCCGGGTTGATCCCTGCGATCAGCCAGTCCGCGTCCGGGGCCAGTTGCTTCAATGCGATACGCGAACAATCGGCCGGCGTACCGTCAACGCTGTAACGGTCGTGACCTAACTTTTCGACCGGAATCGGTGAACGGGTCGTAACTTTGTGGCCAATGCCGGATTGAGGCCGGGCCGGCGCCACAACGACAATCTCGCCTTGGTCTTGAACGCATCCTCGCAGCACTTCCAGGCCCGGACCATCAATGCCGTCATCGTTAGTCAGTATGATTTTCAAATCTTTATATACCTCCATTTGAAGGGCCTCGCCCCAATGCTGCAACTAAGGGGTTCAAGGCCTTCCTCTGTCGTGCCTGCATCACAAGTTAAGCCGCTACGAGTATTTAGTTGAAAATTTTTTGATTTTCAACTAATTATTACGACTGCCATTCAGAGAATATTTTTTGAAAATGGCTGATTGTCAGCGGCAATAAACACTTTCGCATGGAAACTCGTCACCAGCTCAATTGAAAATTCACTTCAATATCTGCCCTGACGAATCAGGAGTGCTTAACACTTACACATGCCAATGGACGAATCAAAATATAACAACATCGTCAGTGTATCATGGGGCGACCATCTTATCTTCGGTGAAGGCGACGGCCGGCTTGCCACACCGGCGGCCGTTCGGGGGCGCATGCGGCACTGGAAAAAGGATCTGGCGGCCGGCATCATTCACTGGCGGATCACCCGTGATCGAATCAAAGGCAAATTCTCACATGGCAGAGGATATCGGCATTTTTCCCAATCGCGCCCCAGTACGGTTGAATGGGATCCTTACAGCGAGTTGCCCGAATATGCGCATGACATCGGCCTGAAGGTATTTCTATATGTTTCACTGTTCGACGAGGGCTGGCCGCTTCTGCCCCAAAAGCTCAGAGAGGTAAGCTTTCACAATAAAATGCACTGCCAGCACGTGACCTGGCAAAGCGATTTCAGCCGCAGCAACCCTCAATATGCCCGGGTGGATCGAACGTTAAAACATCATCAATGGGGTGTGCTGTGCCTGGCCTATCCCGCGGTAAGGCGCCATTTCATCGGGCGATTCCAGCGCCTCCTGGCAACCGGCAGTTTCGATGGCCTGTTCGTATGTCTGCGATCCCAGTCGCGGCCGGCGGACTTCGCCGATCAATTCGGCTTTTGCCAGCCCATCCGAGACGAATTTATAAAACGCCACGGCCGGGATATCTGGACCGAAGATTTTGATTTAGCGCAGTGGCGCGATCTGCAGGGCGAGTATTTAACCGGCTTTATGCAGGAATTATCCAAAACCCTGGGAGCGGGACAATATTTACTGGCAGTCGGCGCACCCCGCGGGGACATCCTCGGGCCCCCCTTAGGAAATACTACCCTCCAGTGGCGAACATGGGTCAAAAGGGGCATCGTCGACCATCTGGTCATCGATCAAAATTCATCCAGGTGCCCTTCCATGTGGCACGATCTGTGGCCGATGCATCGGGGATACGGCTATCTGCAAAATTATCTGGATGGCACCAATCTGCAGCCGCTGGCAACGGACTTGACGACTGTCTACCAGCCCGTATTGGAAGAGCAAGACACGAAGCTTTATCTGGCACGACAGTGGCAGCAACGTTCTCCCGCTAAAGAACAAAGCCTGCGCGCTCACCCGGCGGTAGACGGACTCGTGTTCAGTTCTTTTCGTCACGACAACCCGGGGCCAATTCGCCGCAACGATTGGAAAGCATGATCCCAAAGGTGGTTTCTTGTTCTATATGGTTCGAAAATAGATTAAGTGCCGAATTTAGCCAAATGATACCTGAGAATACTTTCATAATTTAATCCGAAATACGAAAGGGGGCCTCGGTGCAAAAGTCGATTCCACTAAAAAACAGGTTAATAGATGTGGACGATTCCGTTCTTGTCGTCATTGATGTTCAGGACAGTTTTCTGAAAAAAATTTCTGAAGGTGAACGAACACTCCTGAAAAACCGGATTGGCTGGGTTGTCGATGTTGCTGTTCGACTGGGTGTCCCCGTAGTTGCTATGGCTGAAGAAATTCCGGCAATGGGCAGTGTCAGTCCTTGCGTTTTAGAAAAATTTCCTGCCGATACATCCATATTTAACAAGATGACATTCGGGCTGGCTGCTGACGAGAAAATCATGGCGGCAATAAACCATACCGGCAGAAAAACCGCGATACTGGTTGGACTGGAGACGGATGTGTGCGTTGCGCATTCGGCCTTGGGGCTGCAGCAGGAAGGGTATCAGGTAGCGGTAGTCGCTGACGCCACGGGCGCACCCGGCAAAGCACATGAATATGGTCTTGATCGGATGAAACAGGCCGGTGTGGTGATATCAAATGTCAAAAGCCTGTTTTATGAATGGGTACGCACGGTAGACGGATGTGTTGAATTTATGGCAAAATATGAGAAAGAGATAGGTGAACCGCTGAATATTATTTTGTAATTGATTCACCATCCATAGTCATTAAGGCACCATATCGTGCGGGTCGTCGATCCCTGAAAACCCCCCAATCCTCCCGGTAAAGACGAATTTCGTCCAGATCAAAGGTCGTTGTCAGTACGGTTTCATCAATGCGATTGGCTTCCGCCACCTTGGCGCCGGTGTGATCTGCGATAAAAGATGACCCGTAGAAAGTCATTTCACAATTGTCACCCTTTTCGACGCCGATCCGGTTGGACGCCACCAGGGGCATGATGTTGGCAGCGGCATGCCCCTGCATGACACGCTGCCAGTGATCGCGAGAATCGATCTCCGCGTCCCCCGGCTCGGAACCAATGGCGGTGGGAAAAAATAGCATTTCAGCACCAATAAGCGCAAGACAACGGGCGGTTTCAGGAAACCACTGATCCCAGCAGATACCGACACCGACGTTTCCATAGCGGGTCTTCCAAACCCGGAAACCCGAATCACCGGGGCTGAAATAAGTTTTTTCCTGATAACCGACGGTATTGGGGATATGGGTTTTTCGATAAACCCCCAGAAGACTTCCGTCGGCATCGATCAGCGCCAGTGAGTTAAAAAACACCCGCTTCGACCGCTCGAAAAAACTAACAGGCAAAACCACTCCGAGTTCGCGTGCCAGTTGGGCCATGCGGGCAATGGTCGGGTGGTTGTCCACCGGTCGGGCAAGACCAAGATGCCGGGTATCCTGATCGATTGGAAAGTATGGCGTTTCGAATAACTCTTGGACCAATACAATATTAGCGCCCTGTGCGGCCGCTTCACGAATTAATTTTTCCGCCTTGTTCACGTTTTCCTCAACATTCCAGTCGCAGGCCATTTGGGTGGCGGATAATACAACTTTTCGCATAGATTCACCTCAAAAATATAGATCATTTATTGTTTGGGTTCATTTCTGAAACTTTCGGTTGCTGCTGGGTAATGCAGTGGATGTTTCCACCTCCGTAATGAATCACTTCCGTATCCAGTTGAATGATTTCATGTTGCGGGAACTGCTTTTTGAATATTGCATATGCCAGTCGGTCTTCTTCTTTAAAATTGTAGGAAGGAACAATCACCCCACCGTTAGCGATATAAAAATTAACATAACAGGCATCCAATATCATACCGTTGTCCAGATACCGGTAGGGTGCTACCATTTCAACCACTTCGATCGGCCGATTTTTTGCATCGGTGCTGTTGCGCAGTATCTCAAGGTTTTCCTGCAATACATCATAATCAGGGTGACCGTCATCAGGCGGTGACGCTGCCATTATAACCCCCGGCCGAATAAAACAGGCCAGCCCGTCGATATGGCCGTCCGTCATATCCGCTGGAATAAATCCATTGAGCCAGATAATTTTGCTGACGTTCAAATACGTTTGCAGATATTCTTCGACCTGTGCCTTGCTTAATTCAGGATTCCGATTTTTATTCAGCAGACAATCAGCCGTAACGAGCAGGGTTCCTTCGCCATCCACATGGATGCCGCCGCCTTCCAGTACCAATGGGCCGGAAAATCGCCTGGCACCTGCCAGGGCCAAGACTTCCGCGGCGACGCTTGCGTCTTTTTCGTGGGCACATTTATTGCCCCAGCCATTGAATATCCAATCTATACCGGCCAGTTCATTCTTTTGATTGATCACAAATGTCGGTCCGGAATCCCTTAGCCAGCCGTCATCAATTTCGACCTCAATCACGGGAATAGAGTTGCCGCACAATCGCTTTACTTCGGCGGCATCTGCTTTGTTGGCTAACATATTGACCGGCTCGAACCCGGCGATGGCATTGGCCACCTTACTGTATGCAACCTTCGCTTTTTCGAACGCGCTGTCCCGGCCTTCAGGTGCGTCGGCATACGTATCCTTCGAACTTGGCCATGCCATCCAGCAGGCTGAATGCGGATGCCATTCAGCCGGCATGTAAAAGCCGCCCTGCTTGGGTGTTGTCATGCGGGTCTCCATCTTTTCCTAATCTGCTAAAATGTTGCACCTCAATTGAGTTAAAAACCAATTGAGAGTTATTCGTTATGCGTTATTAGTTAATGGTTTAAAAGGAATGAAATCTATTTTTGTAGTTCACTGATGGTAGAAATATAATATCAGGCTCTCAACTAATTCTAATAACGATTAACCAATAACCAATAACACCTAAATGAGCTCTTTTCGCTCATTTAGGGTTGCAATGTCGGGATAAATTTCAGTCAGGTTTTTGCACCTTTTATTCGTTCGCCGCTATGGCCATCTGAACATCGCGTTGATAGGCCTTCTCTTTTTTATTCATCAGCCAACCCATGACGCAGACACCTACGGTGACGATGCCGATGATGATTGTTGCCAGAGCGTTGATATCCGGGCTGACACCCAGCTTTACCTTGGAAAAAACCACCAGGGGCAGTGTCGTTGAGGCGGGTCCGGACGTAAAGGACGCCAGGATGACATCATCCAGCGACAACGTAAATGACAGCAGCCAGCCCGATATCATGGCCGGCGCTATCAACGGCAGCGTGATGCTGAATAGGACCCATACCGGCCGGCCACCCAAATCCATGGCCGCCTCTTCCAGGGACTCGTCCATGCCGCGTAGACGTGATTGGATGATGACCGCCACAAAAGTGATGCAGAATGTAATGTGCCCCAGGGTAATGGTGGTAATTCCACGACCATCAGGCCAGCCGATCAGCTCTTCCAATGCCACAAAAAAAAGAAGCAGGGATAATCCGGTAATGACCTCCGGCATGACCATGGGGGCGATCATCAGCCCGGAAAAAAAAGTCTTTCCCCTGAATTTCCTGAAGCGGGCCAATGCTAGTCCAGCCAGGGTTCCTATAATAGTGGCCACGGTTGCTGTCACCACGGCGATCCTAAAAGAAATCAACGCGGCGGTTATGATCATGTGATTCTCTAAGAGCACCCGATACCATCTGAGAGAAAAACCGGACCATGTCGTTGTGGTTTTGGCCTCATTGAATGAGAACAGCATCAGCAATATGATCGGAATATATAGGAACGCAAAGCCAAAACCCATTCCGATCAGAAGGTAATAATTGCGTTTAGAATTCATCGGGATCTCTTTTCTAATTTGGAACTGTAATTATGGTACAACATAAAAGGGAACACGAGCAATATCAGCAATACCACCGCTACGGACGATGCCAGAGGCCAATCCCGGTTGGCAAAGAAGTCGTCTACCAACATCCGTCCAATCATCAAACTATCGGGGCCACCGACCAATGTCGGCACGACGAATTCACCCGTGGCGGGGATGAAAACCAGCATACAACCGGCAATAATACCCGGCACGGAAAGCGGCAATGTGATGGTTAAAAATGTTGTCATGGGTTTGGCGCCCAGATCGGCCGAGGCCTCATTCAGGGTCGCATCCAATTTTTCAAGGTTGGCGTAAAGCGGTAAAATCATAAACGGAAGGTAGGAATAGACAAACACAAAATACAGGGCGATGTCCGAATACATCATCTGGATGGGCTTATCGATAATGCCGATTGCGATCAGCAAATTGTTGATTACCCCGTGATTGGCCAACAGCCCCATCCAGGCGTAAACGCGCAGAAGAAAGGAAGTCCAAAACGGCAGAATTACCAGCAGGAGTAAAATGTTACGCCTGGCCGGCGATGATCGCGCGATACCATAAGCGATAATGTATCCGATAATCAGGCAACACAGGGTCGACACAAACGCAATTCTCAAAGAATTTAAATAAGCGCCGATATAGAGCTCATCCTCCAGTAGAATCAAATAGCTATCAAAAACCAGTTTGATAGAAACCTGCGCCTCTCCTGCCCAGGTAAACAGATCCGAGAAAGGGGGACGGGCCATCAGAGACTCCGCCAGGCTGATTTTTAATACAATCAAAAAGGGTATAAAAAAAAATATGAACATCCAGAAATAAGGCGTTCCGATAACAATACTCCGCCACGTTCGCACCTCAAAAGCATGCAGCCATTTTTGAAGCTTCCGGGAATCTTGGCCTGACTTGTCTGAAGACGGCCGCAGCCCGATTTTTTCGCCGGCCGGCCCTTTGTCTTTCTTTTTGACACTGTGATCGCTCATCCTGTTAATACCACTGTATTGGCAGCTTCCCAGGAAAGATAAACAATATCATCCCAGTCGACCCGGTGTTTGGAAATTCGGTTGCGGTTAGGTGCCGATGCTTGCACGATTTTACCGCTATCGAGCTCTACATTGTAGACTGACAGGTTTCCAAGGTAACCAAAGTCCAGAATTTTTCCCCTGACGGTATTGAAGGCATGGTCGGCTGGCTTTTCAAGGGATACCTCAATCTTCTCAGGGCGGATCGCAACCCCCACATTTTCACCGGCGTGGATGGATGAATCCCGATCGATAAGCAAATCGCATTCGGTTTCCTCACAGCTGACAACGTGTGAATCGGTTCGGTCTTTTTCAACTACCCCCTCAAAAACATTTATGGAGCCAATAAAATTGGCAGTGAACCGAGTTTGGGGGTACTCGTAGATGTTGGTGGGTGTTCCGACTTCAACGATTTGGCCTTTATTCATGACGGCGATTCGCGACGAAAGCGTCATGGCCTCTTTCTGGTCGTGGGTCACCACAATAAAGGTAATTCCCAATTTATACTGGATATTGATTAACTCGAACTGCGTTTTCTCGCGTAAATTTCTGTCCAAGGCCGCCAGAGGCTCGTCCAGGAGAAGTAATTTGGGCTGCTTGACCAGTGCGCGTGCCAGAGCCACACGCTGTTGCTGTCCGCCGGAAAGCTGGTGCGGTTTCCTTTTGGCGAATGGGCTCATTTGAACCAGTTCCAAGACATCCTTTACCCGGGTTTTGATTTCGGCTTTAGGCATTCTCTCCCGCTTGAGTCCATAGGCGATATTTCTTTCAACCGACATGTGAGGGAAGATGGCGTAAGATTGAAACATCATATTAACCGGGCGTTCATACGGCGGAAGCTCTGTAACATCGCTGCCGTCAATAAAGACGTTTCCTTCAGTGGGTACTTCAAAACCCGCCAACACCCGCAAAAGTGTGGTTTTACCGCAGCCCGACCCTCCCAACAGACAAAAAAGTTCGCCTCTGTAAATATCCAGACTCACATTATTGACAGCAGTAAAATCACCGAATTTCTTGGAAACGCCTTTGATCTCCAAAAAAGGCTTTTGACGCTTGTCTAGCCAGGGCTGCGGACTAATGTACTTTTCCTCCGATAATTCCATGGCAGATTGAATCCTCTCAAAATAAAATCGCTTCCACGATTTTCTTCAACCCCTTTATTTAGAAGCTTTTATTTTTGTCCACATCCGCGTATAATTACGTCTATCCTTTGGTGGAAGATTAGCGAGTGAAAATAACTTGTCCATTACCTCCTTGGGAGGATAAATGTCCGGATCTCCTTTGACTTCATCGTCGACATAAGCAAGTGCGGCAGCATTTCCGTTGGCATAGAAAAATTCATTGCTTACTTTTGCTATTTGTTCCGGCCGCATCAGAAAATCAAAAAATTTATGAGCATTTTCCGGATGGGGGGCGTCTGCCGGAATGGCAAGAAAATCTATCCAGTTAACAGTGGATTCCTTGGGAATCGAGTAATCTACAAAGACGCCGTTCTGCAATTCCTCCGCCCGTACGCTGGCCAATCCTCCGTCGCCATTATAGGTAATCGCCATACACAGTTCGCCGGTTGCCAGTTCCTCGATGATGGCACCTGAGTTGAAATGGCGTAAATGAGGTCGGATGCTCATGAATAATTTCTCAACCTGTTTGAGATCTGATTTTTTGACAGAATGGGGATCGAGCCCGAGATAGTTCAAACCAATCGGTATCATCTCGGCCCAGGCATCCAGAATCGCCACACCACAGTCACTCAACTTCGAGACATTTTTCGGTTTAAAAAGAAGATCCCAACTTCTCAGATCTGCGCTGGGTAAACGTTTTCTCACCATGGCATCGTTGAAGGCGATACCTGTGGTTCCCCACATATACGGAACACCATAATCATTGCCCTTATCAAACTTGGCGATTTTGGTCAAAACCGCTGGATCTAAATTTCCGTAATTTGAAAACTTGGACTTGTCGAGCTTTTTTAATACGTCGAGCTGTATTAATCTCCCAGCCATAATATAGTCGGGAATGACGATGTCGTAACCGCTTTTACCGGCCAACAACTTGGTTTCCATGGCATCGATGGATTCAAACGTGTCAAGAGTGACTTTGATTCCGGTTTCCTTCTCAAACGCTTTGACAACCGACCCCGGAAGATATTCGAACCAGAAGTAAATATTGAGTTTCTTTTCCTCTTCAGCTGCCGCGGGGGTTACCATCGATGCAGTCAATACCAGTAATGCAATGCTAACGGTGATACCTAGCTTTTTAAACATGATCTTCTCCTTTCTCTTTAATTTGTCGCATTTGATGCTCGCGCTGCAAGAAGTTCAACAATTATTCCAGCCGCCGTCATTGCTGTCAGTTCGCTCTGGTCATAGTGTGGCGATACTTCAACGACGTCGAATCCTATCAGTTTTTCATTTGAACCGAGTTCCGGTAGTACAGACCAGAGTTCTCGTACAGTCAAGCCGAATGGGGTAAATGCCTCGGCGCCGGGCACATAGGCCGATTCCAAGACATCCATATCAATTGACAGATAGTAACCTTCTGTATTCCTGGTTGCAATTTCCAGCGCCTGGTTTATCACCTTTTCCAATCCCAGCTCGAGTATCTGCCGCATACCAAAACAAGTCATGCCTTCATTTTCAACAAATTCCCAATACTCCTTGTCATTAACCGTACCCCGCATGCCGACCAGAACCATGTTTTCTGCAGCAAAGGACTCGAGTCGTGAAATAGCCGCCACTTGTGAGCCATGATAGACTAATCTGTCCGGGTCGGGATCCGCATCCAGGTGACAGTCAAGATGGATCAAACCGCAATTGCCGTTTAATACCCTGTCGATTCCCATGGCTCCGGCAAGGGAAACCGTATGCTCACCGCCGATGATAATCGGCATGGCTTCGGCCTGAAGGATTGAGGCGGCAAAAGCAGCGCCGTACTGCATCGTCATGTTCACATCACCTACTTCTATGTAAGAATCCCCGCAATCACACAAATTGAGCTTTTCAGCAAAATATACCCCATAGTCATGATAATAGGGCCCAAAATAGCATGAGGCGTGCCGGACGGCTCTGGGTCCCAGCGATGAACCCACTCGTGATGTGGTGGTCCCATCAAAAGGTATCCCAAAGACGGCTGCTTTAACGCCTTTTTCGCGCAGCTCATCGATTTTCTCTATTTCAATCGACGGACTGCCCATCTCGATCAATGGCGTCTTCATAAATGTCGGGATTCCGGCATCGGTGATCCCGTCCCATTTTACACCGTGTGCACTGATTGCCATAACTGTCTCCCAACCCGGGCAAGCCGGAATTGAAAATTGAAGATTGAAGATTTATGGATTTTGTGAATTATCTTTCGTTTCAAAGGTCTTCGGGAAAATCCCATTCGTGTATGTCTTTAACAATACGATGTATAATATAAAAATCGATATTTTGAATACCCGAAATTTTAGGAAACGTTTCGTTAAGGATTTGACCTAACTGCTCGTTGCTTTGGCAGCGAAGCTGTATATTTATCCCGTTAGCATTACCAATCGGGACGGCCACATAGGACACACATGGGTGCGCTGCCAGTTTATTGGCCACCTTTTCAACTGAGCCCAGTTCTATGTCGATAAAGGCATCGGCAATAATCGGATAGCCGACGGCTTTATGCTCGATAATTGCAGCGATTCGTAGGATACCATCATTGCGCAGGGATTCAATACGGGTACGAACCGTTCTAGGATCAACACCTAACTTGTTCCCCAGTGAGGTCGCCGAACAACGGCCATCAGCCCTTAATTCCGTGATTATTTTTTGATCAAGTTTATCTAATTTTCGCATAATGTTTCAAATTGTAGATTGCTCTTTCTCCCTAGAATGGTGATGAGATCGAAAAGATAATATACCTGTAAAAATCTAAATTGCAACAAGAAAATGTTATATAAATCATATAATTTGTAAGTTATTTGTATTTTTTATGCATAATAAATAATAATTATTGACTTTTTATGCAATAAAAGCTTAATTTGAATAAAAATTTTACATTGATGCGGTAAGCAATACTAAATTATGAACGCGTGAAGGCGAATAAATCAAGGAGACCAGGAAATGAACACAATAGACGGCAACTATCTTTACGACTTTACCTCGATCGGGCGGATATTGTTTGGTGTAAATGCTGCAGAGTCGGTCGGCCAGGAAGCTAAAAATTTGGTGTCAGGGCATCGATGTCTGATTGTAACCGACCCCGGTATTGCCAAGGCAGGGTTCATTGGCAGGATTCAGGCTTCTTTAGAGAGTGAGGAATTCGATGTGGAAATTTGTGACCAGGCAAAGCCCGAACCATCAATAACTGATTACCAATTTGTACTGGAGGTAGCCAAGGACAAAAAGCCGGATATCATTATCGGTTTAGGTGGCGGAAGCAGCATGGATATTTCAAAGACGGTTGCCAGTGCTCTGGCCAATCCGGGGGAACTCAAGGATTATTTAGGGGGGGAATTTGCTCAACCAGGCCGGCCTTTAATCACGATTCCAACAACTTCGGGAACCGGAGCCGAAATTACGCCTGACGCCGTAGTTCGCTTACCGGAAGAAAAAGTAAAGAGCTGCTTTCTGAACACTAGGGCCACACTTGCCATCATCGATCCGACATTGACTTTAACCCTGCCGCGCAGACTTACTGTAGGAACCGGTATCGATGCACTATCCCACGCTATTGAGTCAGCGCTTTCCAAAATATCCACACCGCTTACCCATGCATTGGCTTTGGAATCAATAAGATTAATTTCAAAAAGCTTACGTATCGCCGCATCCGATGGCGATAATTTGCAGGCCAGAACAGATATGGCATGGGCTACGGTGATTGAAGCGCTTTCAGAAGGCAATGCGGGAGATGTTGAAGGGCATGCTGTGGCCCATGTACTGGGAGGATATTATAAGGTCCACCACGGCGAAGCTTGCAGCATTGCTTTACCTTACTGCATGAAACTTAACCTTCCGGTCAACACCCCCATTTTAGCTCGCATTGCCAGAGCTTTAGACGAGAGCGCAACCGGTACTGAAAAAGAGATGGCGGAACAGGGTATTGAATCAGTCAGCAGATTAATACAGGATTTAGAAGCACCCGCTTGTATTGCGGATATCGACCAGGCAAGCAGGGATGATCTGCCGGAGCTTGTCAAGGTGTACTGCAATCACCCCGAAATTGCAGAAATAATAGAACCATTCTCGAAACTTGGTGCTCAATCGGAAGCAGACGCAACAAAATTTTGGACAGAAATGTTTGAGCCATTCAGGCTGAGGTAGGATGTTGGGCTATCAGACGAATCGCCCCGGCAATGTTGACAGATAACATTTATTTTGCCTCAGAAAACATAGTTCTCTTGGCTTGGTCAGAGACAATCGGCTAGGCCGTGAACATATGCCTCGGAATTATTCCATTTGGAGTCTAAGGTAAAATTCACTCCTGGAGTGAAATCAAAGCCGGGTCCTCTGCGCCCGGATCTTTACTGACACGGTCCCGGCTGCTGCTGGGTAATGCAGTGGATATTGCCGCCGCCAAAAAGAAGTATTCGTGTCGGCAGCTGAACGATTTGATGGTGGGGAAATTCTCTTCTGAAAATCTCCAGGGCTGCCTGATCATAGTCCGGAAAGTCAAACGCCGGTAGAATAATACCGCCGTTGGCCATATAAAAATTGACGTAAATGCCTTTTACATGCACATCCGTATCCGTGATTTCGTATGGTTCCGTAATCTCCACAATATTTATCGGTCGCCCGTGCGCATCCGTATTCCCTATAAGGATCTGCCTATTTTCCTGGAATGTTGCATAATCCGGGTGCGTTGGATCGTCTGAAACGGCCAGTAAAACCCGGCCGGGCCTGATAAAACTGGCGAGCCCATCAATATGACCGTCAGTGTCCGACTGTTGGCGATTGCCGTTGAGCCAGATAATCTTTTCTACATTGAGATATTCCTTCAGATAGTTTTCTATCTCGGTTTTGCTCAGATCAGGATTTCGATTTTTATTGAGTTGGCAGCTTTCGGTAACAAGCAGCGTGCCTTCACCATCTACATGGATACCACCGCCCTCGAGGACAAGCGGACAGTCATACCGTTCAACATTCAACCGACCCAACAGATCGCCGGCAACCCGGTCATCGAGCTCATGCGGATACCTGTTGCCCCATCCATTAAAAACCCAGTCAACGCCGGCAACATCACCTGTTTTGTTTATTACAAATGTCGGACCCGAATCACGGAGCCATCCGTCATCAATTTCGGATTCAATCACTTTGACCTCCGGACCGCACAGTAATCGCGTCTCATCAAGATCCTCTCTGTTGGTCAGCATATATATGGGTTCAAAACGTGAAATGGCTTTCGCCACTTCAGCATAGCAATTTTTTGCCGCCATATGAGCTGCTTCAAGATCCAGGGGTGCCTTGGAAAATGTTTCCGCCGCACAGGGCCAGGCCATCCAACAGGCCGTATGTGGATGCCACTCAGCCGGCATAAAATAACCATCCTGCTTGGGTGTTGTCATGATAATTCCTCCGGATCCAGCTCTAAAGGGTAATTCAGCAAATAAAAGTAATGCATCAGCGTCAGCTCGTTCCTTTTTGATCGTAAATTATGCAAATTCCCTGAGCCGCTGGACTGGCATAGCTCACTTCGAGTTTGTGTTTTATCGTATTCGCCTTTTCAATGAATGTATCTCCGCATATATAGAATTGTCCCCAACGCTGCAATAAAAATTGCAAACAATTATGAGAATTCGATTGAGGCAGCTAAAATCTCACCGGTTGCAAAAAATTGCAGATTTGCGTATGCGTGAATTACTTGATAATAGTTTACTTTTACTTAATCTGCATTATTCCCGTCGCATCAGAGCCGGACTGCTTTCCTTGGTTTATAAAAGCGTCGACCTCATACAAAAGGGGGTCGGCATTATTCCATAGGACTTTACCATCATAGAAAGGAGGCAAACAAAATGTTAGATCGCAGAGACTTCTCATCCAAGACACTCGACAAGGCGGTCGCGGAAATGATTGCCAAGGCAGAAGACGAAAACATCCCAACGGTCTGGGACCGGTTGGAGGCTATGGAGCCCCAGTGCGGTTTCGGTGACACAGGTCTTTGTTGCCGCCATTGCCTGCAGGGGCCTTGCCGCATTGATCCATTCGGTGATGGGCCTTCGACCGGCATTTGCGGCGCCACGGCAGACACAATGGTTGCCCGCGGCCTGGATCGCGCCATTGCCGCCGGCACGGCGGCCCATTCCGGTCATGCAAGACACCTGGCCCATACGTTGTTGAAAATGGCGCAGGGAAAGGCTTCGGACTATGCCGTCAAAGACAAAGACAAGCTTTTTGCTGTCGCGGCCCGGTTGAACATTCCGACCGAGGATCGTTCCGAGAACGATGTGGCGCTCGATGTGGCAGAGGCGGCTCTGGCTGACTTCCATGAAAAGGATACACCGGTGATGTGGGCGGCCACGGTGGTCACCCCAGAACGAGCTCAGAAACTGACCGACCTCGGGATCGTACCTGCAGGAATCGACTTCGAGGTATCTGAAATCATGCACCGCACCCTTTATGGCGTGGATGCTGATCCCGTGAACTTACTGCTGGCGGGACTTCGCTGCGGTGTGGCGGACCTGGCTGGATGCTATATGGGAACGGACCTGGCCGACATCCTTTTTGGCGTACCCCAGCCGACCGTCACCCAGGCCAATTTGGGAACCATTAAAGCTGATGCGGTCAATATTGCCGTACATGGTCACAATCCGGTTCTATCCGACTTGCTGGTTACGATGGCAGAGCAGAAAGCATCTGCAGCTATTAATGTCGGTGCCACCGGCATCAACCTGGTCGGCATTTGCTGCACGGGAAACGAAATCATGATGCGCCACGGAATACCGTCATGCACCCATTCGGTCAGCCAGGAAATGGCGATTGTAACCGGCGCACTGGATGCCATGGTTGTCGATTATCAGTGCATCATGCCATCGGTGACATCGGTCGCAGAGTGCTACGGCACTCAAATCGTGACAACCATGGACATCTGTAAAATTCCCGGAGCGACCCACGTTGAGTTTACGGAAGAAGAAGCCGGCGCCAATTCTGATGAGATCTTCAATCTGGCAATTAAAAGCTTCACTCGCCGCAAGGGCAAACCGGTTCAAATCCCGGATATTATCACACCGGTGGTCACCGGATTTTCTCTGGAAGCCATCGTTGCGGCCCTATCGAATGTCGATGCACAGGATCCGCTGAAACCGGTTGTGGATAATATAAAAGCCGGCAATATACGGGGGGTCTGCCTGTTTGCCGGGTGCAACAACGTCAAAGTTCCCCAGGACAAAAATTTCATCATCATGGCCAAAAACCTTCTCAAGGAAAACGTCCTGGTGATTGCAACCGGGTGCGGGGCCGGAGCGCTGATGCGCCAAGGATTTATGGACCCGGCCAATGTCGATGAACTCTGCGGCGAGGGCTTGAAAGCAGTTTTGACGGCCATCGGTGAAGCCAACAACCTGGGTGGCCCCCTGCCGCCGGTTCTGCATCTGGGATCGTGCGTGGACAACTCGAGGGCGGTGGCTCTGGCTGTCGCAGTTGCCCAGTACCTGGGTGTGGATACGGATAAGCTGCCCGTCGTGGCTTCGGCGGCCGAGGCGGTATCAGAAAAGGCGGTATCAATTGGGGCTTATGCGGTGGCGGCAGGCCTGCCCACTCACGTGGGCGTAATGCTGCCGGTTCTCGGAAGCCCGGCGGTGACCAAAGTCCTGACCAGCACGGTGAAAGACCTTACCGGCGGATATTTTATTGTCGATCTCGACCCTGAATCGGCTTCCCAAAAACTTTTGGAAGCGATTGACGAACGTCGCGCCGGGCTCGGCCTCTAGGGAATTTTTCGGATTGATCTTACTGATTTCCAAAATAGAGATGAATCTTTGAAATTAAAATTTTGGGGAACGCCGTATCCAGGATCTTTCACTCAAAAATAAGGAGTTCGTCATGAATCAACCCAAAGAAATATTTGTCAGACCGGATCGATGTTTGGGATGTCTGTCGTGCCAGTTGGCCTGTGCGGTGGAGCATTCCCAGAGTAAATCGTTGTATGGCGCGATTGCCGAGCACCCCACACCCAAGCCACGTGTTTTTGTCGAATGGGTGCCGCCCGAAAATCGGGTGCCCGTGGTTTGCCGACACTGCGAAGATGCCCCCTGCATGCATGCCTGCATTGCCGGCGCGATATATCGTACCGATGACAGTATTGTGATGACCAATAGCGACAAATGCATCGGTTGCTGGACCTGCGTGATGGTGTGCCCGTACGGGGTGATCGGCCGTCACCTTGAAGACCATAAAGCCTACCGCTGCGACCGCTGTCCGGATCGCCGGACACCGGCCTGCGTAGAAGCCTGTCCCAGCAATGCCCTGGTATATAGCAGTGTGGAGGAGTTCTCCAAAGTAAAACGCCAGGAAGCTTCAGGGGAACTGCTGGCCGGGGAGGGAGGATAAAATGGCCGCGAATCAATTGCATTATGCGATTATCGGAGGCAGTGCCGCCGGGATGGCGGCGGCACAGGCTATCAGGGAACTCGATGCCGATGGACGGGTCACCATTTTTTCCGAGGAATCGGATATGCCCTATTTTCGGCCGTTGATCCCATTCATGATCAGCGGCAAGAAAGCCGCCGATGACATGGCGCTGGTGGGACAGGGACCATATCAAAATACCGCAATCGACATTCGGCTTCAAACAAAAGTTATCGCCGTCGATCACGAGTCCAAAACACTCACTCTGGCGGAGGGCGAAAAGGCGGCCTATGACAAACTACTGATCGCCACGGGCAGCAAACCCTATATTCCGCCGGAAATAGAGGGAACAGATAACGACGGGGTGTTCGCGCTGCGAACGCTGGCCGATGCCAGGGCCGCCGCACAGAGAGCAGCCCAAACCCGTCATGCCGTTATGTTGGGCGGCGGACTGCTGAACCTCAAAGCTGCATTCGCCCTTTTGGAGCGTCAATTGAAGGTCACACTGGTCGTTCGATCCCCGGAGGTTCTGTCCCAGCTGATGGAACCAGGTGATGCCACCCTGATCCGGGAGGCTCTCGACAACGCCGGTTTGAAAATCAAAACCGGAGTGAGCGCCCTTCAGATCTTATCAAACGGCAACGGGGTCAACGGGGTTGCCCTGGACGACGGCAGTGAAATCTGCTGCGAGATGATTTGCATCGGCAAGGGTGTCGGTCCGAATACGAATTTTCTCGATTCCAATGGTATTCAAGTCGATAAAGGCGTGGTGGTAGATCACTACACGCGTTGCGATGCTGCCGATGTTTATGCGGCCGGAGATGTCGCCGTAACATTCGATCCCATCAGTGGAGACAGGATCGTGACCGGTTTATGGACCAACGCCGTGGAAATGGGCCGTTGCGCCGGCTTTAATATGGCCGGTCGACCAACGGTGTATAGCGGCACCTTCGGCATTCTCAATGCCACCCAGGTAGCGGAAGAACCTTTTGTCTCAATGGGAATTGTTCACACCACCGGCACCGGTTACGAAGTGCATTCATCTTCATCAGCCAGGGCATATCGCAAGGTTGTCTTCTCCCCGGAAGGCAATCGTTTGGTCGGAGTATTGCTGGTGGGCGACATCGCACGCGCGGGTTTATATCGCCTGGTCATTCGTGAACGTATGGATGTAGCGCACATCAAATCTCACATTATCAATCATTCGTTGCATTACGGACATTTTATCAGGACCTGACGCCGTTTGGGAGTCGCGCCTCCGGGACCATATTTCATTAGGAGCCGACTTGAGCTAAATCCAACCCAGGCAAACCGGAAATATTAGCCACAAAGGCACTAAGACACAAAGAAAAAAGATCTTTTTAAAAAACTTCGTGTCTTGGTGTCTTGGTGGCGAAAAGCTTTTATTTGATAAATCCTTCCATAAAGTGTTGTGATATAAATTCCATATCTGCAATAGTAATGAAGTTGCTGATATCTAGCTCTCTTTCATGATATCCCATGTTGTGTCCAGGTAAAATGTCAGTTTTTGTTCAAATCTACAAACTCCCCAAATTCATTTTTCTAAAATTACTTGCGATATTAATCTGAAACCTGATAGTTAGCTGCAGATCGCTATATTAAACTAATCTGGTTATATAGAAAGCCCAAGTGAATTAATTTCGTAGAAGTAAATCAGCCTGGATTCCATTTTTAATTTGTCTACAGGTTATTTTAGCTGATGAAGCGACTTGTTCTACAATTCGCATGAATTTT
>Ga0209678_1000294_pt1 | contig 18455 bp, 14 predicted proteins | sample WorMetilvaeELBA1_FD_187404 | JGI IMG/M metagenome (GOLD analysis project Ga0209678, IMG submission 187404) | Marine gutless worms symbiont microbial communities from Max Planck institute for Marine Microbiology, Germany - Olavius ilvae ELBA.1... ...
TAGACGCTTTACGGAAACTGTTATCAGCCGAGATCTGCCGTTGCCAATAGCAGCATAGCTGCCATGCTTTGTTTGTGAATTTTAAATTGCCAAATTTAGCGACAAAACTTGTGAGACATCGCACTAGGCGCCGCCCTGCTGCTAAAGGGCGATAAAACCGGCGCTTTGGATGAATACAAGATTCTGAAAAAATTAGATAAAGAAGCAGCCGATAATCTATTTAACAAAATTTATTATTAGCCATGGCATCATCGAAAAACTATCAGCCCCTGCCAAACAGTTCGGATCATTATTGTTTCGGCTGCAGCCCGGTGAATCCTTCCGGACTTCAGATGAATTTTTCCGCCGATCGGGACACGGTAATCTCCCAGGTAACGATCCCGGACCATCTCTGCGGGTGGAGCAATATCGCCCATGGCGGCGTTTTGACAACGATTCTTGATGAAATCATGAGTTGGGCCGCCCTTCACTTTATAAAGCGTATCACCATGACCAAATCCATGAATATGGAGTTCATCAAACCGATATATATCCGCACTCCGTTGAAAGCGGAAGGCAAAGTATTGGAGATTATCGGTAAACACGAGGCGGTCATGGAAGGCATTCTTTACAACGATAAAGGTACGGCCTGCGCCAAATCCACCGCCAATTTTGCTATATTCTCACCGAAAATCGCGCAAAGGCTCGGCATAGCCGATGACAACTCTCTACAATTTTTTGCCGATATATTCGGAATAAAATAGCTGTGTGGATAAGGCTCACGGACCGGACAATCACTGCAATAAAGAATGCATTCGCCTCCCAGCTAACTCCAGATCAGCTATTTTATATGTAAAAAGCTAAAGAGTCGCAAAATTTGGCCGAAAATGAAATCACAACGGTAAAGTAAATTCACCCGGCGGTGTCGTCCTCTCTTCAGCATGAACAGCCATTTCAGTGCATACATACACAGCGCTATGCACGCATGTCGAAAGAGATTCGGATGGTTGATTTATGGGGGCATTCGCTGAAAGTGACCTTTCTACGGCGCTGTGTATCAGGGGAGGAATATGGGAAAAACAACGGTATGTGAAAATTGTAAATTTTGGAATGAGACCGGCGGCACGGATGAGGGATTGGTCGGTGAATGTCGACGCAATTCGCCAACACCCAAAACCCTGGATGGCGCTCCGGATACCATCATCCGCTTCGCGGCCTGGCCCGCAGTCGGTCAAAACCAGTGGTGTGGAGACTACGAGGAACGGCCGATGGAAACCAAAGAAGTACTGGAACGGATGGCTGCCATTGAAAAGCTGGAAGCCGCCAGAAAAGCTAAGAAAGCTTCGTAATCTGCGCTAAGTTGATTGAGTTGATTAGGTTGAATAGTTGATTATTTCCAAGGACGAAATCAATCTTCAGACCTCGTCATTTAGTTTGAAAAAATGGCTGTGAACCTTTGTACGTCATGGAATTGCATGAAAATTGGACATGGATCTAATTCAGGAATTCAGGGATTTAGGAATTTAGGAATTGAAGGAATTCTATCTCTTTTAATTTATTGATTTTATCCTTTAATCCCTCAATCCCTCAATTCCTGAATCCCTCAATTTGGCGCAAATTGACATAGATCGTGTCCAAAAAAGTTGACTTCATTTGAGAGTAAGTTACGAGATTTGATCTTAATAATAAGTCAACTTCTTCAACCCAGTCAACCCAATCAACTCAATCACCTTAATCAACCCATCAACTACTGCCCCCGGCCAGCATTCTATCCAATTCCAGAATTGTCTCAAGCTGCTCCAGGACCGGATTGGCGGCTACCCCTTCGAGGATGTCGGCCTGACGCTTCATTTTTTCAAATGCGCGGCGGGTGATGCGCTCGGGGCCGGCGGCCAGCCGCACGCAAATCTGGAACAGGAAAAAACTCAACAACAGCACGATGCCGATCGTCCACAGGGCATGCAGAAAAAAATCGAAGGCAAGATAGCTGCCCAGCAAAAAATGCTGCACCGTAATCCAGCCGGTATAGCCTAAAATAGCCAAAGCCGGCAGATTGAAAAAAATTTGCAGCGGCAAGCCTGACAGCTTGCGCGAGATGCGCTTAATCTCCGACTCCAAGCTGCGGCTCCAGAGTCCCGCGAATTGCTTGCTGAATGTGTCGTCATCCGGCAAGGCATCATCCACCCGGCGCACGGTGCTGTCAAAACCGCCCCCAACCAGGCTTTCTGCGATATTCGGCCAGTTGCTCATGGCCGCAAGGCGGTAGGTTCGCAATCCCGCGCCCACTCTCGCATCGTCGCTGCTGTCGGTCATGGCCGACTTGGAGTTTTTGTAATGCCGCCAGGCCGCAACCAGGCCGATTATCTGGCTGACCGGGCGGCCAAACCGCAGCACGGCAGCCATACCGGCACCAAAAAGCAACAAGCGCGCCCAAATGGCGGTCATCCAACCGACAGGACCAATCCAGCGCTGGGCCAGCTTCTGGTAGACCATCAAGCTGACGCCCAGCAACTGATGCGAATCATCGTTTTTCATGGCAGCCACAGCGTCTAAATAGGATTTTTTTTCGGCATCGCGGAACTGCTCCGCCGCTGCCGCCAGAGGCTTACGGTATCTGGCTATTTCAAGACTGACTTCATTGAATACAAAATCCCGCAGGCTGCGGGCGTTTTCAAGCCGCCGGTCCACCACATAGCCGGCCCGGTTTATGTTGTCGAAAACCAGTTCCTGCAAGGCCTCGTATTGGTCAAAATCGTGTTTGGGACCGGCAGCTTCGTCCCACTGCGGATTTTTCAGATGGCTCCGGGCGGATATGCAAAGCAGCCGCGCCACGGTCTTTTGCCAGCCGTCTTGAATAAAGGACGAAAAATCCGGCATTATGCTGTTTTTCAATTCCGATTCATCCTGCCGATCGCATTTATTGATGACGACCACCAGGGAATCCCCGTTGAATCTTTGGATAAAGGGGGCTAAAAAATCGACATGGTCCTTCCTTTTGGGATTCTCGGAATCGAACACACAAATAAGCATGTCGGACCGGCCGATGGCTTCCCTCACCAGGGGAATGTGTTTTTGATAGGCCATGCTGTCGGTATCGGGCGTATCGATGATGAGCACATGCTCCAGCAATGCCGCGCCAGGACTTGTTTTAACCACCACCGACTCCTGGCCCAGGCTCTCGACCAGTTGGCCGGTATCCTGGCCGTCACCGCTGAACACGATTACCTGTCCGGTCGTGGGCCGTTGATGACCGGCTGGGGATAAATCATCGACACCGGCCAGGGCATTCAACAGGGTTGACTTTCCCGCACCACAGGGTCCGACGATGGTCAACACCAGCCGGCGCTCGAAACGCTCGGCGATATTGTCGATCATTTGAATCGCGGTTTGGCATTGCTTCGCATGGGGGGCCGCCGGATGCCAGAATGACAGGCCGCCGAGAGCTGATCCCAAACGATTCAGATCATTTTTAAATCCTTCGATTTTAGCGAGTGTTTTAAGAGCGCCGAACTGTGGCGTTGATGTCATTTCGTTGCATCCTCCCCGGTGCAGGTCTGCAATGCGTTGCCGATGTTGACGATCAATTGATTAGCATCGGCAATCTGCCGGCTTGCACAGCGGATAATTTCACCGGTTATATTTTTTTCGAACAGATCCTGTACGATCTTGGATTTGTCTTTTAGCCAGGTTTGTAAAATCACCTGCAGCATTTCTTCAATCTGCTGGCGGTCGGCCTTTTTCAGCCCGGTGGTAAAAGGAATGGCAAACAATGCATAAAGGTCCTTGACGCCGAAAAGTCCGGCCAATTTTACCTTTAAACCGGCACCGCCCACCGGATCTCCGGTCGATAGGACATAGGTAACTGCAACCGTAGCCGGCACCACGTTGAGAAAGGCCCAGAAGGTCTGGTTGACTTTGCGCCACAATCCCATGTTGTTGCGAAAATCATCGGCCATTATTTTAAGATCCGCTTCCATATCCTGCGAAATTCCCAGAATCGTCTCTTTTTCAGCAAGAATGGACTGTAGTATGGACTTAAAGTCCCTGGAACGCAGCCGTTGCTGTTCAGCCTGCACCGCCGGGTGGGTATCAACCCGAATGGAGAGATTAAGGCCGTCGCCGGAGGGCTCGGTCCGGGGGGTTTTTCCGACAGCGAGATTTTTGCAGGCCCGAATGGTGTCGACGGCCTCAACCATCCGCCGGACCAGCGGATCCTGCGCTGAACTGCTGACCACCAATTGAGGGCTGACCGATTGATTATGTATGCCGGTTACAGCCGTCACCAGATCCTCATCCACTTTTTGAGCGTATTCCTGGCCAGCGGCGGCAGGCGGTTTTTCCAGGGTCATCTGGTCTTTGGCCCAGCCGGCCGCGCCCAGCAGCATTTTGAGGGGAAATTCAATAACGCTGCCGGTTCGGCGCATAATTTTTACATGCGCCGGATCGGTGTCGGCCCAGATTCGGGCAAACCGCCGCATCAGGCGATTGATGGGAAAATTTTTCAGTGCTTCACGCACAGATTGGCTTTGGACGGTCTGAAGGGCATCCAGATACAACCGCAATTCATCCAGGGCAACATCCGAGCGGCCCCTGATATTTTCGGCCCGCTGAACGACGTCTTTTAAAATGGACGAAAAAAGATCGAACCTGATTCCCGCCGCATCGATGGATTGCAGGGTTGCTATAAAATCCGGTTCATTGGCAGCAACCGGCTTTATCTCCATGAACCGCTCACCAGCGGCCACGTTGTTATCCTCATCGGTGCGGTAGACGCCCAGCAGGAATTCATCGGCCGACTTGCCGTAGATGCCTTCGGCAACTGTTCGGGCATGTTCCAGAACCTCCTGTTTGGTATAGCTCGGGTAAACGCGATACACCAGGAAGCATTTTCGTCTACCGATTCCTGTCAGCATCTGAGCAATAAAGTCGGTATTGTCCCGATTATTATAATTCGAATTGGTGAAAATATAGATTAAGATATCCGAAGCTTCCAATGCCATCCGGGTCACTTCCCGGTTGGTGTAGGAGCCTTTGGCACCGGTATCAAAATCCGGTGTATCGACAATCACCACATTTTTTAAGGCACCATGATGCGCGACATACAGCGGTGTTCCCGGATGGGTCAATTCTTCTTTATCTTTCAATGGTTCGGGGACGTCTTTGAACGGTCTTGCGAGATCGACCAGGAGTTCACGCTGTCCGGCCCGCCGGGCCGGTATTGAAAAAAGCACCCGGCGGTTCAGGCCTGCCGTCCCGCCGGTCTTAGAAAAATACTCACCCACCAACGAATTGAACAGGGTGGATTTACCGGAGGAGCCGCCTCCGCAAATCGCAGCAACTGTTGGAAAATCAGGCGCCAGTCGGCTTAAAAGCTTGGCATCGACCATGTCACTCCAGAAGCCGACTTCCGCGTCCGACCCCAGCTTTAAAATATCAGCCAACCGCGGTATATCTTCCCGGAGTTTTTTTAAGGCATCGTATAGCCTTGTGTTCATTTCGTTGTCCATGCTTTTTCTCATTGAATCCAGAAGGAGAACCCAAAACCCGGAACCTCGAACCCTGAACCCTAACCCGGACAAGCCGGAATTGAAAATTGAAGATTGAAGATTGAAGATTTGTGGTTCTCCTCGACTCGACTGAGCTCGTCACAGGTCGGCGGATCTATTTTATCCTGCCGCCACCATCAAACAGCCAAAATCGGATCAACATACAACCGGCGGGGGCAAGCTGGAATCATAAAAATACAAACAGTTGAAATCAATTCCAATCTTTGTAAATACTTGTTTGTTAGTGCTTCACAAAGATGCCAACAAATAATTTGCACAATTTGCGCAAAACTGAATTAATAACTGTCTAAACCCTAAACCTCTGAACCCTGAACCTCTGAACCCTAAACCTTAAACCTTGAACCTCCGAACCCTGAACCCAAACCTTAAACCCTGAACCTCTGAACCTCTGAACCCTGAACCTCTGAACCCTGAACCTCTGAACCCTGAACCCTGAACCTCTGAACCCTGAACCTCTGAACCCTGAACCTCTGAACCCTGAACCTCTGAACCCTGAACCTCTGAACCCTGAACCTCTGAACCCTGAACCTCTGAACCCTAAACCTCTGAACCTCTGAACCTCTGAACCCTGAACGACCTCCTAACCTTTATAACATATTGACATTATTAAAACAAAAATAAATTTTGGCCAAGTTTAAAAAAAGTGGAATAAAATAGTGACTCCCGGGTTCTATGAATAAGGGAACAGGCAGGCATGGATTCCCGCGATCTTTTCCAGTACCCAAAGTTTGCAGGGAAGGCTTTGACGAAAATCGCCGCGTTATCAAAATCGTAAAGATAGCGCATTAATTACGCTTGGCAGATTGGTTCCGGTTCTTCCGGGTTAGTGTCTATTTATAGAAATCACATCATGTTTGCGCAGGATTTATGTCATAGCCAGATTGAAAATATGAGCAATTCTATCGAATTCAATTAAAGAGACAGAGCGAAGCGATACCATAAATTTTCAATTTTCAATCTTCAATCTTCAATTCCGGCTTCGCCGGGTTAGGTAATAAAATGTATTGCATCGACTTTAAGAATTGGCTACTTGATATCGATACTACTGATCAGTCTTGCGTGCAAGAGGCCAAAACCCATATGGCGGCCTGCCCATCATGTCAGAAGCTTTATACACTGGACCAATTGGCCGAGGAACGCTTCCAGGAATCATTGGCAATGATTGATCCGCCAGCAGATCTTTATACCAGAATCAAGCTTGACATTCCAGCTGGACCGACTAAACGAAAAGGATTCGCCGGCCGGTGGCGCATGCTGGCACCGGCTCTGGCAACCGCTGCTATCATTTTTCTGGTATTGTTTAGCTACCCACCGGGAGGTGAAATTCGTGACATCGATCACATCGGCTCGTTAGCCCTGGCCAACCATCTGGATGATCAACAGGGCCTGGCATTTAAAGCGGGTGAAATTGAGGACGCCGCAGCCTGGTTTGTTGAGCGCATCGGTTTTGCTGCGGCCGCACCGAACCTGGTCGGCCAGGGGTATATTTTTAAAGGCGGCCGCCCGTGCAAACTGGGGCCAAAAGGTGCAGCCTATCTGTTTTATGAAAAAAACGGTAAAAAATGTTCTCTTTTCGTAATCAATCCGGATGATATAAAATTCAAGTTTAAAAATGACAAAAAGTATTTCCTCGCAGAAAAAAGTCACGACATCAAAGTCTGGTCCGAAAGTGGACTGGTGTATGCCATGGTAAATTGAAGCGTACCGCTTCAATTTAATCGTCTGAAAAAAGCTACAAACTAACCCGAATTTTCACGAAATTAATTTCCTCCCACTCTTGTACCAGCCCTAATCTTTTGCAATAATCTGTGTCGATTCATGGCTGATCAGAATTTAACAAATTTCGACAAAATCAAATCATTTCTATTCTCGATGCCAACGACTCTCTTAGATCTAGAAATACTGGCGCTTGACTGCCAGACGACGGGCGCCAATCCCTCCCGGGGACATATTCTCGAAATGGGATGGCTCCGGACCCGGGCATCGTTCAAAAATGTAGTCGGCGAGTCCGCTGTCCAGGTTTATCCGATCCGGTTGCCGGCTGAAGCCACCATCCCCCGGGCAGTGCAGCGCATCACCGGAATCTCGGCCCAAACCCTGGAAGCCGGGCGGTCATCAAAGACGGTTTGGAACCGTCTGTTGGCGGCTGCCAATAGCCCTGATCGCATTTCCTCGCAGGAAGTCTGCCCGGCAGTCATCCATTTTTCCCGCTTTGAGGAGCCTTTCCTGCGCGACCTCCATCGCCGAAACGGCCCCGCCGGCCGATTTCCTTTCCGGATCATATGTACCCATGAAATTGCGGTGCGTCTGCTGCCGGATCTGCCGCGCCGGGGCCTGCGGGCCATCGCCGGCTATTACGGCCATTGCATGCCCGAGCTCAAGCGCAGCGGCGACCATGCCGTTGCCACGGCATTTGTCTGGCAAAAAATGGTCCACCTATTAAAATCGACCTGCGGGATTACCAAACTGGACGAGCTGTTCGACTGGCTGGCCGACACGAGGCCGGCCGGCCGCTCCAAAAGGGCCTTTCCGATGAATCCCGAGATCAGGCGGCAGTTGCCGGACCAGCCCGGCATTTATCGCATGCTGCGCGCCAATGGCGATTTGCTTTATATTGGCAAGGCCAAATCTCTCAAACAGCGGGTAAACAGCTATTTCCGGCCCAAAGCCCCCCACGCCGAGCACACCCTGGAGATGTTGACCCAGGCCCGTGATCTGAAAGTCACACTGACCGGCTCTGCCCTGGAAGCGGCCATCCTTGAGTCGGACGAAATCAAGCGTCATTCGCCGCCCTATAATATTGCCCTGCGATGCCGACAGCGCCGGTTGGCTTTTTGCACTAAAGATTTCGCCCGGCAAGCCGAGTTTGCCCACCGGGACTACCCGGTGGGACCGCTGCCGGACGGCAAAACAATCGAAGCCCTCGCCGGGTTTGATTCGTGGCTCAAAGGCGGAATGCAATTGAACGCAGAAAAGGGCAGGAACATCGGATATTCCATGCTGGCCCTTGCACCGGAGTATGCACCGGATATGGATTGTATGCAGGCGGGCTTTGAAATTTTTAGGGCCCGCTATCGCAGCCGCCTGGCAAAGCAGGCGCCTTTGCGGTTTTTGACCGGTCTCGGTGCAGAGCTCTGGCGCGAGAGATTGGAAGCAGCGGCATCTTCTGAAATGGCTCAAGATCAGCAGGACGATATTGACGGGGCCGCTGCACAAAGAGAAGTATCCGGCAGCGAGCACGTTTGGTCGCCGGACGCAGTTGCCGGCGCCATTGAAAGGATGGTGCGGCACAGCGCGCATCTAATTCGGCGTACCCGTTGGTTCTGCCTGCTGAGCGAGTCATGCCTGGCCTGGTCATCTGCCGGTCAGCCGGCCAAAGATAAAAAACTGGTAGTTTTCGAAAAAGGCGCTGTACTTCAACGCGATGACGTGCAGCCCGCTTCAAAAATACCGACACCGCCGGGATTTGCCAGGTCATTCCAGACTCGCAAAAACAATATTGACCTTATAACCTATGACCGGCTGCGGGTTGTTACGACTGAGCTTAGAAGGCTGATTTCCGAGGGCCGGGAAGTAGAGCTCAGGCTGGGGCCGCGAAAAAGCCTGGGGACCAAGGCGTTAGTGAAAGCGCTGCAATGGGTCTAATCCGAATATTGTTGCTGGCAGATACCCATCTGGGCTTTGACTTGGCTTTTCATCCAAGAGTTGAAAGACGCAGGCGGGGCCCTGAATTTTTCGCCAATTTCAAACGCGCCCTGCGGCCGGCCCTGGAAGGGCGGGTGGACTGCGTGGTGCACGGCGGCGATTTGCTATTCCGCAGCAAAGTCCCGGCCAAATTGGTCGGCATGGCCTTCGAACCGCTCAAACAGGTTGCCGATTGCGGAATTCCGGTCTATCTGGTCCCCGGCAACCACGAGCGCTCGGCCATTCCCCACCGCCACCTGGGCGAACATCCGCATATCCATATTTTTGATGGCCCGCGGACCTTCCGGCTGCAAAAAGACAAATATACCCTCGCTCTGGCGGGATTTCCGTTTGTACGCCACAATGTGCGGCCAAAATTTTTAAAATTGATCGATCAAACCGGGTTTTCTGGATCAGATGCCGATTTGCATCTGTTGTGTGTCCATCAGGCAGTGGCCGGGGCCACCGTGGGACCGGTGGGTTACCAATTCCGCCACGCACCTGATGTCATCGATCCATCCGAGATTCCGGCTAAATTTTCGGCTGTCCTGGCCGGCCACATTCACCGGCATCAGGTCTTGGCCGCAAACCTGCAGGCCAAAGGCCCGGCGGTCCCGGTACTTTATCCCGGATCAATTGATCGCACGTCGTTAGCCGAAAGAAACGAAAATAAAGGCTTTCTGATTTTAGAATTCGATTTGAAGGCCAAGAAAGGGCGCATGTTGAGGCAGTGGCAGTTTCACAAGCTCCCGGTGAGGCCCATGATCCAGCTTGACCTGCATACTTCCAGGATGAATAACCGACAACTCCGGTCATGGATTGCTACCCGATTGTCGGCACTGCCGGAAGACAGCATTTTGAAACTAAAAATCCATGGCCGTGTCTCTCAAGATGCCATGGAAGTCTTAAACGCAGCCGCCCTGCGCGCGCTCGCAGCACCAACCATGAACATCGATGCCGTCTTTGTCGAGGCCCGCAGATCGCACAGGTTCAACAGATAACCAACCGAATCGGGTGTCTCTGCGATTCTGGCTATTGTTCAGCGGCAGGCAGCAGTTTTAAAGCCGTAATGACATTTTTATCAATTCGTCGTCGATAAGAAACCCGGTCCATCATTTTGCGCACCAGATGAATGCCCAGCCCACCGATTTTGCGTTCTTCCAGGGCCAATTCCGTGTCCGGCGTCTCCATACCCAACGGATTAAAGGGAATGCCGTCATCGACCATTGAGACTTTTAAACGATCGGCGGACAATTCGACTTTAATGCTGATATCGTGGGTCTCATCATCCAGGTAGGCATAAGAAATGATGTTCGTTAACAGTTCGTCGATCACCACATGCATTTTTAACCGGATCTGATCCGGAATGCCGTAATGCTCCGCAAAGGTATCAAAATGCTCTTTGACCCGCGCATTTTCGGTTAGAAGGTTCGGAATCGTGAGTTCAAGTTTCGGGCCATCCTTTTCTTCCGGGTTTCTGACAAATTGAACCGCCAGCAGCGTGGCATCCTCGGTCCGATCCCCTGCGCCGCTGGAATCATTCATCTCCGAGATCGCGGTGCGCACGAGGTGCCGCACGGATCTATAATGAGGACCGGATAAAATCTCATTTAAGCGTTTTTCGGAATATGCTTGGTCCCCGTCGCGCCCGGCCCGGGCCACCCCGTCAGAAAAAAGCAGCAGCGTATCGTTTTTGGAAAGGGTGGTGTGGTCTTCCCGGTAAACCATACCGCGGGCGATGCCGATTACCGGCCCGTGAATCCGGTCCAGGCGTTCGAGGTCTCCGGTTTCCCGTTTGCGATAGGCCGGATTGTGCCCTGCATTGGTATATCGCAGACGCCCGGATTTAACATTCAGAATACCCATGAAAAGCTTGACCGACATGGCTGCCGGGTTGACGGCGCTGAGTTGCTCATTGACGTGCGTGAGAATGCTGGCCGTAGAGAAATCATCGCCCGCTCTGGATTTTATGACGGTTTTTGCAACGGACATGAACAGGGCGGCCTGCAACCCTTTGCCGGCCACCTTGCCGAGACAGAAACAGAATCGATCCTCACCGATTAAAAAGAAATCATAAAAATCCCCTTCAAATTCACGGGCCGGCTGCAGCGTGGCATAAACGTCGAATTCGTCACGGTCCGGGAAGGCCGGAAAATCGGATGGCACGATTCGTTTCTGAATCTCGTGGCCGACCGTGAGTTCCTTTGCCATTTTAATGCTAAGGGTCTCAATTTTCAGATTAGCCTCGCGCAGTTCTGCGGTTTTTTGTCTCAAAGCCAAATGGGTTTTTATGCGGGCCCTGAGGATGGCGGGAACGATCGGTTTGGCGATGCAGTCCACGGCCCCCGCATCCAGTTTCCGGGACTCGACGTCGGCGGTGATCAAAATCACCGGAATATCCCGCGTTGCTTGATTGGCCTTTAATTGACGGCACAGGTCGGTCGCCTTCTTTTCAGTCTTCATAAATCCCAGTAGTATCAGGTCCGGGGGGGGTGTCAGCACGGACAGCTGTTAGTGCCTGCTCCCCGCTCTTGACAGCGACTAACTGGTAATCGGGACTAAGCAAATCGACAATCACATCCATTTCGGGCTGCTGATCGCAAACAACCAGGATTATTTTTTGATTATCCATGACTGACCTTTCAACCGAAGTTTGTCCAAATTTAACCATAATCCGCAATCTAAAAACCCAAATTATATCTTGACGCATAGATGCCATTGGATAATCAGACTGTCGACCAGTTGCTATGAGCTATGGGCTTTCCTCCAGCTCCCCGGAAATTTGAAATTTTTTCATAAATGCTTTGTCGATATAGTTTTTCAGGGCAAATCCGAGCCTGCCGCCCCAAACCAGGGAGTGCCACTGAACGACAGCGGTCCCGTCCCCCATGTTAAACGCGAGCAATACGGCTTTTTGTGGAATGAATTGCATCAGCGCAGAATCCTTTAAGTGACACAGCAGATTGTTAAGGAGGATTGGATTTTGCCGCACAGCATAGACACCGACCTTTGCCAGGGGCTCCGGCTCGAAGCTGATGCAGTCCCCACCACCGAAAACCTCCGGGAAAGCCACTGACTGCAGATACTGATTGACCAGCATCCCGCCGTCCGGGCCGACAGGCATCCCACTGTCTTCAAACAACGGCGACGGCTTAACCCCAACCGCCATGAAAACGATATCGCTGGCCACAGTACTGCCGTCAGACAGGACCACGGCCTTGTCATTGATACCGGATACTCTGATGTCTTCAACCACCTGCACGTTGCGGTGAATCAGCGAGTTGAAAACACGTTTTCGAACGCCGGCCTTGAATTGATCAAGCAGACGCGATCCGGCAACCAGTGTAATCCGGCATTGCCCGGATTCATTGCGGGCCAGACGCCACAGGTTGCCGGCCACTTCGACACCGGTCGGCCCTCCCCCGACAATCGTTATTTTTAAATCTCTGTTCCTTAAAGCCGCGATGATTTTGCGGCGGGCATCCAACAAATTTTCGATGGGCTTAACCGGGATTACGCGATTGTCGGAAGCACCGGCAGCTTCAACAGGCACAAAACTTCCAGTGTTAACCGACATGACATCGTAGGCGAGCGTTCGACCGGATTGCAGGACAATTTCTTTTTCTTGCGGGTGAATCCTGACAACTTTGTCTTCGATGAAGTCCGCGCCCCGGTCCCGGGACATCTTTTCTACGTTAAATCGGATATCCTCCGGCCGGTAAATCCCGGACAGCATTCCCGGTCCCATCCCTGAATAATAATGAAGTGCGCTCGAACTGACAACAGTCACATCATGACCGGCAACTTTAAACTCCTGCAAATTTTTCATTATGGTCAAATGTGCATGCCCGGCGCCGACGATAACCAGTTGTTTTCCCATCCTCCCCCCGATATTCGATGATCAGTAAGTTACCCCCCCCAAGTCGTTGTCCTATTCCTGGGTTGCAGAATCTGATTAACCATGGAGCACTCCTAAAACTTCAATGGGGTCGGTGACACTCAATAACCTAGCATTCTTCAACTAAAATGTGACTAACGATTCATCAGCGCTTCGATCTCTTCCGCCTCCCTGGGTATGTCAGCCGTCAAATCGACCGGTCCGTCTGCGGTGATCAGGATGTCGTTTTCGATCCTGATTCCGATAGCTTCATCCCTGATATAAATGCCGGGCTCACAGGTCAGGACCATACCGGGTTCGAGCGGCCGGTATCTATCGCCGTAATCATGCACATCCAGACCCAGATAGTGCGATGTGCCATGGGGATAATACTTTTTGTACAGGGGTTCGTCGGCGGATTGTTTCTTCACCAGGTTCGGATCCAGCAGCCCCAAACCGATGAGCTCCGATTCCATGATCTTGCTGACCGCCTTGTGATGGTCATCGAGGCTGCTGCCCGGGACGAGCAGCTTTATGGCTGCTTTCTGCACATTTAAGACGGCATTGTAAACCTGGTTTTGCCGTTTCGAGAACTTGCCGCTGACCGGAACGGTCCGGGTAACGTCAGCGGCATAGTTGGCATATTCAGCCCCGAAATCGATCAGTACAAGATCGCCGGCCCGGCATTGTTTATCATTTTTGATGTAATGCAGAACGCATGAATCTACCCCTGAAGCAACAATCGTCTCAAAAGCGGGTCCTTTTGACCGGTTTCTGATAAACTCGTGGTGAATTTCGGCCTCGATCTCAAATTCCCATACGCCCGGTTTAATAAAGCCCAGCAGGCGCTGAAATGTATCGTCCGTAATCTTGCAGGCCTGTTTGATTGGACCCAGCTCGAGTTCTGATTTTACGGCGCGCAGGCCGTGCAGGATCGGAGCCAGTCGCCGGTAGTTATGCAGCGGAAATGATCGGCGACACCAATTGAGAAAACGATCGTCGCGGGTCTCCACCCGGGTATTGGCACGCAGATGTTCGTTGGTATTCAGATAAAAACTCTCGGTCTGAAGAGCGAGTTGCTGAAAGATACTGCTGAAATCATGATTCCAGCAGACGGTCTTTATACCGGATGCCGCAGCGGCCTCCTCCCGGGTATATTTATGGCCTTCCCACAAAGCGATCTTCTCATTGGTTTCCTTGAGAAACAGGATTTCGCGGTATTTTTCTTCTTTCGCATCCGGGCAGATAACCAGGGTGCTCTCCTCCTGGTCGATGCCGCTCAGATAAAATAAATCCGTTTGCTGAATAAAGGGATGGTTGCCGTCGGCGCTGGTCGGCATGCGGTCGTTGGAGTTGAAAACGGCGAGTGAGTTGGATTCGAGCCGCTCGGCAATTCGCTTTCGATTATACACGAAAAGGTCGCTGTCAATCGGTAAGTATCTCATGCTGTATTTGGTGATCTTCGAGGTTTGAAAACATTCAGGTTCTGCGGCCTGGACGGATCCGGAGAATTTAGTAATACCCCAATATATCCTTTATTAAAATTTCGTCAAGCACGCATTTACAGCAGTCGATCTTTAGGTGAAAAGCGGAAGGAACATTCCCAAAAAATATTAGTGCAGGCAGGATGACTGTACTAGGCGGGCATTATGCCTTTCCAATGCCTCGGGGTCATGCGACCGGCCCGAGGCGGATTAGGATTTTTGATTCAGTGCGCAGAGCGTCAGATCCCACTATACGACACCTCACCGTCGCTGCCGGGCCCTGCTCTGCTTTCGGAGGATTAGAACAGCACCAGTGGATGCAATTTGAACACGGCAATAAATTTATCCACCTGTTTAGCATTATCGATATCTACGCCATCTTTACTTTCAATCACCGTTAGTATGGCAGATATGGGGTAACTGTAACGCAGACCTTTATCTTTTACGAACACGCTGAAAAACTCGGCATTGACCTGAACCAGTTTTGCCCCCCTGATATCAGCCGAGTTGTCGTAGTTAATTCCGATCACACGGCCCTTATATTTTTCTAGCAAGGTGTGCATCCTGAGGTCTGCTCCCGCACCCACAACAGGCTTGGGACTGACGGGGGGAGCAGCGGGTTTTTGACTTTTGGCAGCTGCACCGGCAGCCAGGGCCTTCGCCTGGGCCGCTTTTTTTCGCTTCAATGCAGCGGCTCTGGCCTGCACCAGTTTTTGCTTCTTCAGGGCTTGCGCTTTGGCCAGGGCCACTTTCTGCTGTTTAAGAGCATTGGCCTTGGTCGTATCCGCCGCCGTCGGTTTATTTACATTTTGTGTTTGGGCCGTGGGCTTTGGTTCTGCGGCGACCGAGTTCGCAGCCGGCGGTTCGTTGGCGGCTGGCGCAACTTCAGTCGAAAGATCCAGATAAATGGTTTCACCCGTGGATTTAGGGACTTCCCCGGTCTTAATATCAATAACCGTTGCGTTCTTTGGCTGCAATTCTTTCTCAGGTTTGGTCTGGACATTTTCAACGGGTTCTGCGGAAGCTGCAGATTTTTCGTTTGGCTCCGGGGCCTCGGGTTCTTGTTGAGCAGCTTCGGCTTTAATTTGCTCGACTTTCGCCTCCTCCACTTTACCTGGATTACCGGTATCATCACCGGCAGTATCTAACATTTCCGCTTCCGGAGGCGGCATGACATCACCGGTGGCAGCTGGGGCAGCATCCTCCTGCTGCGCCGGTGGATTGTTATTTTCAACCACCGGAATCGCGGCAGCGGCCGGTTCTTGGGTCTTCGGCTGCGTAACTGCGGTGGCATCGGCAACGGATTCGGCCTCAACAGCTTCGGCCGGCGCGGTTTCAGCCGCAATTTCGAAGTCGGGGGCTGACTGATCAGTCTCCGGTACGAATTCTGAAACCTGCTCGTCAACAGGGACGGTGTCTTCAGGCTCATCTTCGAAGTATAACAACTCTATTTCGGATTCAGGGTCTGCGGCAGGTGTCGGGTCCTGGGTTTCTGCCGTTGCCGGGAGGTCTGCTGTTGCCAGGGAGTCTGAAGCTGGCTGAGAGACGGAGGATTCGGCGTCCAAGACGGCCACCTCAGGCATTTCGCCTGCCGGGCGTGATTGCACAGGCGGCAGTGGCGGTGGGGACTCCGGCATGGGTGCCGTTTGACCGATGACTTTATTCTCGGCCTGCGGTTGTTGTTTATTCTTAACCATCATTGCACCACAGTAGGTGCATGCCCCGGCCGCATTACTTACAGTATGACTACAGGTAGGACAACTCATGAGTTCGGAATCCATGCAGTTCTACTCCTTACTAAAAATTACAACCTGGTTTTTTGCGGCAACATTAACCGTGCGCTGCATAAACGCGGTATCCGTTGCCGGTAGAATTAATTATTGTGTAATTATACCATTACTTTAACGATTTGTTAAGGTCGACAGGATCAATAATCGTGAAACTTAAAATATTTTTTAATATTATCAATATAATATGTTAATGAAGAACATTAAGAATTATTATTTCAAATGAGTTGCTGCAAAGAAAATTATGGGCGAGTCGATTCGGCCATTACCCTTTTACAAGTATAGTAAAAAGAAGGATTGATGTCAATTTCTAGCGACAATATATAATAATATCAGTTGATTAAAATAGATTTTATCTCTCAATTGACAGGACCCCGACCGTTCGGTAGGCTGCGATCAGGAAAGGGGATCCCATGAAAAAGAAATGCAGGTAAATTTTATGGACCTGGCCCCCGCGATCGAAGCGATAGTGAACGCCTAACGAAAAGGCAATCATGCAATCTCATAATTGAGGGATTGAGGAATTCAGGGATTGGGGGATTAAAGGATAAAATCAGTAAAGAATCCGAGCCCAGAGGGCCCGGCTTTGGTCCACCCCGGAGGGGTGATGAAGTTCGCAACTTTTACGAGTAGTGTTCAGGTGTAAGGTGTTCCGCCGAAGGCGGATCAGCAACCGAAGTCGACCCGCTGGATGGGAATCGCTCATGATTTTTTTTCACCACTGTTGACTTTCAGCCTCAACCCATTCCGGGTTCAGATCTCAGGGTTCGTTTTTTACTGACACCTGACACCCGACACCTGAAACCATAATGAACTTGGACAGATGGCATAGCCGACTGTCTCTGACCTGGCCCAGAGGACCAGGTTTTCTGCGCCCAAATAAATTAAAAAAGATAGAATTCCTTCAATTCCTAAATTCCTCAATCCCTCAATCCCTAAATGGAACCAATGCCAAATTTTCACGCAATTCCCGGACATTCAAAGGTTCACAGTCATTTTTTCAATCTAACTTCCGACTTTGCCTCGCCTGAGCCTGTCGAAGGCCGCATTCCGACCTCCGATTTCAGACGAGTTTTTCGCCGAAAACTTCCAACGCCTTGCTGCTGATATGTACATCATTGTAATCCAAAAAACGGCCGCTGAATTGCCGGGGGGCATGCAGCGTCAGCCAGGCGATTGAGCGGGCCGGTATCTCCGGCGGCTCCAGTTCTCCCTGTTCTTTGATTTGCCGGTAGTAGGCCGCCTGCTCGGCCGGCATGGCCTTGGGCGCTTCCCGTCGGAGATAGGTCTGCATGGGCGTGTCGACAACCCCCGGACGAACGCTTAGGGCGGTCAGGCCGGGTTCTTCGACCGCCAACACCCGGGTAAAATGGTTCAGGGATGCCTTGCCCGTACAATAGGCGCTGAGGGTTTCCAGGGCCAAATTGGCGGCTCCGCTGCTGACATTGACGATGCGTCCCCGGCGAATCCGCAGCTGGGAAATCGCCGCCCGGATCAGATTAAATGGTCCGAACAGGTTGACTTCAAGATTGTGGCGCCATTGCACGGGATCGCAGTCTGCTATGGGGGCGATTGGCTGAACGATTCCGGCATTGTTCACCAGCGCATCGATGCAGCCGAAATGCGCCATTGTTTTCTCAACGACCCGGCAACAGGCATCATAGCCGGAGATATCCGCCTGGCAGACCAGCGTATCGCCGCTTGCCCTACCGAGATCTTCGGCCACCTGTTTAAGGTCACTTTCCGACCTGGCCACCAGCGTTACCCCCGCCCCGGTCTTGACCAACCAACCGGCCACGGCAGCACCCAGCCCGCGCGAGGCTCCGGTAATGATGACGACTGGAGAGTTTTTCATAGCGGTCAATTTCCCCTAGGTATATTTCAGACAAACTTTTGAGAGAAGTTGAAGGTTTCGGGTTTCAGGTTTCGGGTTTCAGGGCTTAGCGACCCATCTTCATGACACCCTTAATCTCGTGTGAAACTGGTACCATTACGAGAGATAGATGCTGGGCAGGTGAGCGAGCCCGAAGGGTGAAGCTCGCTCGCCTGCCCAACTCTATAACTCGGGCGGTCACTG
>Ga0209678_1000296_pt1 | contig 18435 bp, 17 predicted proteins | sample WorMetilvaeELBA1_FD_187404 | JGI IMG/M metagenome (GOLD analysis project Ga0209678, IMG submission 187404) | Marine gutless worms symbiont microbial communities from Max Planck institute for Marine Microbiology, Germany - Olavius ilvae ELBA.1... ...
TTTAGAGAAAACGCTGCTAAATATTGATTTGCTATTGTTCGCCATCGTTTTGAACGGCAGTAATTTAATGAGTGATAATTAGCGGCCGGGCTAACTGGAAAAACGGCCACTTTTCGTTCAGGCACTAAATAGGAATATCATCGAATTTAAGGAAATTTCATATTAATTTGAGTTAGATCATGCCTTACAGCATCATGGCAGATATTGTCGTGCTGGTTCACCTGGCGTTTGTAATTTTCGCCGTTTTGGGGGGGATTTTGATTGCCTGGCGGCGATGGATCATATGGCTGCACATCCCGGCTTTCCTGTGGGCATTCTGGATTGAGTTGACCGGTGGAATCTGCCCCCTGACCCCGTTGGAAAATTGGTTCAGGATAAGAGCCGGGCAGGGTGGGTATCAGGGCGATTTTTTCGCAGCGTATTTACTGCCATTGCTTTACCCAGCGGGTCTGACCCGCAAAATACAGACTCTTCTGGCTTTCCTGGTCATCGTGATTAATGTTGCTGTTTATGGAGCAATATTTTATAGAGGCTATCGGAAATAAACTTTTCACTTTGCTTTATCAATTGTTCAATGATTTTAACCAATCAAGAAAAATTTAAAAATATGCGAAGCAGAAAATAATTTAGCCGCCAGCCTTTCGATCTGACAATTTTAATACGTTTTTATGAACTATCTAAGCTTCTGCAGGAGCTATCTTTCAAAGGCGGCTAAATTAGGAGCATGGTCATGAGCAACGGAAACGATACGCACCGTAAAACTATCGGCTATATTTTGTGGATATTCGGCTTTACGGGATCCCATCGCTTTTACTACGGACACCCCATATCCGGAACCATCTATTTTTTTACCCTGGGATTGTTTTTCATTGGCTGGATCATCGACCTGTTTTTGATACCGTCCATGGACCGCCGGGCGGACCTGCGATTCAGGGAGGGCCGAGTCGATTATAATATCGCCTGGATCCTGCTGACTTTTCTGGGACTATTCGGAATTCATCGCATGTATATGGGTAAATGGATCAGCGGGTTCTTGTACCTGGTTACCGGTGCCTTTCTCGGCATTGGTCTCATTTACGATTTTTGGACGCTCAATGATCAAATCACGCTGATAAACAGCCGGGGGTAGAAAAGATTGGAGTGTTGGAGTTCTGGCTGGATCTTGATTTTAGATTTTGGAATTCGGATTTTGGATTTTATTCCAACACCGAATAACCAATAACAAATAACTAAAACTCTTCTCTCCTCAGGGCAGATAGTCTTCGCGGACCGGCGAAAAGACTTCGATGATAACGGAGTCCTCCAATGCTTCGGCCGCGTGTTCGACACCGCCTTGCACGCACCAGCTGTCTCCGGCTTCGACGTCCTGAATCTCACCGGCGACATTAAAGCGTACCTTGCCCGAGATCAAGATTCCGGTCTGCTCGTGGGGATGGGAATGTGCCGGAATGGCCGAGCCCTTGGCTACTTTAAACTGACCCATCAGGGTTTTTTCACCGTGAACCAGGGTTGTTAAATGAATGCCTTCCATAAGCTGGCGTGACTCGCCCGTATCTTTTTTGCGAAACATGTTAGCGCTCCTCGTTTCAAATTTCATAGTTTTTTTAAATGAGCCAACTTTTTTGGATACTATCTATGTCTATTTGCGCCAAATTGAGGGGTTTAGGAATTGAGGGATTCAGGGATTAAATCAATAAATTAAAAGAGATAGATTACCTTCAATTCCTCAATTCCTGAATTCTTTAATTAGACCCATGTCCAAAAATATTCAATCTTCAAAATACAATCTTCAATTCCGGCTTGCCTGGGTTGGGCTTAAAGCAGCCCCCTGTAGTTTCCGCCGTCAACCAATAGATTCTGACCGGTTATATAGCGGGCCTGGACGCCGGCCAGAAAAGCGGCCGCCGCTCCGAAGTCGGACGGATCACCGATAGTATTGCTGGGATTTGCCGCCTTCATGGCCCGCATGACTTCATCCGGTGTCTTGTTCTCCCGCTCGGCGCGGTCCTTCGCGAGCTGATCAATCCTTGAGGTTCTGTGAGTACCCGGAAGCAATGCATTGACGGTGATGCCGTCCGGTGCCAGTTCGGTTGCAATGGTTTTTAAAAAGCCAGTCAAACCGGCCCTTGCCATATTGGATAACAGCAGTGTACCGATGGGCTGTTTGACGGATACAGATGTAATAGCGATAATACGGCCCCAACCTTTGGCCCTCATGTCAGACGCTACGCCATGGATCAGGTGAACGGCGCTCATTAAATTGAGGTCAAGGGCCTTTTGGTAGTCCGGCAGACCGGTGCTGGCAAAAGTCCCGGGCGGAGGCCCGCCGGCATTGGTTACAAGAATTTCCGGATCCCCCAGCGACTGCCTGACATTTTCCAGCAGGCGCCCGATATTTTCAACCTTGCTCATATCGGCCCCGAATCCAATAACTTCCGTTGATGCCTGGGAAGAGATCTCGTCGGCGGCCTGTTTGGCCGCATTTCCATCACGGGAGCAGATTGCCACCCGGCATTTTTCCGCAGCCAGCTGTTCCGCGCAGCCGCGCCCCAGCCCGCGGCTTGCAGCCGTTACCAGGGCAATTTTTCCTTCTATTCCTAGATCCATTTTGCTACCTCCTTGGTTATCGAAGATAAACATGATTTGCCCGCTGTCCAATCCCAAACTGTCTTTAATTAATCCGCTCTGAATAAGGGCTTGACACTTATTTGTCTTTAATTCACACTATATCAGTTATCAGTTATCAGTTATCAGTTATCAGTTGCCGGTTGCCGGATGCCGGATGCCGGATGCCGGATGCTGGATGATGGAAAGAAATGGTGTAAGGTACAGGGTATAGGGCATAAGGTGTAATGTGTAAGGCTCACGGGATTCGGCTTGGGCACACGGTATTCGGTGATTGAATTCTGCCGTTTGTATGTGGTGTGCTGGATGCTGGATGCTGGTTGCTGGATTCTTGTTGCTGTAAACGGAATGGTATAAGGTTCAAAATCTACCAATCACTCTCGCTGGATCTACCATGAAATACATCTTTTTAAACAGGCTTTCCTTTTTCTGTACTATAGTTAGCGTCACATCTTTTGGGGTTCTTTGTATGTCACCAAACGCCCGTGCGATCACACTCGAAGAATTGCAGTCGGGTCTGCCTGAGCAATTCATGGCCTGGTCAAGGGAAGGCGACGACAAAATTTATACACCCCAGACGATCTATGGCTATATTAACGGGGGGGGCTGAGGTTTATAGGGCCTACAACATGCGCCGCTGTCTGTCCCGGCGCTACACAACTGCCCGGGGATCGGCTATCGTGCTGGACATATTTGACATGGGAACATCCGAAGATGCCTACGGCGTGTTCACTCACGATCCAGCGGGAGATGTCCTGGAATTCGGACAGGATGGCCGGTTCAGGCCCGGTTGGGTAAATTTCTGGAAGGATCGTTATTTTGTTTCAATTTATGCGGAGGAGGAAACCGCTGCTGCCCAAAAAGCAGTTAAAACGCTGGGAGAAAAAGTGGATTTGCTCATTGCAGCCCGCGGCACCCGGCCCGAAATAATCGATCGGCTACCGCCGGATGGTTTGCAAACCATGAGCATCCGTTATCTTCATCACCCGGTTATTTTAAATTATCATTATTACTTGTCAGATGAAAATCTGTTGAAGCTCTCTTCATGCACGGAAGCGGTACTTGCCGGCTACCAGCGGGAGAATAGGCAAGCCTTGATCCTGCTGGTGAGTTATCCCGATTCGATCGCGGCAACCCGTGCTTTTGCCAATTTTAATCGGCATTATCTTGCTGATGCCGATAAAAATGGTATGGTTCAACTGGAAAATCAAAAGTGGTCCGGATCATCAGTCAACGGGCAATTGGTGGCTATTGTTTTAGAAGCCGACAGCCGACTGTTGGCCGAAAGCCTGTTGCAAGCTGTAAAATAACAAGGATTCCTTTCCGTGTGCCGTGCGCCCTGTGCTTTGCGCCACTGGGCTCCCGGCGAAGGCCTTAGGGTTGGCAAAATAATTAATATATCCACTTAACTACCGTTTAATTAACCCATGGGGATGGTATCATGAAAAAATCAAAACGGGTGATTACGCGTCGGGATTTTATTCGCACCGGTTCCTATGTTGCCATGGGAGGCCTTCTGGGCTTGCCTTTGGCAGGGGATGCTGTCGGCAGTCAAGCGGCTAAAAGCCGGGTCGTTTTAATCCGGGACAAAAAACTCACTGACAGTTCAGGGGCTTTGCGAGCCGCCCGGCTTGCTGATATGCTGGATCAGGCAATGATGGTGTTGCTTGAAACTTCAAACATTAATTCAGCATGGCAACGGCTGTTTAAACCCGCCGAGGTGGTGGGCATTAAAAGCAATGTCTGGTGGCATCTGCCCACACCTGATGCCCTCAATGAAATCTTGCAGCAGCGCATGTTGGAACTCGGGGTGGAAAAGCGGCATATTGCTGTTGACGATCGCGGGGTGTTGAGAAATCCGATCTTTAAAAAATCCACGGCACTGATCAATGTGCGACCGATGCGGACCCATGCCTGGTCCGGGTTGGGCACTTTGTTAAAGAACTACATCATGTTTGTTCGGAGCCCCTCGATGTATCACGGCAATGCCTGCGAAAAGCTTGGTGCAATCTGGCAAAAGCCGCATGTCACCGGCAAAACCCGTCTAAACATTCTGGTAATGATAACTCCGCTTTTTCACGGCATCGGACCGCATCATTTCAGCCATAAATACACCTGGCCCTATAACGGTCTGATTGTGAGCATCGACCCCGTGGCGGCCGATGCAACCGGAGCCCGCATCATCCAGGCGAAAAGAAACGATTATTTCGGAGAACCGCGGCCCATCAGTCCTATGCCGCTGCATATCGAAGCTGCCGATACCCGGTTCGGCTTAGGCAACAGCCATCCGGAGCGGATTGAACTGATCAAATTGGGATGGGATGAGGATAATCTAATATAAACAATTGAATTGGGAAGTCGGAATAAGAAATTCGGAAGGGTAAAGACGATGATATTTGAAAAGCCCATAACACGAAGGGAATCAATCAAACAATTGCTAAGGGTGTCCGGCTGTTTATCGCTGGCTGCAACGGCAACCTGGTCTACCGAATTGACGCGCATCGGCCAGGCCTCCGCTGCGCCCACCGGATTTATGGTTGAGGCCGTCGGGGAGACCGAGGGCTATGATATTATGCGATTGACGAGAAAAACGTTTGAAGCGGCCGGTGGAATCTCAAAATTTATTTCAAATGGGGATGTCGTGGTGGTCAAGCCCAACATATCCTGGGCGCGACGCCCCGAGATGGCAGCGTCGACAAATCCTTTCGTCTTGCAGGCTGTGATTGAACTGTGCCAGGAAGCCGGTGCTAAAAAGGTGCGCATAGCCGATAATACCATCCACGATGCCCGGCGCTGTTTCGCCTTGACCGGAGCCGGGATGGTCGCCAAAAATACGGGGGCTGATCTGATTTACCCCCGTTCGTCTCTAATGCGCCGGATGAACCTGCAGGGTAATCGCCTGGACATCTGGCCGGTTTTCGTTCCATTAGTCGAAGCCGATAAGGTGATCAACCTGCCCGTGGCGAAGCACCATTCCCTGAGCTCCCTCACGCTGGGAATGAAAAATTGGATCGGGGCCGTCGGGGGACGGCGCAATAAACTTCATCAGGATATTCACATGACCATTGTGGACCTGGCTCAATTCTTTAACCCGACATTAACCCTGATCGATGGCATCCGCATTATGACCCGCAACGGCCCATCCGGCGGCAGCACCACTGATGTCGCTGCCAAAAACACACTGATACTCAGCAACGACCCGGTTGCGGCAGATGCGCGTGCCGCGCTTTTATTCGGCCGCCAACCGGAACGCATCGGATTTATCAAGCTTGGACAAAAGTGGGGGCTTGGCACCTACGATTTTGAACAACTCACGAGGCATAAGGTAATTCTGTGAAGATTCGACATCTGGTATGGTTGCGGAGAATAAGCCAGACACTGTTTTTATGTTTTTTTCTCTATCTTTTAGTTGTCAGCCGACTTCCCCAGGATATCTACTTAAATTATTCACTGGCTTTTTCAACCGAACAGGAATTGAGGCTTGAGCAGCCGGTAACCTTTTTCTTTCAACTCGATCCACTGGTGGGGCTCACTTCTCTGTTTTCCGGCCATGTGCTGATCAACGGTTTTTTGTGGGGTGCGGGTATCCTGATCGCAACCATGCTGCTTGGCCGATTTTTTTGCAGCTTCCTGTGCCCGATGGGCACTTTGCACCATGTCGTTGGTTCGGTCAAACCGGCCTTAAAAGGCTCGCGGATGGTGCAGGCCAATCAGAAAACCTCCGGCCAGCGGATTAAATATTTTGTTGTCATATTTTTGCTGGCCGGTTCGCTGCTGGGGTTGAACGTGGCCGGCTGGCTGGATCCCATTGCCTTGCTGTTTCGTTCCATCGCCCTTGTCGTGTTGCCGGGTATCGGAACGGGACTGCGCTCGTTTTTCGATATCTTGGCAGCCAGCGACATCAAGATACTGAGCACGCTCAGCTATGCCGGTGAAGTTCTGGTTTCCCCGGTTTTCGGTTACACTCACCAAGCCTATCAAACGGGCTGGATCATCGGGCTTATTTTTCTGGTGATATTGTTTCTGAACCGAATCCGACCCCGTTTCTGGTGTCGAACCTTGTGTCCGCTGGGCGCCCTGCTCGGCATTTTTTCCCGCTTCAGCATTCTGAAACTGGAAAAATATCCGGAAAAGTGCACCAACTGCAATCTATGCACCCGACATTGTCAGGGAGCTGCGTCGCCCAAACCCGGCGATGTATGGGAATCTGCCGAATGCCTGACCTGCTTTAATTGCCATAACGTTTGTCCGGAAGATGCGCTGGCATTTAAATTCACCTGGGCCCTGAAACCCAACCTGCAGCCTGATATCGGCAGGCGGGCCTTGCTCGGCGGGCTATTGGCGGGTGTCTCATTACCGTTTCTGGGAAGACTGGACGGACAGGTCGACAAAATATCGGATTCAAGACTTATCCGCCCCCCGGGTTCGTTACCGGAAAAAAAATTCTTGGAGTTCTGTCAGCGCTGCGGCCTGTGCATGAAGGTCTGTCCAACCAATGTCATCAATCCCACCCTGGCAGAAGCCGGTATGGCCGGTTTCTGGACCCCCCACCTCATCATGACGCAGGGCTATTGTGAGTATACCTGTACGCTATGCGGCAGCGTCTGTCCGACGGGAGCCATTTTAGACATTACGGTCAAAGAGAAAATCAACCAGCCCATTAAAATCGGTTCGGCCTACATCGACCGCGGGCGTTGTCTGCCCTGGTCCGGCAATGCACCCTGCATTGTCTGCCAGGAAGTCTGTCCCACTTCACCCAAAGCCATCTACCTGAAAAAAGATGTTGTTACCGGACCGGCTGGAAAAACGCTGCAGGTCCAACTGCCTTATGTGAACCTCCAAACCTGCATCGGCTGCGGTATCTGCGAGAATAAATGCCCGGTGCTGGGATTGCCTGCCATCAGAACCATTGCCGCCGGCGAATCCAGGTCGCTTAGAAACCAAATTCTGCTATAGTTGGCATAATCACTTAGACCAAGAAACGATCGAAGATTTAAAGCACAACGAAATCTCAAATCTCAAGTACCAAATTCCAAATAAATCACAAAATCCAATGATCAATTACCAAAACGTCCCTGCTTTCTTTTAGCTCAGTCCTCAATGCTCAGTCCTGATTTTTATTTATCATTCTTCATTCGATATTCAACATTCGTCATCCCATCGGTCTTGACAATTTACGTGGTAATATTTAAGTTTCTGTTTTTGAGAATAAGCTCATAAAGGATTTTATATGGTAAGACCACAGAAGGAACGCCGGGTAGCGTTTAATCCGGGGATCAGCTATTTCAAGCCCCGGGGCGTGCCCATGTTTGACCTTGAGGAAGTTTGCCTGACCATTGACCAGCGCGAGGCCATTCGGCTTTCCGACCTGCTGGGAATGTCACATGAAGAAGCCGGACGACATATGGGGGTTTCCCGCGCAACCTTCGGCCGCATCATTCAGCGAGCCCGCGAAGCGGTTGCGGATGCCTTGATCCATGGTAAAGCGATTAATGTCGAAGGGGGCAATTATCAGCTGATGGATACGGCGCGGATGTTTCGCTGCGGCAATTGTGACCACGTATGGGAGGAACCCATCGGTACCGGCAGACCGCTGCGTTGCCCGTCCTGCAAAAATGACGATTTTTACCGGATCAGAAAAAGGAAGAATGAGTAGGCTTAATTTCCTTTCTGACGAATTTTATGTTCTAAAAAAAGCCACGAATTAACACGAATTTTCACGAATATTAAATTTTCCTTATATTATCTTTTGATTATGACACTACAATAATTCATGTATATTCGTGTCAATTCGTGGCTAATTATTATTAATATTAGTTAATAACAGATTTAAGAGCTAAAAAGGAGCTATACGACTGATGGATATTCAAAGTGAAATGCCAAAAGACCCGCAGCAGGCGCAAGCTGAACAGGATGCAGCGGTTAAAGATAATTTGGGAAAAATAAAAAACAAAATCCTCGTGATGAGCGGTAAGGGTGGGGTCGGCAAAACCAGTACGTCGGTAAACCTTTCGATCGCCTTAGCCAATAAAGGATTTAATGTCGGCATTATCGATGTGGATTTGCATGGACCGGATGTCCCCCGCATGTTGGGGCTGGAGGGTATGCCCGAGGTTAATCAGAATAAAAAACTCAATCCCATGAGCTACTCGAAAAACCTGAGAGCCATTTCAATCGAATCCTTTACCCCCAATAAGGATGACGCCATAATCTGGCGCGGTCCCTTGAAATTTTCGGCTATCCGACAATTTATCGGCGATGTTGACTGGGGCAATCTCGATTTCTTGGTGATCGATTCCCCGCCCGGAACCGGTGATGAACCGCTGACGGTGGCCCAGACGATTACCGATGCCAAGGCGGTGATCGTCACCACCCCCCAGGAGGTCGCCCTGGCCGATGTCAGAAAATCGATAAATTTTTGCAAGACGGTCAATATGGAGATATTCGGCTTGATTGAAAATATGAGCGGATTTGCCTGCCCCCACTGCGACGAAATGATCGAGCTTTTCGGATCGGGCGGCGGCGAAAAGACAGCGGCCCAGATGGGAATTCATTTCCTGGGCAGTATCCCCTTTGATCCCAGAATGGTTGCCTGTGGGGATTCGGGTTCTTGCTATCAGGATATTCACAGTACCTCGGCGGTTACCCAGGCCTTTGGGAACGTGGCGGCGAAGTTGGCCGAACTGGTTTGAATTGAGTTGATTGTGTTGATTGAGTTTATTGAGTTGATTAAGTTATATCAGTGCTGATACCCAAAAAGTAAGGTTTCAGGTGTCAGTGTTCAGGTGTCAGCCCAGCCGCCGGCAAAAAAAACTGCCAGTCTGATCAAATATGAAACTGTGCCGAACCCACGTATTTTCTCATAAGCACAATTTGGGTTTCGTACTCGTACTCGTGCTCGTGCTCGTCCTCGGAGTTTTTGGGCCGCCTTTAGTATCGAGGACGAGTACGAGGACGACGACGAGGACGATTCAAATACCCTATTTGGGATTAATATAGACCTAGTTTCATAAGAGGGAACCGAGATACTAAATCCTGACACCCGAAACCTGACACCTGAAACCTTGATTGTAGGAGTCGGCACATTTATCCCCCCTCCGGAGTGGACCAAAGCCGGGTTTTCTAAGTTCGAATCGCTACTTGCTGAACCTCCCATCATCAGCCGTTTCCCCGATTTTTCCGGTCTTATTTCCAATCCAACCGATCCGTTCAACATCGCGTACGTCAAACTCCGGCACATAAGGTTTGATATCCAACAGGGGGGTGCCGTCAACCACATCGATGTCTTCAATCGACAGGCTGTCTTTCGTCATACCGCATAACCGCACCACCGACAGACCGATGGGATTGGGCCGCGACGGTGCCCGGGTGGCAAAAAGCCCCCGCTCCTGGTCGTCCAGAAACGGTTTTACCTTCAATGAAAATTTTTTGGACAGGTGAAAATGGTACAGGATATAAATGTGGGAAAATCCCTCCAAATCCGCCAGCCCGGCGCAATATTGCGGAAAAATTTCGATTGTCCCCACGACGCCTTTGGCGCCGGTCGGCTGAATGGGAGTCCCCTTGGTCGATCTATGGGGTGTGTGGATGATGCCGATCGGATAGTATTGGATTTTGTCCATAGCGAATCCCACAATTGATCAAGCGAATTCCAATTTTAATTTTCACTGTCTGTTAACATCGACGAACAGTTGATCGTATAAAATTACCCAAGAATTAACAATGTTTTCTTTTATGTGATGATCTGATACAGAGACATAAATCGGTCATGGACTTGCAGAGTAACGTCGATTACCACCTAAGCAGCTTTTGAGTATATTTTAAAATACCATTTTTACGAGATAAATCCACACCGCACGACATAAAGAGGTTCAAATGCAAACCGGATTCATTGGTTTGGGAATCATGGGAAGTCGTATGGCGGCCAATTTGCAAAAAGCCGGACATGAGTTAGTCATTTTTAATCGCACGAGAGAAAAGGCGGAAACACTAATTAAAGAAGGAGCGCAGTGGTGTGATACACCGGCTCAGTTAGCCGCAAAAGTAGATATCCTTTTTACCATGCTGGCCCACCCCGAGGCGATAAGCCAGGTCGCGCTTGGTGATGACGGATATTTGGAGAATCTGAAACCAAATGCTATATGGGTTGATTGCAGCACAGTGAATCCCTCTTTTTCCAAAGCCATGGCGGCGGAAGCGCAAAAACATCAAATCAGATATGTCGATGCTCCGGTCATGGGCACCAAAAAGCCTGCCCGGGAGGGGCAGCTTGTATTTTTTGTCGGCGGCAAAATAGAAGATATTGAAATCCTTAAACCCTACTTTGATATCATGGGAAAAGCCGTAAAGCATGTCGGCGATCATGGCATGGGAGCATCTTTTAAAATGGTGGCAAACCTGCTTGTCGCGCAAAATATTATTATATTTTCAGAGGCTATCGCTCTGGGGCGAGCCCTGGGTTTTTCCCAAGAGATTTTGTTTGACATGCTGCTCGACGGTCCGCTGGCTGCACCGTATCTATCCTTAAAGAAATCAAAAATCGAAGATGGAACTTATGAGGCTGATTTTCCCCTGAAGTGGATGCACAAAGACTTGCACCTGGTGACCCTCACTGCCTACGAAAAAGGAGTTGCACTACCCACTACCAACGCTGCCAAAGAAGTTTTTTTGCAAGCAAGAAAGTCCGGACTGGGTGAGAAGGATTTTGCGGCAATATTTGATTACTTATCATCCTGGGAAGAGTCTTAAGGAGCGCTGTTATGAAGACCAATAAACCCGAGCTTTCTCCAAATGGTCCATACAACCACTGCCTTAAACGAAAAGAACCCCTTTTCACCTTTGCAGTCATTTCGGATTCGCATGTAAATCCGGCAGAGAGCAAATCTTCCTCTCCCTGGGAGAGCAACAGACTCGCTAATGCCCGGACCCGCTATGCAATTCAAGAAGTAAACCGTTTGAGACCTGATTTCGTTATTCACCTCGGGGACCTGATCCACCCGGTTCCCACGCTGCCTGCCTACGAGGTTGCCGCTGACAGGTTTCACGAATTACTCGAAGATTTAGAACCTAAAATTTACCTGGTGCCCGGAAACCATGATGTTGGCGATAAACCGGCAACATGGGCGCCTGCTGACAGTGTGACGGAGGAATATTTAGATCTTTACAGCAAGACTTTTGGAAAACATTTTTATTCATTTGAATTTCTGGATTGTTGTTTCGTTATGATTAACAGTCAGATAATGAATTCCGGTCTAAAGAGTGAAAAATTACAAAAAGCGTGGCTTGAACAATACCTCGCCGATAAAAGCGGGAAACGCACATTTTTATTTACGCATTATCCGCCCTTTATAACCCATGCCCATGAAGGATGGCATTACGATAGCATCGATGAGCCGGCGCGATCCTGGTTGCTCGAACTCACAAAATTGAGTAATATTGAAGCTGTTTTTGCAGGACATACCCACAATTTTTTCTACAATCGCCAAGGGGAAACGGATTTTTATGTTCTGCCTTCAGTAACTTTTTTCCGGCATGATTACAGCGAACTTTTCAGGGTAGGGCCCACAGAGGAATTTGGGCGAAATGACGAGGGAAAGCTGGGGTTTTTTTTAGTGAAGGTGTTTAAAAATGGGCACGTGGCCCACGCTATTCGTACTTATGGCGCGGCAATCGAAAAAAACAGGAATAATCCGACCACCCCTTTGCAGCTATCAAGTTACCACACTAAGGAGATGATAGAAGCACCTGTCGGTACTGATCTGCGTTATCCATGGGCCGAGGTGACGCAAATGCCATATAGTGGCGCGCTGGATGAATTTTATCGCAAAAAGGCGCGGAATGACCACACGCTCATGGCTTTGTGGGAAATGGGCCTTCGAAAACTCAGGGTTCCCTCAGAGGATTTATTGGATGCCTCGATCCGGGAACGAATGTATGCCTTGAAGGCGGTAGGGCACGAATTTACCGTCTTCCATTACGGCCCGCCGCAAGGTCGATTGAAAAATACTTTGGCAAAAGACAAAACTCTTGTCAGCGTTCTCGAAGTGATTTTTCCCTGGCATGAAGCCGAAAGAAGTATTCATCAAATCCGGCAACTCAAAAATGAGTTGTCCCTGCCTGTCTATTTCTCGAAAGTGTGGTCATCGAATGATGCGCAGCGCGATGGTTCAGCGTTTAAGCATTTCATTAACCATGGATTTAACGTCGATGAAAGTGATGCAATCGGGGCGTTCTTGAATTTGCCCGGTGCGCCGGAAGTTACCGATGGGTTTGTATTTCGGGTGGGGCGGGAAACCTCTCCCTGGGAAAAAATTCAATCAGCTAAAAAACTCGCCGCTTCTTGTGGCGTAAAGGCTGAGGTTTATGTCCGGCTGGCTAGTGAAAATCCGGCCCAAAGCGAAGATGACGATCTGGCTAACGCCAACCGGGTTGCTGAAACGATTGCAGTCGCATTAGGTTTGCGTAACGTCGACGTTTTTCTGGACACCTTTGCCGATCATGACCGCGGTTATTTCCCGCGCACCGGGCTGGTCGATCGCCGATACAATCCCAGAGCGGCGGGCTTCGTATTTCGCTATCTACATAGTGCGCTCTTGCCGGCATGCCAAGAATTATCTTTGGGTCAGGCATATGAAATTCCGGGTGGTCGACTATTTTCTTTAACAAGATCGGGGGAGGCGCTAGTTTTGATATTGCCCCGCAGAAGCCTGATGGTCGGGGAAATAACTGTTGATGGCTATCTCACTGCCGAGACTGGAACGGGCAGAGCGATTGATCTGGTGTCTGGACTGATAACGCAATTTAACTGGCGCCTGTCAAAATCTAAGAATTCAGTCCAGGTAAAACATAGCGAGGCGATTAAATGTGATACGCCAACATTGCTTGATTTCGGCGAATAATAAAACAGCCAGCTTGAGATGATAACTGTATCCTGAGACCGTGTGATCTGATTCGTTCCGAGAATTTTAAAGCAGACTGTCACACGACGAGCGTGCCGTGTGGAGACTGTCCCTGGAGTCTGGGTTTGCTGTGTTGTCTGCAGTAACGACCCGATAACTGCAGCGGGAGAATGTCCCCGCTGCAGTTATGGTCTATTTTACTTTTTATTTACGGAGCCGAAAAAGAATAGGTAGAATTCCACAAATCTTCAATCTTCATTTCCGGCCTGGCCCGGTTGGGGTTATATCATGACTGCATCCAGCTCAAGCCCAGTTGCTGCAGCTTTTCAGATTTAGGAATTCCAGAGGCGGTATCCCATCCCATTGCTTCGAAATAGCTGTCCAAGGCCGTGTCTAAATCCACCACCTGACCTTCCCCAGGCCCGTCGGGGGCCGGCTCTTTCAGCAGACGTTTCGGCAGGGTGTCGTCTTTACGGTCGAAGCCGAAGCGAAAATTAATCAAACGCTCCATATTAATAACCCGCTCGGCCGACCGGAGCAGGTCTTCCAGAGAGCATGCTTGGCCGGTTGCGGCGGAATACATTCCGGCCCATGTGCTGCCTTTAACCGCCAGACATATGGAGGCGAACAGGCAGGCGCCGAGTAAATTGGTGGCCATGGAAAGTTCCTGTACCGGCTTGACCCAGCCTTTATTGCCATCCAACAATGGATCCTGTTTTTCAATTATGCCCAGCTCTTCCTCGAGGTACCCAAACGCATCTATTACGGATGCGTAGGGCCGCAGGTGGTCGGCACCTCGTGGAGATACGGCATGCACCACGGCTTCGCCCTTGCTGGCACGAACTCCGCAAGAGGCCATCTCAAGGCCTTTGACCTCAAAGGTGTAGTCAACTGCATTGCCGCCCAGTTTTGCGGCAGCCCGCTTGGAGCCCTCGGCCAGCAGATCACCGATACCTTCCCGGTAAGCCATTTTCCGAACGATCTCTAAGGTCGCCTCAACGTTACCCCAGGAAAGCTCGATGCCATCGGTTTTTTCCCGGTCGAGAATGCCTTGATCATACCACTCCATTGCCGTGGCGACAATTTGGCCTGCACTGATCGTGTCCAAGCCTAACTCGTTGCAGTCATAGCCTATTTTTGCAACGGCACTGACATCGTTGATCAGGCATTTACTGCCGAAAGCACCCAGGGTCTCGTATTCGGGACCGCCACCGCTTTCACCGGCATAAGGTCCTTCCTTGATTGTCGATTTTCGACCGCAGCTAATGGGGCACTGGGAGCAAGAATAGGATTTGACCTCTAAAGTATTGTGGTAGGCTTCATGTCCCAGGACGTCATGTGACTCCGGATAGGATGTCCTCTGCCAGTTTTTCGTGGGAAGGGTGCCGGTACCACTAATGGAGTTGTAAAATCCCGGCGTGCCATAGGGTGACAGAAGACCCGAGGTAAACGGTTCGGCCTTTATTTCATCCATGGCCTTGGCTGAAGCTGACTTTAAGGCCACGGGATCCGTAAGCGAAACCGATTGCGTTCCAATGATGCCGATCGCTTTGAGGTTTTTGGAGCCCAACATCGCCCCACCTCCTCCCCGGCCGGCAGAACGGTGTTTGTGGGTCATTATGCAAGAAAAACGAACTAGGTTTTCACCGGCAGGACCAATGGAAACTACCTGAGCGCCTTTGCCCATTTTTTCTCCAACATAATCCTCGGTGAACGACACATTTTCACCCCAGATATCAGCGGCGTCTTCGATGGTGACCTGCTCGTCATTTATGCTAAGCCAGACCGGTTTTGCGGATTTGCCTTTCACCAAAAGAATATCCCAGCCGGCTTTTTTCAATGCCGGGGCGAAGTGACCGCCAACATTAGTGATTCCCAGGGTACCGGTAGCCGGAGAACGGAATACCACCACCAATCGACCGCAAGCCGGGGCTTTGGTCCCGTTTAACGGACCGGTGGCAAAAAGGATTGGTGTTTCGGAGTCAAAGGGCTCCCGGCCGGGGTCCATATATTCATAGAACATGCGAACCGCCAAACCTTCGCCCCCTAAAAAATCTTGATACCATTCCTGAGGCACATCCCAACTTTCCGTGGAACCGTTGCCCAGGTCAACCAAAAGTGCTTTGCCCATATATCCGTCCATAATTACCCCCAATCGTTATAAGACGTTTTCAGTACGCTAAAAACTTTCAACATCAAATCGACTAGGCCAGGATAGGGGCGGGGGTCGTGGCTTAGGCGCAAAGATTTTACTTAAAGACAAAATCATTTTACCATTTACCTCGACTGTTCGTTGTCGATATGCCCAGGGCTAAGCTAACGGGTGCTTCGCCCACTTTATTTGGCGACTGGCGATTGAGGCCGTGAATCAAATATAATGTTTTCGCTGCCAGAGTATATGAACAGGCGCTTGCCTTTTGCACGGCCAATCACGGTGATTCCCAATTTTCTCTCAAAATCAGCTATTCCCCGACTATGGTTCGTATAAATATTTACAACAAATCAATCAAAATGGATAACAAATTATCGACATTGTGCCGCTATGGGCCTAATCATCGCCTGTCGCATCGAACTCGACGCATTTTAGAGGCTGGGTAGCTATTCGCAACAGGCACTTATTACATGAAGTACACCGTGCGGTGTTCTTTTCCGGTGCATCGAATATCTGATTGGGGAAATCCGGTTCGCTAATTAAGGGCCGGCAGATTCCTACCATATCTACGCCCTCATCTATTAGGCCCTGCATGATATTCAGTGACCTGATGCCGCCGGTTATGGCCAGGGCTTTGTCTCCGATGGCGTTCCTGAATGGTCTAAGAATAGCCAAAGCCGCTCATGCCGCCATGATGAAGCTGGATTGCACATTTGCTGCCATGGTATTGGATGACCTCGGCTATTCGAGCAAGTCCTACAATATGCCGATCATCCCAGACGGCCGTCTGATGACTCCATACTCTTGCCTTTTGCTCAATGGCAGTGGCGCCGGTAACAATTAAGCCTGCGCCCCCCGCAGCAAGATCAGAATATAATTTAACCAGATCACCTGTCACAAATCCCCGGTCATCTGCCATGTTCTCCATTGTGGCTGATCGCAGAATCCTGTTTCGTACAGTCAAATTTCGAATGGTATATGGCGTTGCTATATTCAACATCATGGACCGTCTTCAGGTATTATGAAGAATATTATCGATAAAACCGGTATCAATATTGCCTGCCAGGTATTCGGGTCTTTTCAGGATTGCAAGGTTGACGGGGATGGTTGTCTTTATTCCTTCGATATGAAAATTAGTCAGCGCTTCAATCAAACGGTTGGATGCCTCGGCCCGCTCGGAACCCCATGCGATTACTTTAGCCAGTAACGGGTCATAAAATGGGGGTACATTGCCGTTTTCTTTCAAGGCATGATCAATTCTAAGTCGGCTGTCGGTTTCCGGTAGCCTCAGACTCGTTATGGTACCGGGCGAAGGGACGAAGGTCTCCGGATCTTCGGCGTAAACCCGGGCTTCTATCGCGTGGCCGTTCATCTGCACATCAGACTGTTTGAAGTTGAGCTTTTCGCCTGAGGCGATCATTAATTGCCATTTAACGATATCGACTCCCGTCAAATATTCGGTTACCGGATGTTCCACCTGAAGCCGGGCATTGATTTCCATGAAGTAGTAGTTTCCGTCGGCCGAGCGCAGGTTCTCGATGGTACCGGCCCCTTCATACCCAATTTTAAGAATGATACTGCTGGCCCGTTCGAAAAGACGTTGACGGTCCTCGTCTGTGACAACCACTGAAGGCGCTTCCTCGATGATCTTCTGATGCCGACGTTGCACCGAGCACTCGCGTTCGCCAAGACAAACACAGTTTCCGTGCTTGTCAGCCAAAAATTGGATCTCAATATGGCGGGGATGCTCGACCACCTGCTCGATGTAGCAGTCTCCGGAACCAAATGCCATTTGCCCGATTCGGCTGGCCCGCTGCAACACTTCTTCAGCCTCCGCCTCGCTGCTGACCATCTCGATGCCCTTGCCGCCGCCGCCTTTATCAAGCTTGAGGAATATCGGCCATCCGTGATCACGTCCGTATGCAGCTACAGATTCGCCGTCGGCTACAGGATCCAGTGTCCCTGGAATGACAGGGACCTGGACTTCGTCAGCAATATGGCGACAGTAGCATTTAGAGCTGATGACCTTTAAAACCTTGGAGGATGGCCCCAGCCAGCTGAACCCGGCCTGCTCCACAGCCTCAGCAAAAGCGCCGCGCTCCGAGAGGAATCCATAACCCGGATGGACTGCGTCGACTTCGGTTTGGCGGGCGGCCTGAATCAGAGCATCAATATTGAGGTAGCTTTGCATCGGGTTCGCCGGTCCGATTAACACAGCATCATCGGCTTGCTCTAAATACGGCGCGTGTTTATCTGCCTCAGAATATACGGCCACAGTATGTACACCCAGTTCCTTGCAGGTCCGTATAATTCTGGCAACTATCTCACCTCGATTGGCAATGAGTAATCGATTTATCATGAGCGGACTCCTATCCCTCGACTTCCAGAATCACCATGGGATCACCAACCTGAAGCTCATCCCATTCTTTGGACAATATCTCTTTTACCACTCCATTGTACTCGCTGGCCACAGAATACTCGGTTTTCATGCAGTTGATGACGGCGACCTCCTGGCCTTTGGTAACATTATCCCCCACTTCTACGACAACCCTGGCACATAGTCCCGGCAGCATGGCGTTTACATTTTTTTCCATTTCTTTCACTCTCCAATTTCAGTGTTTTGATCGACCAATTTAGAGCACCAAGAAGAAGTCAAGCAAAAAATTTCAATTTTTTTTAGGCAACACTCCACGGGTCCGATCCGAGCCGGTTCTTTGAAAATTCAATTAACCAGAGTCAATCATTGCAATCTCAGATTTT
>Ga0209678_1000297_pt1 | contig 18267 bp, 17 predicted proteins | sample WorMetilvaeELBA1_FD_187404 | JGI IMG/M metagenome (GOLD analysis project Ga0209678, IMG submission 187404) | Marine gutless worms symbiont microbial communities from Max Planck institute for Marine Microbiology, Germany - Olavius ilvae ELBA.1... ...
ACCAGAGATTGAGTCTCTTCAGAAATCATATCGAAAGCCGAAATAGAAGTGCTCATATCGCAGTATATTACCAGAAATCTGATTTTTAGTCCAATAAAATCAATGGCTTAGTTTTTAGACAGTCTCTAAGTACATACTTCCGTAAAAAATATCCTGTTAATCCTGTACTATTTGAAAACAAGTCAAATCCTCCAGACAACGCCAAATCATTCAGGATTGCTCAATCTACAGTGTCTTGATGAAGACTTTGGAGTTGCGCCGATAGTTATAGAGGGCCTGTTTTTCCACAGGTAGCTCCTCCAGGTCCGCGGGCTCGAAGCCGCGCTCGCGGAACCAGTGGGCGGTCTGGGTCGTGAGCACGAACAGCCGGCCGATTCCCTGTCTTCCGGCGATTGCTGTGACGTGCTCCAAGAGCTTGTCGCCGCGGGCCCGGCTCCGATAGTCGGGGTGGACGGCCACACAGGCCAGCTCGGCCAGGTCAGCCTCGGGAAAACAGTAGAGGGCCACACAGGCGATGACCATGCCGTCCCGCTCCATGAGCGAGAAACGGTCGATCTCGGTCTCCAGACGCTCGCGGGAGCGCCGCACCAGGATGTCCTGCTGCTCCAAGGGACGCAGCAGCTCCAGGATGCCCCCCACGTCGTCGATACGGGCGGGCCGCAGCGCTTCATAGGGAGATGCGGTGATCATGGTGCCGGCGCCGTCGCGGGTGAAGAGCTCGCGCAGCAATGCCCCAGGGGTACGACGGCCGATCAGGTGTACGCGCTCCACCCCCTGGATGCAGGCGTGTGCTCCGGCGCGCAGGGATTGGGCCAGCTCCTCCGGCATATTGGGCGCAGCGGTGAGCAGGGACTCGACGTCTTGGCTGAGCAGGTTGGAGATCAGACCCCCGGATGCGTCCGACACACCTGGTTCTTCGAGCAGAAAGATGAGCTTGTCGGCCCCTAGCGCGATGGCGGCGGAGCGCGCCACGTCCACGGCGCTCAGGTTGAAGACCTCACCGGTCGGTGAATAGCCGATGGGGGGTATCATGGCCACGGCGCCGTCGTCCAGGCGCCGGCGTAGCGACTCGTGGTCGATGCGGCGGACCATGCCCGTGTGCCGATAGTCGATGCCGTCCAGCACACCCAAAGGCTTGGCGGTGACGAAGTTCCCCGAGGCGACGGGGATCCGCACCCCCGCCATGGGGGAGTTGGCCAGTCCGAGAGAGAGCAGGGCCTCGAGCTCGACCCGCACGGCCCCGGCGGCCTCCTTGACGCAGGCCAGGGCCTCGGCATCGGTCACCCGCAATCCTTTGACATAGTGCAGCGCGGCTCCCCGCAGCTGGAGCCGTTCCTCGATCTGGGGGCGGGCCCCGTGCACCAGCACCAGGCGTATCCCCAGACCGTGGAGCAGGGCGAGGTCATGGACCAGCTCGGAGAAGCCTGCCTCGGCCACCGCCTCGCCGCCGAAGGCGATGACGAAGGTCCGCCCCCGGTGGGCATGGACATAGGGCGTCGCCTGCCGGAACCAGTGCACGCACAGGTCCGGGCCGTCGGTGGGTGGGTTCGGAGCGGCGGGTTTGGACATGCTTAATCACAACCAGCAACCGCTATTCACAACAAAAAATCCTGTTAATCCTGAACATCCTGTCAATCCTGTACGATTAGCTAGTGAGACGAGGCTTCGCCTTAAGCCCAGGAGGCGTGAACTTTCTGTGCCGTGCACAAACTCGACTCATTTGTAAAGATGTGGGTCCGTCAAGGAATCTTAGCGATGATAGCGAATTTATTTCCGCCGATTTACGTTGATTCGCGTTTATTTGCGCCAAAAAAGAATTCCCAATGAAGCGACCGGGAAAACGAGAGACGGCACCCGAGGGGCCAGGGTCGCGGCCGCGAGCCACCTATGCTTGAGCACGGCGGCCGATTGCGCCAGGCGGCGCGGCATTACGGCATCTCCAGCGGCGAGTGGCTCGACCTGTCCACCGCGGCATCAACCCCTGTGGCTGGCCGGTCCCCGAGCCGCCGCGGACCGCCTGGTCACGCCTTCCCGAAGACGGCGACGGGCTCGAAGCAGCGGCCCAGGCCTACTATGGTACCCAACCGCTGTTTGCCGTTGCCGGCTCCCAGGCGGCGCTCCAAGCCTTGCCGCGGCTGCGAGACCAGGCGTGCGTCAGCGTACTCCATCCGGGTTACTTTGAGCATGCTCATACCTGGCGGTGTGCCGGGCACCAGGTCCTGTCCGTCACCGCAGGCCAGCTGGATGCCGCAGTGACCACATCGGATGTGCTCGTCCTCATCCATCCCAACAACCCGACCGGGGCCCGCTTTCCGGTGGACCAGCTGCTCGCCTGGCAGGCCCGGCTCGACGCCCGCGGTGGCTGGTTGGTGGTAGACGAGGCCTTCATGGACGCCACACCGGAAGCAAGCCTGGCCCCCTTCTGCCCCCGGTCCGGGCTCATCCTGTTGCGTTCCCTGGGTAAATTCTTCGGCTTGGCCGGGGCCCGCGTGGGGTTCGTGCTGGCGCCGCCCCGGTTGCTGGAAAGACTCGCCGGGCTGCTCGGGCCCTGGGCGGTCAGCTCCCCGGCGCGCTGGGTGGCGATCCAGGCGCTCGCGGACCGTGACTGGCAGCAAGCCAACCGCCGCTACCTGGCGGCGGCCGGCGAACGGCTGGCGGATTTGCTGACGCGCCGCGGACTGCCCCCCGCCGGCGGCTGCGGCCTCTTTCAGTGGGTCCGCACGCCGGATGCGGCACGGCTGCAAGACCGCTTGGCGCACCGGGGGATCCTGACCCGACTGTTCGTCGAGCCGCCGAGCCTGAGATTCGGCTTACCGGGAACCGAAGCGGACTGGGAGCGGCTTGCAGCGGCGTTGGCCGACGTCACCGCCCCCGCGGGGCAATCGAATGATGAATAGATATAAAGCAATTGGTTAGGTAATTTGAACCGCGGAGACGCAGAGCGCGCAGAGTCTTTTCGGTGAGAGCTCTTTAGTTGGGACTCTTTATGGATTCCAGACTGCTCACGATGATGGCGGGACACACCGGACATTTTGGAGTGCGGCGACGACGTTACCCCAGTCCCTGCCGAAATTCGTGGGACCCGAGGTCGTCGCGGGGTTGGCCGGGGGCGACTTGCCCGCCGCCGCTTTGGATGTGGCGATTCACCGGTCCCCAACTAGGCCTTGCGGTGAGGGGAAAGCGCCGTCGCCGCGGCGCGAGTGGAAGCCGGCGTCCAGGTTCCGGGCAAACGCCGCTGGTCTCCCCCAGCGCTGAGGTTCGATTCGGCCGCGCCGCTTTGCCGGCGCACTCCAAAACAGTCCGAAATCCATAACGAGCCTTAGTTGGATTGTGGGTAGATACGGATTGCTCGCTACGTGCTGATCGCGGAAACACGCTGTTATCGCTTGCTCTGCGTCCTCAGCGTCTCCGCGGTTCATTGCCAAGGCGATGTTTCACCAGTGAGTATTATTCGGGAGCCCTGACCGCCTCCGGCGCCCGGATACCCTCAACCCGGAACAATTAGGCAATTCCCTCAATCCGCCCATAGCAGCGACAGGTCGAATGCGATGGCATTGAACGGTGGGAGCGAAACCTGATCTCGATTATTCAAGGTAGTGAGCAGGTGCCACTTTCCCGCGTTGTTCTCAAAGACCTCCAGGGTGCGCAGCTGGGGATCGATGAGCCAGACGTGCGCCACACCCTGTTCCGCATAGATCGGTAGTTTCTCGGCCCGATCGCCGGTGGCCGTTCCGGGGGACAAGACCTCACAGACCCAATCCGGGGCCAGATCGAACCAGGTGGTTTCCGGTAAGCCCGGCAGGCGCGTCCGGCGCCAGCCTGCCAGGTCCGGGACCAAGACATGGAACCCGAGGTGCAGCTCGGGCTCGTCCAGGATCCACCACCCTCCCGGCCCACCACGGCCCTTGTCGAAAGGGCCGTCGAGCGCTCCGCCGAGCGACGAGCTCGCCCGCAAGTGCCTGGGAGCCGGTCTCGGATGGGTGACCAAACGGCCGTTGACGAGCTCGGCAACAAAACGTGCTGGAACCCGTAGCAGGTCCTCATAGGTCGCTCGGCGTTCGGCCGGTTCGGCCATGCTTGTCCCTCCTCAAGTCACGGCGGCGATTCAGGGTGCGGCCAGGCACTGAGGACCGCCTGCACCAGGGTCGCCAGCGGAATCGCGAAGAAGACGCCCCAAAACCCCCACAGCCCCCCGAACACCAGCACGGCCACGATGATGGCCACCGGGTGCAGATCGACCACCTCCGAGAACAACAAGGGCACCAGGACGTTTCCGTCCAGGGCCTGGATGAGGACGTAGGTTCCCCCCAGCCAGGCGAACTGGGATGTCCAGCCCCACTGGGACCAGGCGACCAGCAAGACCGGCAGAGTCACCACGGAGGCCCCGATGTAGGGGACGATGACCGACAGCCCCACCAGCATGCTCAGCAGCATGGCGTAGTTGAGCCCGAAGGCGTAAAAGGTCAGGTAGCTCACCGCCCAGACGATCAGGATCTCCCAGAACTTCCCGCGCACATAATTGGAGATCTGACGGTCCATCTCCCGCCACACGGTGCCGGCGATACCGCGGTGTCTGGGCAGATAGCGCTTGCACCAATCGATAATCAGGTCCCGGTCCTTGAGGAAGAAGAACACCAGGAGCGGCACCAGGATGATGTAGACCAGCAGAGTGATGATGTCCACCACGGAGGCGAGCGACCAGGAGAGGACCTGTTGACCGAAGCCGGCGATCTCGGCATGCATGGTGCCGATCACTTCCTGGATCTGCGCGGTGGAAATGATGTCCGGATAGCGTTCCGGCAGCCCCATCAGCGCCTTTTGTCCGGTGGAGATCATGCGGGGAAACTGCTGCACCAGGTCCGTCACCTGACGGGAGACCAGCGGCATGATCCCGAACAGGATCAGACCGACGAAGACGATGAAGAGGCTGTAGACCAGGGATACGCTTACCAGGCGGCGCCAACCGCGCCGCTCCAGGAAGGAGACCAGGCCCTCGAGGAGATAGGCGATGACGATGCTGGCCAGGACCGGACCCAACATATCGCCCATGGTGAGTACCACGGCGAACCCGACCAGCAGGAGGACCGCCAGAAAGACGATCTGGGGATCGGAGAAATAACGGCGGAACCAGTCGGTAAGGACCTGCATCGGGGAACGGGTCAGACCCCTTTACATGCCTGCTCTGCCCGATACTCGGCATAGTGGCGGGCGAAGAGCGCCTCCAGCTCGTCGATCACCGCGTCGGCCGGGCGCCCCTGCAGCACGTGGGCCCCCATCAAGGTGGAGGTATCATTGAGCATGGCGCTGCGATCGAGCATGTAATACTGACGTGAAAGCCGTTTGATGGCGCCGACCACGCTTTCCGCTTGCGGTCGTGGAACCGGTGCCGGCTCCAGCGGAGCCGATGTCGCTTGCCGCTGCCCGGCGCCGCGGGACGCCAGAAACTCGCCGAAGGCGAGCAAGGTATCCCGATCCGCCGGCTCCAGAGCACGATAGCATTTGACCAGTTGCCGCTCGCCGTCGCGACCGCCGCCCTGAATCCGCCTCACCTATTTGCCCTCCCCGCCTGAATCGTCGTGGGTGTCGCAATAGCCGCGTGCAAACTCGAGCAATTCTTCCATGGCCCGGGAGCGGAACTTCTGTTTCTGGTGAACGAAAGAGAAAGGCCGGTCCAGGGGGGGATCCAGATCCAATGCCACGAGCGTATTCAGCCGCAGCTCCTTCCGGATCGTCGCCCGGGAAACCACGGACACACCCATACCTGCTTCCACGGCACCCTTCACCGCCTCAGGACTGCCCAGATCCATGGTAATCTTCAAAGCAGCGCCGGAATGCTTCAGCTGACGCAGATAATTGTCGATCACCTCGCGGGTTCCGGAGCCCTCTTCCCGACAGATGAAGGGATATTCCAAGAGATCGGAGAATTCGACCGTACGCTTTCCCCCCATGGGGTGCCCCGGCGGAACGATGGCAACCAGCTGATCGCGCTTGCAGTTCTCCACCACCAGATTCTTGTTGCCCACGGAAGATTCCACGACTCCCAAATCGATGGTGTTGTTCTCCACCATGGACACGATGCCGTCGCTGTTGGAGACCTTCAAGTGGATCGTGACCTCCGGGTAGTGCTCCCTGAAGTCCCCGAGCAGGGTCGGCAGCATATACTCGGCGATCGTGGTGCTCGCACCGATGGTAAGCGTGCCATCGATATCCCCCGTCATCTTACGGACCGCGTTCTCCATCTCCGTGTAAAACTCAAAGATGCGGTCGGCATACTCGTACACCTTCTTGCCCGCATCGGTCATGCTGATGCGGTTGTGGGTACGGTTGAAAAGTCGGGTGTTGAAATGCTCTTCCAGCTGCCGTACCTGGAAGGTCACCGCCGGCTGCGTCATATGCAGCGTTTCTGCGGCCTTGGTGAAGCTCAGCAACCGCGCGACCGTATGAAAAACCTGCAATCTCCGGTCCGCCATGAGGACAAGCTCCGAAAGATACCCAAATAAAAAAACTTTATATCACAAAGCACCGACCCTCAGGAAGATCGATCGCGACTACCGCCGGCGTGTGCAAGCCGTCCGGGGCGCGGTTGATCCTCGCCGACTGGCGGAGATCGATTGCGACGGCAAAGCCGGTCATCGGATTTCTCTTTTTTGAATTTTTGGTCCGCAAATGAACACGAAATAGACGCAAATCGGAATTAGCGTCCATTCGCGGACTCTACGAGGTATGGTCAGCGATGAAAATGGGTCTGACGTGACGAACCGCTATTGACAGGCGCGCCGTCGGGAGGGCTGGCCCACTCCCGTCGACCTTTTGCTCCGCGTTTTTCATCGTGGGTTCCATAACAAAAAACGCCGTCCGCAGGCGGCGCTGTTCGTTGGTGTCCTGCAGCCGGATCAGATGTAGAGGCAGATATCGCTGTCTCCGGCAAACTCGAAGAAGGCCGCCGCGCCTGCATACTCGATGCCGTCGATGAATGCCGCGCGATCCATATCGAAGAGGTCCACCGTCATCTGGCAGGCGATCAGCTTGACCTCCGCCTCGACACACAGCTCGCGCAGCTCCTCGATGCTGGCCACTCCCTTGGCCTTCATCTTCTGCTTCATCATGGAAGTAACCATGCCCTGCATGCCGGGCAGCGTCATGCCCAGTACCGGGAACCACTTGTCCATACCCATCGGCATGGGCATCCCCGGGTTCCCGAGGGGGGTTACTTCCAACGCCAGCTTCTTCTTGAGGAGCTGCAACCCGTAAAAGGTAAAAAAGATCTGGGTCTCGTATCCCAGCGCCGCGGCGGTAGACGCCAGAATGAAGGGCGGATAGGCCCAGTCGAGCGACCCTTTGGTCGCGATGATGGCCAGCTTTTTCTCGTCCATTGGCGCTCCTGGTTAAAATCTGGTAAGTGGTTGACGGGACCGGTAACCCGCAGGTTATGCCTTCTTGATCAGGAAGTGGAACTTACCGCCCTCTTCCTTCGATTCCAACAGCTCGTTTCCGGTCTGCTTGGAGAAGGCCTCAAAATCCTTCACCGAACCTGGATCGGTCGCGATGATGTGCAGGATCTGTCCGGCGTCCATGCCCGCGAGGGTCTTCTTCGCGCGCAAGATGGGCAAGGGGCAATTCAGGCCACTTGCATCGAGCTCTTGATCAAAGTCTGCCATAGCAAAATCTCCAAGTGTTCCAGTGTGTTAGAATATCAGAAAACTCAGAGATACTAATTTACGTTAAATCAGAGGAAAAGGCAAGCCGCCTTGATGCCGACCCGGGCAAGCGCGTATAAATTTTTTATCGATTTACCCGCGGCATTCGGGCCGATCACATAGGTCGACTCGGCCAAATCCACATCCGCCTTACGGAAATTGAGCCACTTCTTCAGCTTGATGCGGGTAATCTGCATGCAGGTCCTCTTGCTTTATCTTCCCGGCTAAGCACTTTTCTTGGGCAGAGATATGCAGAGCAGAAGCGCTCACACCGCCATCCGGCGCATCACCTCGAAGCCGCCGCGGGCCCAGCCGATAATACCGCCCCGCAGATTGGCGACATTGTCGAATCCCTGCTCCATGAGATAGGCACAGGCGTGGTAGGAACGGGCGCCGCTGCGGCAATAGAGGATCACCTCCCTGTCTTTCGGCAGCTCCTCCATCCGCGCCGGGATCAGATGCATCGGTATGAATGCCGCATCCGGGATCACACCGCCGGCAACCTCCCCCGGGGTCCGAATATCGATCAGGTGGACAGCGTCGCCCGCGGCCATTCGCAGCTGCAAGGTTGCCGAGTCGATTTCTTTGACCACGCTTGACCCCTATCCGGTATTTTAGGATATTCAACATATTAATAAGTTTAAATGTCCCTCTCAACGCCGAGCCGAGCCAGCGGAACACCCCGATCCCATCCGAATCAAGATACGACCATGGAGCTGCTCCCCATCTTCCTCGATGTGAAAAACAGGCCCTGCCTCGTAGTCGGCGGCGGGGAAACGGCGGTGCGCAAGATAGCCGGTCTGCGGCGCGCGGGGGCCGCCGTGCGGGTGGTCTCCCCCCGGCTCGACGAACAGCTCGGCAAGCTGGCGGCGACCGGCGCTATCGTCCACCGACAACGCCCCTTCGAGGAGACCGATCTTGCCGGGGCCGTTCTGGCCATCGCGGCCACCGACGACCCCGGCGTCAATCGACACATCGCCGACAGCGCCAAGCGGCGCGGTATCCCGGTGAACGTGGTGGATCAACCCGCGGCCTGCAGCTTCATCATGCCCTCGATCATCGACCGGTCGCCCGTGGTGGTGGCCGTTTCCACCTCCACCGCCTCGCCCGTTCTCGCGCGCCTGTTGCGCACGCGCCTCGAATCCCTGATCCCCGCCGGTTACGGACGCCTGGGGGCACTCTGTGGGCGCTACCGGGATGCGGTCAAGGCCCGGTTCGCGGACCGACGCGACCGCCGCCGGTTCTGGGATCGGGTGCTGCAGGGCGCCGTGGCCGAGCGGGTGTTTTCTGGACACCCGGATGAGGCAGACGCCGCCATGGAACGGGAGCTCGCCGCCGCCGAGCCCAGCGGGGACCTGGGCGAGGTCTATCTGGTAGGGGCCGGTCCCGGTGATCCCGATCTGCTTACCTTCCGCGCCCTGCGCCTGATGCAACAGGCCGATGTGGTGATGTACGACCGACTGGTGGCCGAACCGATCCTGGATCTGGTGCGACGAGACGCCAAGCGGGTATTCGTAGGCAAGGAGCGCAACAACCACACCATGCGCCAGGAGGAAATCAACCGCCTGCTCGCGGACCTGGCCAAGGCGGGGCACCGGGTCGTGCGCCTGAAGGGCGGAGATCCCTTTATCTTCGGACGCGGCGGCGAAGAAATCGACACCTTGGCGGCGCAGCGGATCCCCTTCCAGGTCGTGCCCGGCATCACGGCCGCCTCGGGCTGCGCCAGCTACACGGGCATCCCACTTACCCATCGCGACTATGCCCAATCCGTTACCTTCGTGACCGGACACCTGAAGGACGGCACGATCGACCTCAATTGGCAACAGCTCGCCCAGCCGAACCAAACGGTGGTGTTCTACATGGGCTTGGTGGGGCTCGCGGTCATCGTCGAGCAGCTGACAAAAGCCGGCGTCTCCCCGGACATGCCCATCGTCCTGGTACAGCAGGGGACGACCCACAACCAGCGCGTCTACACCGGCACCTTGTCCACTATCCTCGAGCGCGTGGAACAAGACCCGCCCCAGCCCCCGACGCTGATCATCGTCGGCGAGGTCGTGCGCCTGCGAGAGAAGCTGAATTGGTTCCCGGAGCCTCGGTACGCGGATCAGGACGCTACTTTGCCTCCACTCCCGGAACGCTGACTTAAGAAGCTGTCCGGTTAAAACGGATCCCAGCGTCGTGTTGCGTTACGCTGCGTTCGGGGCCGTGCCGGTCCGGGCGCAGTCCTGGATTGTTTGGCGTTGGTTGTGGGAGCTGACGTGTTGGGTTACGGCGCGTTCAGCCCTGCTACTGTACTTCGGGATCGGACAACGCGCCTAACCCAACCTACTCCCGACTCTGGCCTACGGCCCTTGTTTAGACAGCCTCTAAATCATTCAGAATCGCTTTTAACCAGACAGCTTCTGAGATACGGGGGCTTAGAGATGGTGGGTCGCCACATCCGCTCGCTGCCGCAACAGGGCGATGACAAGTTCGGTCAGGATCAGCTCCATCGCATACATCATCTTACCGCCGGGGATCACCAGGGTATTGAAGCCGGTGATCATGGCCCCGTCGATCAGGCCCTTGAGACTGAGCTTATACTCCACGCTGGGCTTGGGTTCCAGAAAATGGATCAAGACCAGGCTCTGGTCGGCGGTCGGAATGTTGGCGACGGAGAAGGGATTACTGGTGTCGATGAGGGGAATGCGCTGGAAATTGATGTGAGTCGCGGAGAATTGGGGCACGATATAGTGCATATAGTCGTGCATACGACGGTGGATCGTCTCCAACACCACCTCCTGTCGGTAGCCCCGCTCCGCCGTGTCGCGCTTGATCTTCTGCACCCACTCGAGGTTGATGGTCGGACAAACACCGATCAGCAGATCCACTTCCTTGGCCATATCGATGTCGCCGGCGACCACACCACCGTGTAGCCCCTCGTAGAAGAGCAGATCCGTATCCGGCGGAATCGGCTCCCAAGGCGTAAAGGTGCCCGGCTCCTGCCCGAAGAGCGCGGCCTCCTCCTCGTTATGGATATAGTGACGGCGCTCCCCCTTGCCGGATTCCCCATAGCGGCGGAACAGCTCGAACTGCTTGTCGAACAGGTTGGCCTCGGGTCCGAAGTGGCTCAAGTTGCGGCCCTCCGCCTTGGCCTGCTCGAGCTCCTCCTTCATCTGCTTTCGGTCGAAGCGGTGAAAGCTGTCGCCCTGGATGGTCGCCGCGCGGGCGCCGACCCGGCGGAAAATATGCTCCAATGCATCCTTCACCGTGCTGGTCCCGGCGCCGGACGAGCCGGTTACGGCGACGATCGGGTGTTTCTTCGACATACCTATTTCTACTCTGTCATATTTCCATGCGGCTGAACGCCTCGGTCAGGAGACCTTTATCCACAGATTACCCGGATTGTCAAAGATGGTTTCGTTTTTCATCGGCGCACCGAGCAATCCGCACCACCCACAATCCAACCGACGGTCGCGTCGAAAACACACTCCGATTTCGGTTAACATTGCAAATTCATAGGATCGATGCCATCTCATGATGCAGTCCATCAGGAGGTATCCCCATGAATAAAAAATACATCGTGCGTCTGACCGCGGAGGAGCGCGTCCGGCTCACCAAGTTGGTAAACAAGGGCCAGGCCGCGGCGTACAAGATCAAGCACGCCAATGTGCTGCTGAAGGTCGATGCGGACGGACCGAACTGGAGCGACGCCCAAGCCGCGGAGGCATTCTCCTGCGCCCCGCGAACCGTGTTCACGCTGCGCCAACGCTTTGTGGAACAAGGGCTCGAGGCGGCCCTGGAGCGCAAGAGGCGTGAGCGTCCCCCGCGCGCACCGATTCTCGATAGTGAAAAGGAAACGCGCCTGATCCAGCTCGCCAATAGCGAACCACCGCCCGGACATGCCCGCTGGACATTGCGTTTACTCGCCGCGGAGCTGGTTGCCCTGAAGGTGGTGGATTCCATCTCCGCACCGACCGTCATGCGGGTACTCAGAAAACAAGCGGAAACCGCATCAGCGGGTAGTGGTTAAATTTATACCCGTTACACGTGAATATTTCGCCGCGATGCACGCCGCTCGCACCCGATAGCAGCGTTGCGACTCGTCGCAATAGGGTTGGCTATTCCTCCTCGTCGCGCCTTGCTCTCGGGCACGATCCACGCACCTCGCTTACCAAAATATTCACGTGCAACGGGTATAAAGCGGCATAGTTGTGCGACCTAATGATTCGAACCCCCGCTGTTTTTGCCATCCCTGGCACCGGATTCCGGCACTCCCTACCGGAATGACGCGGTAGGGGCTGAGAGGCTGTCCAAAAAAGGGCCATAGGCCAGAGTCGGGAGTAGGCTGGGTCGAGGAACGAACCCCAGCGTTTATGGGCAAACCGGGCCAGTCCGTAAATGCTGGGTTTCGTTTATCAGGGTTTGCCCAGATTAGGGTCCTTCAGGCAGTCCTTTAATCGCTTTGATTTAGAGCTCTTGATTGAAACGACTTGCATCTCATGTCTCCTCGTCGATGCCGTTATGCAACCACAGAAGTAGCCATAATTACCATTGGTGTCCACGTATTGGTCGTCTTCCGGATAGGCAAGGTTTTCGATACCTTCTGCTTGGTAGCCGCCTTGGGTGCCGATGATCCATCTTCCGTCGGCATCATCGATCCAATAGTTGCCGGGGGTAGGATTCGAGATCCATCCACAGCGGGTTTCAGTATCGGCAAAAGCGGTCGTGCTCAATAGGAACAATCCTGCCAAAACTAGAGGTTTCATCTTTTTTCTCTCCTTTCCAAGGGCCTTTTTCACCCGAGCGCACAGGCTGGGTTCAGGGATGAACCCGGCACCCGGCAGCGCTGGGTTTCGTTCCTCAACCCAGCCTACGGTTCGGGTTATTGCGAAACAGCAAGGGCACCACATGCTCGAAATGGGATGCGAAGTGTATCGTGAGTCCCTTGCGCACATGCTCGGGTACTTCATCGAAGTCGCCCCGGTTGTCTTCCGGGAGGATGATTTCTTTGATGCCGGCGCGGCGGGAGGCGATGAGTTTTTCGCGCACGCCGCCGATGGGGAATACCTCGCCGGTGAGGGTGATCTCGCCGGTCATGGCGATGCGTCGCACCGGTCGGTTGCGGGCCAGTGAGAGCAAGGCGGAGGCGATGGTGATCCCGGCCGAGGGGCCGTCCTTGGGGGTGGCCCCGGCGGGGACATGGAGGTGAATGAAGGCCTTTTCGAAGAAGGCGGGGTCGGCGTCGAATTCCGCGGCCCGGCTGACCAGATAGCCGTAGGCGATCTCCGCCGATTCTTTCATCACGTCGCCGAGCTGGCCCGTGAGCTTGAAGCCGCGGGTGAAGCTGTGGGTGCGCACGGCCTCGACGTTGAGGGTAGCGCCCCCCAGGGCGGTCCAGGCCAGGCCGGTGACCAGACCAGGTCCGGTCAGTCGCCGTTCGTCCCGGAACACCGGGCTGCCCAGGTAGTCCTTGAGGTCCTTGCCGGTCACCCTGATGGGTGACTCCAGGCCTTCGAGCAGCTTCACGGTGCCCTTGCGTACGATCTTGCCGAGCTGTTTCTCCAAGTGTCGCACCCCTGCGTCCCGGGCATAGCCTTCGATGAGGGCGCGCAGGGTGCGGGTATCGAGCTTGATCGCGCCCTTGTCCAGGCCCGCCCGCTCGATCTGTCGCGGCAGCAGGTATTTCCTGGCGATCTGCAGCTTTTCCGAGGCGATGTAGCCGGCGAGCTGGATCACCTCCATGCGGTCGCGCAAGGGGCCTGGAATGCTGTCGGTCTGGTTGGCGGTGCAGACGAACAGCACCTTGGACAGGTCGAAGCGCAGATCCAGATAGTGGTCGAGAAAGTCGCTGTTCTGCTCCGGGTCCAGCACTTCGAGCAGGGCCGAGGCCGGGTCGCCGTGAAAGGAGGCGCCGATCTTGTCGATCTCGTCGAGCATGATGACCGGGTTGGCGGTGCCCGCGTCTTTCATGGCCTGGAGAAATTTGCCGGGCATGGCCCCGATGTAGGTCCGGCGGTGGCCTTTGATCTCGGCCTCGTCGCGGATGCCGCCCACCGAAAAGCGGTAGAACCGTCGGCCCATGGCGTCGGCGATGGAGCGCCCGATGGAGGTCTTGCCGACTCCGGGCGGCCCCGCCAGCAGGATGATGGAGCCGGCGACTTCGCCCTTCATGATGCCCACGGCCAGGAACTCCAGGATGCGTTCCTTGACGTCTTTGAGCCCGTAGTGGTCCTTGTCCAAGATGCGCCGGGCGCGCTTGAGGTTCAGTTTGTCCTTGGAGTGGTTGCCCCAGGGCAACAGGGTGATCCAGTCCAGATAGTTGCGGGTGACGGCGTACTCGGGGGAGCCGGTCTCCAGCATGGCCAGCTTGTCCATCTCCTCATCCACCCGCTTTTGGGCCTCTTCGGTGAGGGTGAGCTGCTCCAGGCGTTCCTTGAACTTGTCGAGATCGGCGGTGCGGTCGTCCTTGGCGATCCCCAGCTCTTTCTGGATCGCCTTGAGCTGCTCGCGCAGGAAGAACTCGCGCTGCTGAGTCTGCATGCGCTCCTCGACCGCGCTGCGGATCTTCTGCTGGGCGCGGGCGAGTTCCAGCTCGTTGTTGAGCAGGACCAGTGCTTTTTCCATGCGCGGTAACAGGTCGACAGCCTCCAGCACCTCCTGGAGCTGCTCTTTGGTGGAGGTGGTGAGGCTGGCCGCGAAGTCCGCCAGGTGGGACGGGGCTTCCGGACCGAAGCGGTCCAGAAACATGCGCAATTCTTCGACGTAGAGGGGATTGAGGGGCAGCAGCTCCTTGATGGTGTTGATTACGGCCATGGCGTAGGCCTTGACCTGCTCATCCGGCGGCCCGGCGGGTTCGGCAAGATAGTCCACGCGGGCCGAGAAGGGGGTCTTCGGGTTGACCAGGCTCGCGAGGCGGAAGCGCTGCAGGCATTCCACCAACACCTGGAGCATACCATCCTGCTCGTTTATCCGATGCACCCGGCAGGCGGTGCCCACCGGGTAAAAATCTTCGGCGGTCGCCTCCTCGGCGGTCTCGCTGCGCACCAGGACCACGCCCAGGGCCTTGGGTTCGGTCTTGCCGACCGCCTTCAGGGTCGAGGCCCAGTGCCGAGCGTCCATGATCAGCGGAACCACCTGTCCCGGGAAGAAGGGGCGCGCGGCTACCGGCAGCAGATGGATGACCCCGGGCAGGACCTGGTCGGCGCGGGCCAGATCACCCGACTTGGTCTGCTCGGACTGATCGGGCTCGGGCTGTTCGATCTGCTCGGGCTGTTCGATCTGCTCGGGCTGCTCGGGCTGCTCGGGCTGCTCGGGCTGCTCGGGCTGCTCGGGCTGCTCGGGCTGCTCGGGCTGCTCGGGCTGCTCGGGCTGCTCGGGGTTTTCGTCGGTCATCTGTGGTGGTGCCTGTTCAACCCTGATTTCGGTGAACTAGGGGCTGTTGACATTTATCTGAGCGAGGCCGATTGCGAGGCATTTTTCGTGCTGACAAGGCGCGGCGATGAGGAATAGCCGGCCTATTTTGACGAGCCGCAACACCGTCAGCGCGGAAAAGGGCCACAATCGGACCGTGAACGATGAATGTCAACAGCCCCTAATTCAGGGCGGGGGTAGTACCCCGTTTTACCTTATTTTTCACGCTCAGAGCCCCCCAAATGCGCCAAGGCAAGGCACAGCGCACAGGGAATAGCTCATTCCTATTGCCAAGCGCTGTAACGCCGCATTGGCGCATTTGGGGGGCTCCCTTCGGGCGAGACGAGAAGCAGCCATCTGCGTCGTTGCGCGAGCTTGAAATAGGAGTGGCTATTCCTGTACTCGCGCGCCTCGCATCTGGCCGCTTCTCGTCTCGCTGAGAGCGGAAAATAAGGTAAAACGGGGTACTAGCTTTTGCAAGTGGCGTTGGCCAGGCGCACAAAGACCTCCACACTCAACTCCTCGGCCCGTTGCCCAGGGTGCAGACCCTGGGCCTGGAGCAGCCGGGGGGTGACCAGGCCCCGCAGGCTGTTACGCAGGGTCTTGCGACGCTGGCCGAAGGCCTGGGCCACCAGCCGCGACAGGCAGGCCGGGTCCCGCACCGGGTAAGGCAGGGGGCGATGGGGAATCAGGCGCACAAAGGTGGAGTCTACCTTGGGGACCGGGGTAAAGGCGCCGGGACCGACGCGAAACAGGGGTTCGGTTCGGCAGTAGACCTGGATCATGACCGAGAGCCGGCCATAGACCTTGGAGCCCGGCCCGGCGGCGATGCGCTCCACTACCTCCCGCTGGAGCATGAAGTGCATGTCATGGATAGAGTCCGCCTGGTCGAGAAAGCGGAACAGCAAGGGGGTGGAGCGGTTGTAGGGCAGATTGCCGATCAGGCGCAGTCGCTCGCGTGGATACAGGGCACAAAGCTCGAAGGTCAGGGCGTCGGCGTTGTGGATGGTCAATTCGCCGAGGCCTGCGCACCGTCGGGCCAGGGGTTTGATCAGGTCTCGGTCCAGCTCCACGGCGTCCAGCTCTCCCGCGGCCCGCAGCAGGCCGGTGGTTATGGCACCGTGGCCGGGGCCGATCTCTACCAGGCGTTCTCCCGGCCTGGGGTCTACGACCGAAACGATGCGCCGGATGATGTTCGGATCGTGCAGAAAGTTCTGGCCGAAGCGCTTGCGCGGGCGGTGTTCCATGATGCCAGAGTAACAGCTTACCCAGCTCCCGGTCGCGTAGGATGCGGTGAGCGCGGCACGCCGTAGCAGGACTGCACCAACCCCGACCGCGAACCGCATCTTTATAGACGAGTTGCTGCGGTCCGAAAGGGCCGCCGGTCGGTAGCCCGGGGATCATCATGCGCCGACTGGCGTGGTAGCCACAGGTTGCGGGGAGTCGCTGTTGCCGGCGGTTTTCGCCCTGCGCCGGTGCCTCAATCCGAACCCGTCGCCCCGTTTCCTTCTCGTCGCTCATCGCACCGGACGTGCGGATTTCCCGCATCCGGCGCTCGGACGAGGTCTCATGCCTTCGCCCACGGAGGGTTACGCCTTCGCCCCAACAGTCGTTGCAACCCGAATACCCCATAGAGGTGCTCATCGGGGTAGCGTGTTGTGCCCCGACCCGACTGGTGGTGTTTCTTGCCTAACCACCGGCGCCGCCGCCTGGTCGCCTCGCTGATCGTGCGGCAGACCTTGCGGATGCGCTTACGCGCTGGTCGCGTGCCGATGTCAGCCCGCCCCGTCTTCGTTGAGTAGCATCGCCCGAAGGTATACCCGAGGAAGTCGAAGTGCTCTTGCGGAATCCGGCAACGCCTGGTCTTCTCTTCGTCGACCGTCAGCTTGAGCCGCACCATCATCGCTCGCATCGCCTCCATGGCCTGCTCGCCCGTTCCGCGGCAGCGTTGCGGCCCTCCCGGTCGGCCTACTGCTCCGGTTGCAGGTCAGCCTCAAAGATCGGCGTCGGCACCAGGGCTGCTGCCGTCCGCACCACCCGGTCCCGGATGGTTGGTAGACCCAGCGGGCGCTGCTTACCGTTCGGCTTGGGGATCGAGACCTGGCGCACCGGGCTCGCCCGGTAACGCTTCGCGGGCGGGGAGAATACAAAAAATTGTGAGCGCGTTGAGCAGCGGCTGGTTTGTGGGGACACCTCAGGGGTAGTGGATAATTTTTGAGTGGTGAAGTCTGCCGGCCCCCACTCGTCATTCCGGCCGGGATGGCCGGAATCCCAAGTGCCATGGATAAAGGAAGGCTATAGGCATTTGTCCTGCCCAAGCCCCCGGCACAAGATGTGCGGGAACCGGGTGACACCGATCAGCCTATCCGCACCGAGGATCCGCTCACCGAACCCGTGGCTGGCGGCCTAGTACCCCATTTCGGCTGATGTTGCGAATGCATAGGGGAGATGTTCGCATCAAGCTCAAGCGACTCCATCTGCAATATCAAGAGAAATGAGGTACTAGGGCGTGTTGACATTTAGAAGGTCCGCACAGCGGACCCTACGCTAACCACTTGATTGACTGTAGGGTCCTCGGTGCGGACCGCTCGGGCGTTGCGGCTATCTAACATATGAAAAACAAGCGGTTAGGGTTAAATGTCAACAGGACCTAGTACCTAGTTTCAGTCTATTTTTCCGGTACAATGCAGCCTGGCGCAGGGGCCCGTCATTTCTCTTGATATTGCGGATAGAGTCGCTTGAGCTTGGTCCGTGCATCCTCGGTGGTGAACTGCCAATCCACGCTGGCCTGCTCGGCATTGCGGCGCTCCGCCCAGGCGGTTGCCTCGCGGCGGAGTGTTTCCAGATCAGGAATGCGCCGGTCCAGGCCTTGCTGGGTGAACACGCTCAACTCGATTTTGGCGATGTCCAACCAACTGCCATGTTTGGGGGTGTAATGAATCTCCAAGCGGTCGAGCAACCGCCGCGCTTCGGCAGGAGGAAAGGCTTTGTACAAGGAGGCTGGGGTGTGGGTGTTCAAATTGTCCCACACCAGCACTACCTGGTCAGCATTAGGATAATCCACGTCGAGCAAGGTCTTGACCTCCGCGGCCAGATCAAGTGCGGTCTTGGTGGTGCGCACACTAACCTTACGGCGACCACCCAAGGGTTCAGTGAGCATGAAGTTGACCGCCGTCCC
>Ga0209678_1000298_pt1 | contig 18233 bp, 15 predicted proteins | sample WorMetilvaeELBA1_FD_187404 | JGI IMG/M metagenome (GOLD analysis project Ga0209678, IMG submission 187404) | Marine gutless worms symbiont microbial communities from Max Planck institute for Marine Microbiology, Germany - Olavius ilvae ELBA.1... ...
CGTTCCTTCTCGTGAACCGGTTTCAATTGGGGACGAAAGACCTCCCATGGGATCACCGCCGTCAGCCGCTCCAGCGGGTCGCCTAACTGGCTGATACTCTGCAACCGGTTCTCACGATCAAAAAAGCTGGGCTGGCCCATGGCTCCCCCGTCAATGAACGTTCAGTTTGGACGAGCGTGAGTTTAACCTCCGCTAAATCCACAAGGCAGGTAATTTTGCAAGGTGCCCTAAGGTTAACCCGCTGCGGGCCTTCATAGGATCTACTCCTACCGAATTTTTCAAGGTGTCCCTTAAGTTGCGGTGCGTCGAAAGGGGCTCGCAATATCACACATGACCCATGGCCTATACCGACAGAGACAAGTTCATCGCCCTGGCGGGTATCTACCAGTCCGTCCTGTGCGTCCGCCAGATCGCCCGTCAGGGCAGTGTGGATACGGATGCCATGACGCCTTGTATCTACAGCCTGTTCCAGACCGATGCCGCTAGTGTCCCCGAGATATTCGGCGCACCGGACAGCGTGAATGCCGGCGCCAAGGAGCTAATGGAACAGCTCAAGGGCAAGCAGCCGCGGGAGCTGGAGCTGACCCGCTACGCCGTTACCTTGCTCAAGCTCGAACGGGTCTTGGCGGGTCGCCGTCAGCTGATCGAGGACATCGGGGCCGGCATAGAAGACGCCCGGGCCAAGCTGGATCACTTCCCCATGCTGCACCCCAACCTGCTGGCCCACCTAGCGGACCTCTACAGCCGGACCATCAGCCGACTACAGCCGCGCGTCATGGTCCAAGGCGACCCCTGTTTTCTTCAGATCCCGGATAATCAAAACAGGATTCGCGCCCTCCTCCTGGCCGGCGTGCGCTCCGCCTGGCTGTGGCGCCAGGTCGGGGGCAGCCGCTGGCAGTTCCTGTTCGGGCGCAAAACGCTGCTCATGGCGGCCCTCGACTATCTGCGCCTGGCGCGGCATTGAAAGCGATTTGAGCAGGCGAAAAACAATCCGGTAGCTTCAATGGGGCTACGACCACCACCGGCTGGGTGGCGTCGATTCGGATGGCGATGCCGTTCGTAAGGTTTCTCCGTTAACCACGAAAAACACGAAAAGACACGCAATTGTCATCCCGACGCAGGAGGGATCTTTTCCCTCCGGACAACGCCAAATCGTTCAGGATCGCACCCGCGACACATCCGGTCTTATAGGGGGGGGATTTGGGTTAAAATATTAGATTACATTTCGGTCATACACGCGCAACGGCGGAGTCTATCGATGCAAAACAGCTTTCAGGCCAGGTCCCGGCTCCAGGTGGGGGGGAAGGATTACGAGATCTTTCGTCTCGACGCAATAAAGGGGAGCGAACGCCTCCCTTATTCCATGAAGATTCTGCTCGAGAACCTGTTGCGCAACGAGGACGGCATAACCGTCCGGCGCCAGGATATCGAGGCCCTGGCGCGCTGGGACCCCCAGGCCGAACCCTCCCACGAGATCCAGTACCGCCCGGCCCGGGTGCTGATGCAGGATTTCACCGGCGTGCCGGCGGTGGTCGATCTCGCCGCCATGCGCGACGCCATGCAGGCCCTCGGCAGAGATCCCAAGCAGATCAACCCATTGCAGCCCGCCGAGCTGGTCATCGACCATTCGGTACAGGTGGACTACTTCGGTTCGGACGATGCCTTCGCCAAGAATGCCGAGCTCGAGTTCCAACGCAATCAGGAGCGTTACCAATTCCTGAAGTGGGGGCAGAACGTCCTGGACGGCTTCAAGGTGGTGCCCCCGGATACCGGCATCGTGCACCAGGTCAATGTGGAGTACCTGGCGCGGGTGGTATTCCCCAAAACCGTCGCCGGCACTACCCAGGCCTACTTCGATACCTGCGTGGGCACCGACTCCCACACCACCATGGTCAACGGCATCGGCGTGCTCGGTTGGGGCGTGGGGGGCATCGAGGCGGAGGCCTCCATGCTGGGTCAGCCGGTCTCCATGCTGGTCCCCAAGGTGGTGGGGTTCAAGCTCACCGGGGCGCTCAAGGAAGGCGTGACCGCGACCGATCTGGTCCTGACCATCGTCGACCTGCTGCGCCGCCACGGGGTGGTGGGCAAGTTCGTCGAATTCTACGGTCCCGCCATCGGCTCCCTCCCTATGGGCGAGCGCGCGACCATCGCCAATATGGGCCCCGAGTACGGCGCCACCTGCGGGCTCTTCCCCATCGACCGGGAAACCCTGGACTACCTGCGTCTGACCGGGCGTAGCGAGGAACAGGTGGCCCTGGTGGAGGCCTACGCCAAGGCCCAGGGGGTATTTCACACCGCCGAGGCCCCCGCGGCGGACTACTCCGAGACCCTGACCCTGGATCTCGGCACCGTGGTGCCCTCCCTGGCCGGTCCCAAGCGTCCCCAGGACCGGGTGCCGCTCACCGACCTGGCGACGCATTTTCCCACGGCCCTGGCCGATCTCAAGCAGGAGCGCAATATCCCCGACCAGGGACCGGCCCAGGCGGTAATCGAAGGTCAGGAAGTGACGCTCTCCGACGGCTCCATCGTGGTCGCCGCCATCACCTCCTGCACCAACACCTCCAACCCGTCGGTCATGCTGGGTGCCGGTCTGGTGGCAAAGAAGGCGGCCGCGCGTGGCCTCAAGGCCGCGCCCTGGGTCAAGACCTCCTTGGGTCCCGGCTCCCTGGCGGTGACCCGCTACCTGGAGCGCGCCGGGCTGAGCGAGCCCCTAAAGCAGCTCGGCTTCCACAACGTAGGCTATGGCTGCACCGTCTGTATCGGTAACACGGGTCCCCTGCCTGAGCCGGTCTCCAAGGCGATTGCCGAGAAGGACCTGTGCGCGGTGTCCATCCTGTCGGGAAACCGCAACTTCGAGGGTCGGGTCCATGCCGAGGTGCGCATGAACTACCTGGCCTCCCCGCCGCTGGTGGTGGCATATGCCATCGCCGGGCGCATCGACATCGATCCCTACCGGCAACCACTGGCCGAGGACCGGGACGGGAACCCCGTCTATCTCAAAGACCTCTGGCCGACCCAGGACGAGATCAGGCAGGCCATCGCCGCCAACGTCACGGCGGACGAGTTCAAGGCCGCCTACGCGGATGTCTTAGCCGGCGACGAACGCTGGCGGTCCCTGGCGGCCGCCACCGGCCAGACCTACGATTGGCCCGACTCCACCTACATCCGGAAACCGCCCTATTTCGATGGGATGGGCCTCACCGTGGGCGCAGTGCCAGATATCCGGGGGGGCCGGTGTCTGGCCCTGCTGGGGGATTCCATCACCACCGACCACATCTCGCCGGCCGGCGCCATCAAGCCCGATTCGCCCGCCGGCAAATATCTGCTCGCCAAGGGCGTGGCGCCGCAAGATTTCAACAGCCTGGGCAGCCGTCGCGGCAACCACCAGGTCATGATGCGCGGCACTTTTGCCAACATCCGCCTGCGTAACCTGATGGCCCCGGGCACCGAGGGCGGCGTTACCCTCCACCAGCCGAGCGGCGAGCAGCTATCCATCTATGACGCGGCCATGCGTTACCAGGCCGAGGGCGTGCCCGCCATCGTCATAGCCGGCAAGGAGTACGGCTCCGGGTCCTCCCGCGACTGGGCGGCCAAGGGCCCGCGACTGTTGGGAGTGAAGGCAGTCATCGCCGAGAGCTACGAGCGTATCCACCGTACCAACCTGGTGTGCATGGGGGTGCTGCCGCTCCAGTTCATGGCCGGAGAGAATGCGGCCGCCCTCGGACTCACGGGGTACGAGACCTTCGATATCGAAGGACTGGACGGCGGTAACGCCAAAACGGTCAGCATACGGGCGCTCACAGCCGCGGGCGGCGAGAAGATCTTCCACGCGAGCGTGCGTATCGATACCCCGAACGAGGTGGACTACTACCGCAACGGCGGGATTCTGCACTATGTGCTGCGTAAGCTCGCCGCTTGAGTGCCGGTGGTGCTTAATAGCGCCGCCTCGTCACAGACGGTGTCCCAGCCTTAGAGATATGAGCGAGAAAGAGGAAAACAGGTATCGCAGGTACATCGCGCGTGTCGAACGTGACGAGCTAGAGTGAGCTCGGCAGGGGATCATATAGAGTCTATGCGACTGAGCACCAAACAGACCGACGCCATCAAAAAAGCCGTGATCGAGAGCCTGGGCGAAGGCGCGGAGGTCTACCTGTTCGGCTCTCGTACCGACGATGCTAGGCGCGGCGGGGATATCGATCTGCTTGTCGCCCCACCCAGGGACCTCGACCCGGATAAGCGTTTCGATGCAAGGTTGAAGATCCTTGCCGCGCTCCACCGGCGGCTGGGCGAGCGCAAGATCGATCTCATCTTCCGGCAACCCGACCAAGCGGCTTCGGCGTTCCAGCGATTCGTCCGGGATCAGGCGATTCGTCTATGACAGACCTACTTGCCACCAAACGCCGTGTCCTTGCCGAGCAATTGGACCTCTGCCGGCGCGCCGCCGCGGCATTGCAGCACACCTGGAGAAAACTGGACCCGGAGCGCATCGGCGAGTCCGATCCGGACCTGCTCGAAGCCCTGGAGGCATTGACCGCCAGCTTTGCCCGTCTGGAGGACATACTCATCAAGCGCGTGTTTCGCGCCGTTGCCGCCGTAGAGCTTTCCGATGCGGAGCGCTTGCTGGACGTCCTCGATCTGATGGAACGTCTCCACCTGATCGCAGGAACCGAGCAGTGGGTCGAGCTCAAAGAGCTGCACAACGCGATTGTCCATGAGTACGAATTGGACGATCTTCCCGCGCTGCAACGGCGTGTGTATCAGGCAGTTCCAATACTGCTGGATAGCCTTGACGCCGTTTCCAGCTACGCGGAATCCTGACATGCAGGAGTTGGTTGAATTACGTAGACGGCGTGAAGACGCGACACGCTGGTATTCCCGCTATCGCCGGAAGGTGACCGCCGAGCGAACGGGGGACAGCGAAACCGCCACCCTCACGGATTCGGACGTGAACCGGTTGGTGCATGAGCTTCGTTAGGCGGATCGTCATCGACACGGCGTACTCCGCCACCTTGCGTCTGGTGACGGCGCGCCAATCACCGTGGCCAACGCGACCACAACGGGCGCGCCTTACCCGACCTACGCGGGCTATGGGTGTTCTCAATCAGCAGATTGAAGTCCTATCGAAAAAATCTGTGAGAATCTGCGTAATCTGCGGACAGAAAAGATCTTGTGATCTTTTGCGACCGATTTGCGTTCATTTGCGGCAAAAGAACGAGGCTCTTTATGGATTCCAGACTGCTCACGATGATGGAAGGACACACCGGAATTTTGGAGTGCGGCGGCAACTTTACTCCAGTCCCTACCGGAATCAGTGGGACCCGAGGTAGCCGCGGGGTTGGGCAGGGACTACTTGCCCGCCGCCGCTTTGGATTTGGCGATTTACCGGTCCCAAACCAGGCCTTGCGGTGAGGGGAAAGCGCCGTCGCCGCGGCGCGCTTGGAAGCCGGCGTCCCAGGTTCCCGGCAAACGCCGCTGGTATCCCCCATCGCTGAGGTTCGATTCGGCCGCGCCGCTTTGCCGGCGCACTCCAAGACAGTCCGGAATCCATAAAGAGCCTGGGGAAAATACAGGCGCCTTTCCTTGAGGGTAGCATAGCCATGCCGGTCGACGCCCGAGCCGCACTGCAACAACACTTCGGCTTCGAGACCTTTCGCCCGGGGCAGGAGGCCGTGGTCGCACACCTCATGGCCGGCCATTCCGCTGCGGCCGTGTTTCCCACCGGCGGCGGCAAATCGCTGTGCTATCAGCTCCCGGCCCTGCTGCTGCCGGGCCTGACCTTGGTCGTCTCGCCTCTGATCGCCTTGATGAAGGATCAGATCGATGCCCTTACCCGCCGTGGTATCGTTGCCGCCCGCCTGGATTCCACCCTGGATGTCGCGGCCTATCGGGCGGTGATGGAGCAGGTACGCCGGGGTACCTTGCGCTTGCTCTACGTGGCGCCTGAGCGGTTCAACAACGAGCGCTTTCGGGAGGCCATCACCCCCCTGCGGATTTCCTTGTTCGCCGTGGACGAGGCCCACTGCATTTCCGAGTGGGGTCACAACTTCCGTCCCGACTACCTGAAGCTCGCGGGATTCGCACGCGCGTGCGGCGCCGAGCGGGTCCTCGCCCTGACCGCCACCGCCACGGAACGGGTGCTCGCCGACATCTGTGACGGCCTGGCGATCGCTACCGAGCGGGCCGTACGCACCGGTTTCTACCGGCCCAATCTCTCCCTGACCATGACCCCCGTGTCCGCCGCGGAGCGTGACGGCAGCCTGCTCGCGGCCCTGCTGGCCAATCCGCCGGGTCCCACCATCGTCTATGTCACCCTGCAGCGCACCGCCGAGGAGGTGGCGGAACGCCTCGTCGCGGCCGGCCTCGAGGCCCGCGCCTACCACGCCGGGATGCAGGACGAGCTGCGGGCCGAGATTCAGGATTGGTTCATGACCTCGGACCAGGCCATCGTAGTCGCCACCATCGCCTTCGGTATGGGCATCGACAAGGCGAATATCCGCTCTGTCTATCACTACAACCTGCCCAAGAGCCTGGAGAACTATTCCCAGGAGATCGGACGCGCCGGCCGTGACGGTGAACCGGCAATCTGCCATATGCTGGTATGCCCGGACGACCTGAACGTGCTCGAGAATTTCGTCTATGGCGACACCCCACACCCGGACGCCGTCAGGGGCCTGATCCGGGATATCTTCGCGCGCGGGAGCGAATTCGACGTCAGCCTCTACGACCTCGCGTTCGAGCACGACATCCGGCTACTGGTACTGCGCACCCTGCTCACTTATCTGGAGCTCAAGGGACTTCTGGCGGGGGGCACGCCCTTATATGGGCAATACCGCTTCAAACCCTTGTTGACCTCGCGGGAGATACTGGCGCGCTTTGAAGGGTCGCGCCGCTCCTTCCTCGCCGCTCTGTTCCGCCAGGCCCGTCAGGCCCGGTCCTGGTTCCACATCGATCCCGGCGCTGCCGCGACGGTGCTGGGGACCGATCGGGAACGGATCATCCGGGCCCTGGATTGGCTGGGGGAGCAACAAATGCTGCGGGTCGAGGCCACGGGGCTACGTTACCGCTACCGGCGGCTCCGGTCTCCCACGGACCCCGCCGCACTGGCGGACGAGCTGCACCACTACGGCCTGAAACGGGAAGCGGCGGAGCTCGAGCGACTCCGGCAGGTACTGGAACTCGCAGCCAGGGACGGTTGTCAGACCGCCGCACTCGCCGCCCACTTCGGCGAGCGCCTGGAAGCACCCTGCGGCCATTGCAGCTGGTGCCGATCAGGCGGCTCCGAGCTCCCGGAACGCGGCTTGCCGGAGGTACCTCCGGGCTTCCGAGATCAGGTGAATCAGCTGGTCTCCACCGCCGGCGGCACGCTCGACGAGCCCGGAGCCCTCGCCCGCTTCCTGTGCGGTATCCCCTCTCCTCGCCTCAGCCGGGCCAAGCTGGGTAAACAGCCACTGGGTAAACATCCGCTCGCGGGGACCTTGACCCGAATACCCTTCCGCGCGGTCCTGGACTGGGCGAGTGCCGGTCGGCCAGGCAACGGCGGATGACGACCCGGCGGCGACGGGCGACGGCACGCATAGCGTCTGCTCCGCCACCTCTGCTACCAGGTAAGCAAGCTCCGGGACGGGAACCTGTTCGTCGCGTTGTCCTGGGTTTATTATGGGGTGGCGGCGGAATTGGTGCCAAACTGCGTGTTCCGCATGGATCGGTCTAGTACCCCGTTTTGCCTTGTTTTTCACTCTCAAACCCGTAGGGTGGGCTGTGCCCACCATCTAGGCACAGTATTGGTGGGCACAGCCCACCCTACGGGATATATGCAAAATATGAAGAAACTTGGTACTAGCGTCTGAAAACACAGCGATGCCGAAATGACGGACGCGGCCGGTTTCGGTTTCTTCCCAGGGTCCTGAAAAACCGATGCAATCATGATCAGTAAAGAACTCAGGTTTTCGTTGAATCAGGCCTTCGAGCAGGCCCGCAAGAAGCACCATGAGTACATGACCGTCGAGCACCTGTTGTTATCCCTGCTGGATACTCCCTCCGCGGCCATCGTGCTGAGGGCCTGCGGCGCCGAGCCCGATCGCTTGCGCCGGGAGGTCTCCGCGTTCATCGAGGAGACGACGACGCAGCTCTCCGATGAGGACAGGCACGAGACCCAACCCACCTTGGGTTTCCAGCGAGTCTTGCAGCGGGCCCTCTATCATGTCCAGGCGGCGGGCAAGAAGGAGGTAACGGGTGCCAACGTGCTGGTGGCCCTGTTCAGCGAGCAGGACTCTCAGGCCGTATACCTGCTCAATCGGCAGGACATCACGCGCCTGGATGTGATCAACTTCATCGCACATGGGATCTCGAAGGTGCTGGGAGAGGAGCGGGATGGAAAAGGCCTGGGCGAACCGGACCCGATGCGCAGGGAAGAACCGGAGAGCGCCAGCCCCCTGGAGAGTTTCTCCTGCAACCTCAACGAGTTGGCGCGCCAGGGGCGGATCGATCCCCTGATCGGCCGGCGGTCCGAGGTCGAGCGGACGATTCAGACCCTGTGCCGCAGGCACAAGAACAACCCCTTGCTGGTCGGGGAGGCCGGCGTCGGCAAGACGGCGCTCGCCGAGGGGCTGGCCAAGAAAATCGTGGACGGCGAGGTACCGGAGGTGCTGACGGAGGCCGCCATCTATCGGTTGGACCTGGGCGCCCTGGTGGCCGGAACCAAGTATCGGGGGGATTTCGAAAAACGGCTGAAGGCGGTGCTGGCCCAGCTGCGGCAGCTACCGCACGCCGTGCTCTTTATCGACGAGATCCACACCGTCATCGGCGCGGGAATGGCCTCGGGCGGCGCAATGGATGCCTCCAATCTCATCAAGCCGGTGCTTACCTCCGGCGAGCTGCGCTGCATCGGCTCCACGACCTACGAAGAGTTCCGCGGCATCTTCGAGAAGGACCGGGCCCTGGCGCGACGCTTTCAGAAGATCGACATCAACGAGCCGAGCGTGGACGAGACGGTCGCGATCCTCAAAGGGCTCAAGACCCGTTTCGAGGAACACCACCAAGTCAGCTACACCCGGCCGGCGTTGCGGGCCGCCGTCGAGCTCGCGGCGAAGTACATCAACGACCGCCAGCTGCCGGACAAGGCCATCGACGTAATCGACGAGGCCGGCGCCAATATGCAGCTGCGACCCAAGGCCAAACGCAAGAAGCGGATCGAAGTCGTCGACGTGGAGGCTATCGTCTCCAAGATTGCGCGCATACCACCCAAGCAGGTCTCCCTGTCCGACACGGACGCCCTCAAAAACCTGGATCGAGACCTCAAGCTGGTGGTCTTCGGTCAGGACCCGGCCATCGAGGTGCTGACATCCGCCATCCGCATGAGCCGTTCCGGTCTCGGACCCGAAGGAAGGCCCATCGGCTCCTTCCTGTTCACCGGGCCGACGGGGGTGGGTAAGACCGAGGTGACGCGCCAGCTCGCGCGCATCCTCGGCATGGCGCTGATACGGTTCGATATGTCGGAGTACATGGAGCGCCACACGGTCTCACGCCTCATCGGTGCCCCCCCGGGCTATGTGGGCTTCGACCAGGGCGGCTTACTGACGGAGGAAATCAACAAACACCCCCACGCGGTCCTGCTGCTCGACGAGATCGAGAAGGCCCATCCGGATGTATTCAATCTGCTGCTCCAGGTTATGGACCACGGCACCTTGACGGACAACAACGGCCGCAAGGCCGACTTCCGTAACGTCGTCCTGGTGATGACCACCAATGCCGGCGCGGAGGAAACCAACCGGCGCTCCATCGGCTTTACCGAGCAGGACCATTCCAGCGATGGGCTGGAGGCCCTGAAGCGCTTCTTTACCCCGGAGTTCCGCAATCGGCTCGACGCCGTGGTCCAATTCGCCGCCCTGGAGACAGCCACCGTGGCCGGCATCGTGGACAAGTTTATTTTCGAACTGGAGCAGCAACTCACCGAGAAGAAGGTGACTTTGAGCCTGGATGCCGCCGCCCGAGACTGGCTGGCCGAGAGGGGCTACGATCCGCAGATGGGCGCCCGGCCCATGACCAGGATTATCCAGAACCACATCAAAAAGCCGTTGGCCAACGAGATCCTGTTCGGATCACTGACCAACGGGGGTTCGGTACGGGTCTATGTCGAGGATGGGGATTTGGCCTTCGAGTATGGAGACCGGGCATTCTTGTGAACCGCAAAGGCGCAAAGAAAGTTACCAGCTACCAGTCGCCGGCTTCCGGCAACGGCGGAATCGTTTGAACCGCAGAGACGCTGAGGGCGCAGAGAATTGATTTTTCGTCTCTATCGTCGGAACCGGCAATCGGATTGGGTATGGGAAAAGTGATCCGGCAGCCCCAGCAGCGCGGGCAAACCCGCGCTTACAGGACCCTGATCCTTCCGGTGCCGGGAGCACCGATCTCCAGGATCATGTTTTCGCGCAGGTCTCTATGCGCCCACCCCAAGGCCGCCTGTCAGCGGGCGCGGTAGGTGATCCGCCCTTTGGACAGGTCGTAAGGGGTGAGTTCGACCGTCACCTTGTCCCCGGTCAGGATGCGAATGTAGTGTTTTCGCATCTTACCCGAGATATGGGCGGTGACTAGGTGCCCGTTTTCGAGCTCCACGCGAAACATGGTATTGGGCAAGGTATCGATCACCGTACCTTCCATCTGGATTACATCTTCTTTGGCCATCGATCGCTTGAACTCAAATGCAGGGATTGGGTTGCCGTACGAGAACGTAAAGTATAACACAGGTCCCGGAGCCTCCCGACTACAGCAAAACCCTGCCGACCGATTGAACCGCAAAGGCACGAAGGACGCGAAGAAATCGTAGATACGCCCATGAAAAGTGCCGAGGTTATCAAACGGCTGGAAGCGGAAGGTTGGGTGTTTGCGGGCGGCAAGGGCGATCATCGAAAATACAAGTATCCCGGAAAAACAGGTCATGTGGTCGTGCCCCACCCCCGCAAGGATCTTCCGATCGGCACCTTGCGGAACATCTATCGACAAGCCGGTTGGGCGTGGAAATAATTTTAAGGTAGATCATGCTGTACGCAGTCTATGTTCATCCCGGTGACGAGACCCACGCTCACGGGGTCACCCTGCCGGATTTTCCCGGGTGCTTTTCAGCCGCGGATCGCTGGGAGGACATCCCCGCAAAGATTCAGGAGGCGGTAGAGCTGTACTTCGCGGGTGAGTCTTTGGAGGTCCCGGTGCCTACCCCGTTGGACCGGCTCCGCGACGACCCGCAGTACACCGACGGAGAATGGATACTCCTCGACATCGACCTCACGCGTCTCCACCCCAGGACCAGGCGCATCGATGTCACCCTGCCGGAGTCTCTGCTGGATAGGATCGATGCCTATGCCCGAGCGCGTCGGACAAGCCGATCCGGTTTCATCTCGGAGGCGATCACCAAAGCAATGGAAGAAAAAAGTTAAAGGACGAGCGCGCCGATAGCGATTCTTCACCATCACCTTGGTTCTACTTTGTCATGCCAAGTCTAACCATTTGATCTTAATGGATTTTGGTATTTTGCGGACTCCTTATAAATCAATTGGTTGCCCTGTAATGTAACAAGGTGTATTAGATTCAACCTCATGTGGGAGTATATCCCGTGCGTAACAACGTCGTTTGGCACCATCACCCTGTCGATCAGTCCGTGCGGGCGGAGCAGAAGGATCAGCGTCCGGTCGTCATCTGGTTCACGGGTCTGAGTGCCTCGGGCAAGTCGACCCTGGCCGGCGCCTTGGAAGAGATCCTCACGGCCCAGGGCTACCATACCTATCTGCTCGATGGGGACAATGTCCGCCATGGTCTGTGCAAGGACTTGGGCTTCAGCGATGCCGACCGCACGGAGAACATCCGCCGGGTCGGCGAAGTGGCCAAGCTGATGGCCGACGCGGGTCTGATCGTTATGGCCGCCTTCATCTCCCCATTCCGGGCGGACCGCAGGATCGTGCGCGAAATCCTCCCTCCGGGACAATTTGTCGAGGTCTTCATGGACGCCTCCCTGGCGGTGTGCAAGGAACGGGATCCCAAGGGGCTCTACATCAAGGCGGAGCGGGGTGAGATCAAGCAGTTCACGGGTATCGACAGCCCCTACGAGATACCCCTGGAGCCCGAGGTCCACGTCGACGCGGATCGGCTCAGCGTACCCGCAGGGATAAACCTGCTGCTCGACTACCTGCACAAACAGGAAGTCCTCAGGGGGGGATACCAGCGGGTCGAGGAAAATGTCGTCGCCTGATACAGGGGTGCTTTACGGCCCGGGAGTCCACACGGGATGAACCTGATCAAGCGGCGGATCTTCGGGACCCCAGGTACGGAACCGGGGCGGCTGGTCCGGGCAGTGCTCTTTTCGGTCCGCTTGTTCACGGGCATTCTGGCAAAGTTCCGGGACGGGAAGCTGCACCTGCAATCGTCCAGCCTCGCCTATACGACCCTGCTCTCCCTGGTCCCCTTGCTGGCCGTCACCTTTTCCGTGCTCAAAGGTTTCGGGGTCCAGAACCAGCTCGAACCGATGCTCATGCAGTCATTGGAACCGCTGGGTGACAAGGGCGCCGAGATCGGCCGGCACATCCTGACCTATGTGGGCAATCTCAACTTCGCCGTCCTGGGTTCCTTCGGCATCGCCTTGTTGTTCTGGACCGTCGTCTCGTTGCTCACGAGGATAGAGGAGACCTTCAACGCCATTTGGCACGTACCCGGCGTTCGCAGCTGGACCCGACGCTTCAGCGACTATCTGAGCGTGGCCCTGGTCGGACCGGTGTTCGTCTTTACCGCACTGGGTGTTACCGCTATCGTATTCCGCAGCGAGAACATCCATGGGATCATCGGCATCGAGCCCCTCGACCAGCTCATCATCGGGCTGGGTCGATTGGTGCCTTACCTGCTGGTGTGCCTGGCATTCGCCTTCCTGTACGCCTTTCTCACCAACTATCGGGTACGTCCGGGACCTGCCCTGGCGGGCGGTATCTTCGCCAGCCTGGCCTGGCCTGGCCTGGCGTTGCCTACCTGTTTGCCCGGCTGGTTGCCGGTTCCTCCAAATATTCGGCCGTCTACTCCGGTATGGCCGCGGCCGTACTCTTCATTATCTGGCTCAACGTCGGCTGGCTGATCGTCCTGGTCGGGGCGCACATCGCCAGCTACACCCAGCACCCTCACCTGTTGCGGCGCCACCTGGATGGTCCGCAGGTCGAGCAGATCCATGACCAGGCACTCGCCCTGGATGTCATGGCCGCGATCGGTCGCACCCACTACTTCGATGAGCCCAAATGGACGCTCGCAGCCCTGACCGCGGCCGGCTGCTACGGTTCGCCTGATCAGGTCGAACAACTCCTCCAAGCACTGCGGACGGGGGGGCTCATCGTGACGACCAACGACGAACCCGAGACCTATCTTCCGGCCCGCGCGATCGAGGCCATCGGCCTGCGGGAGATCCTGGACATCGCACGCGCGCGCGGCGACGAGTCGGCACGCCAGGCGGCGGTGCAGGCGGTCGTAGCCGACATCGAACAGGCCGTTGCCGGGAGCCTGGAAGGAAAGACCTTGAAAGACCTGGTGGTGGCGGAGCGGTAAGCACCTTGAGACCAGTCGTCAGGGGGCAGGGCGTGTTCCCTGTACCTACGGGGATGAACCGAACTTGAATGATGAGTGATGAGGTGTTCTCCGCCCCCGCGGGGATGAACCACAAACTGACAACTGTCCCCTCTCTGGTCGGTGTCCGTATCGGCGTCCTAGCGTATCCCCCGTGCTGCCGGCCTGCGCGGACCTCGCTTGGGGTATACGCGGGAACCGGCAAACTACCAATCAATGCGACCGCTTGACCTCCAGCGCGTCGGGGACCTGCCGCAGCTTGACCAGGACCCGCTCGAGTTAGGAGACGTCCTTGACCTCCACAGTGAAGCGCATGGTAGCCAGGTCCTTGGTACGATCCGAGAGGGTGTTCACGCCCACCACATCGATCCCCGCGTCCGAGAACACCGATGAGACGTCCCGCAGCAGAGGCCCTTGCGGTCGCCGGCGATGACGAGAAGGTCCACCGGGTAGGCGGCTTCGATGTGCTGGTCCGCCCAGTGCACCTCGATCAGGCGGGCCTGCTCCGGCTCCGGTAACCTGAGCACACTGGCGCAGTCGCGGCGATGGATGGCGACGCCGCGTCCCCGAGTGATGAAGCCTATGATCTCGTCATCGGGTATCGGTTTGCAGCACTGGGCCATACGGGTCATGAGGTCGCCGACGCCCGCCACGACCACTTCCGTGCGATCCGGCGCCCGCTGCCTGTCCGGCGTCGGTGGCGTGGGCTTGGCAACGGGTCGGTTGGGCTCCTTGATTCCGGGTTCACCTACCTGGCGCGCCACTTGCCCCACCGCCACCTTGCCGCGGCCGATGGCGGCCAGCAGCTCCTCTCCCGTGGGGAAGTTGTAGCGGTGACAGATGGGCTCGAGCCGGGGTTTCTCTTCGATCCGGAGTCGGTTCAGCTCCTTCTCCAACAGGGCGCGGCCCAGGTTCAGATCACGGTCGAAATCCTGCCGTTTGAACCACTGGCGGACTCGGTTGCGGGCCCTGGCCGTTTTCAGATAGTTCCGGTGGGGATTGAGCCAATCGCGGCTGGGCGCCGCATTCTTGCGGGTCAGGATCTCCACCGTCTGGCCGCTGACCAAGGGCTGATTGAGGGGCACGATAGCGCCGTCGACCTTGGCCCCGCGGCAGCGGTTGCCGACCTCGGAGTGGATCGCGTAGGCGAAATCCAGCACCGTGGCACCCATGGGCAACTCGATGACCTTGGATTGGGGGGTGAGCACATAGACATGCTCCGGCTCGAACTCGGACTTGAAGCCTGCCACCAAGTCCCCGTCGTCCTCGCCCTCGTGCTTGCGTTCGAGCCAGTCACGCACCGGCACCAGCCGGTGTTGAAAGGCCGCGTCGTGCTGTTTGTTCTCCTTGTAGGCCCAGTGGGCCGCCACGCCGAGCTCGGCATGGCGGTGCATGTCCCAGGTGCGGATCTGCACCTCGAGGGGCTTGTCTTCGGGTCCCACCACGGCCGTGTGCAGGGATTGGTACCGGTTACCCTTGGGAGTGGCGATGTAATCGTCGAACTCTCCGGGAATGTGCTTCCAGAGCCCGTGCACGATCCCCAGGACGGCATAACAGGAGGCGACGTCCCCCACCAGGACGCGCACCGCCCGCAGGTCGAAGATCTGCTCCAGGTCCAGATCCTTGCGCTGCATCTTGCGCCAGATGCTGTAGATGTGTTTGGGCCTGCCGCTGATGTCGGCGTCGATGCCCGCCTCGGCAAACCGCTCCTTTAGGTTAGTCATCACCGCCGTAATGAAGGATTCGCGTTCCGCGCGCCGACCATCGAGCTGCTTGGCAATGCGTTGGTAGACATCGGGCTCGAGGTACCGCATGGCCAGGTCCTCGAGCTCCCATTTGATCTGCCATATCCCGAGCCGGTTGGCCAGGGGGGCATAGACGCGCCGGGTGTTTTCCGCGACCCCGCGCCGGCGCCCGGCGTCCGGACCATCGATGCTGCGCATCAGGTGCAGCCGCGCGGCCAGAACCACCAGCACGACCCGGATGTCCTTGGCGATGCCGAGCAACAGTCGACGCAGGTTCTCTTCGTGCTCGTGCCGGTCCTTGGCGGCGATCACTGCGTCCAGGTTGGCAAGCTGATCGATACGGTCGAGATCTGCCGCCATGCCCGCGATGCCGGGGCCGAAACGGGCCGCCGGTAGCCCCTCGCCGCCCTCCGGTCGCCCGAGACAACCATTGAGCAGGGCGGCAATCAGGGTATCGGCATCCATACGTAGCTGCACCAGGATGTCCGCGGTACAGAGCAGGTGACGGACCTGGAGCTCGCCGGTATCCAGCTCCTGATTGCCGTGGCAACGCACCAGCATTTCGCAGGCCTGGGCCAGGCGCTCGCGGTCCTCACCGGGGTAGCTCTCGGGTAGGGCATCGAGCCAGTACCGGGCGGCCGCGGCGGCGTCGCGCTGGTCTCGGGAGAGGGTATAGACGGGTTTGACCATGGGTCGGCGGACTCGTCGCCCGCGGTTGGAGCGTTCCTGCGATACGGACGGACCCGCGGCCACAGACGCGGCCCCGGATGCACCCATAAACGGGTTTCAGTCGAGCAGGTGACTCACCAGGCCGTCGGCGAGCTTGGGCTCGAACCAGGTCGACTTGGGGGGCATCACCTCCCCCGCATCCGCCACCGCCATCAGGTCTTCCATCGGGGTCGGATACAGCGAGAAGGCGACCGCCATGTCACCCTGGTCCACCTGGCCGGCGAGCCAATCGAGGCCGCGGCTGCCGCCGACGAAGCCGATGCGGTCGTCCCGGCGCGGGTCCGGGATACCGAGTATGGGCCCGATGACATTGTCTTGCAGCAGACTCACGTCCAGCCGTCCGACCGGGTCGTTCCGGGGAATGCGCTGCGTGTCCAGGGTGAGGCGGTACCAACTACCCTCCAGATACATGCCGAACTCCGCGTGGCGGGCCGGTTTGACGGGAATCGGACTGGGTTCCACCTCGAAGGAGAGCCGCAACCGGGCCATGAAGGTCTCGGCGTCGAGTCCGTGCAGGTCCTTCACCACCCGGTTGTAGTCCAGGATCTGCATCCGGTCATGGGGGAAGATGACGCTCAGGAAGTAATTGTAGGATTCATCTCCTGTGTGGTTCGGATTGGCGTCCGTGCGGGCCGCGGCCACCCGGGCGGCCGCGGCGGAACGGTGATGGCCGTCGGCGACGTACAGGCCGTCGAGCTGCTCGCAGGCCGTGGAGAGCCGCTCGATGGTGGCCTCGTCATCCACCATCCAGAGCTCATGGCGCACGCCGTCCTGGGCCCGGATATCGATGGCCGGTGGCGGTATACTCAGAACGGCCAGTATGTCGTCGATGACGGCGGTGCGCTTGTAGACCAGAAAGACCGGCCCGGTCTGGGCGTCGAGGGCATCGATCTGACGCACCCGGTCGTCCTCCTTGACCGGCCGCGTGAGCTCGTGCTTCCTGATCCGGTCCGCGTCGTAGGCGGCCACGGAGGCCGCAGCCACCAGGCCGGTCTGCACATGCCCACCCCTGGTGAGACGATAAACGTAATAACATGGCGCCGGGTCCCGGACCAGTACCCCCTCGGAGAGCATCCGCTCCAGATTCTCTCGGGCCTTGGCATAGACCTGGGGGGCGTAGGGGTCCGTACCCTCCGGTAGATCTACCTCGGGCCGCGAGATGTGCAGAAAGCTGTGAGGCCGACCTGTGACCATCCGGCGCGCTTCCTGAGCGCTCATCACGTCGTAGGGTGGAGCGGCCACATCCGGGGCCCGTCCGGGGGCGGGCCGCAATCCGGCGAAAGGTTTGATCAAAGGCATGGTGCTACTCCTTCATTCCGGTACCGGCACCTTTTATAGCGGCAGAGCGATGAGATGACCTCCTTCCGCTCTCCGACCGACGGCGCATGCAATGCCATTAAGTTAAGCGTTACCGGTCGGCAAACAAGAGGAAAAACTACGCATCACGCGAATCCGCGCGAAACCATTGTCCCGAACCGAGGGAAGGGATCTTGTTCGCGCCGATTCGCGCGCTGCGTGGTTTCCTCTTACCAAATCGGTTATCGGGCCAGGGCGCGTTCGGACTCGTTTCTATCTGGGCGCCGAGGTAGGCACGGGCCATCCAAAGATACAGTCTTTGCCCAACTACCCGACTTCAATGCGATGCCGGTCTCAAAAACTCGGCTTTCCGGAATCTGCTCCAAGAAGACGACTACGAGCTACGAGCTCATCAGCCTTCATCGCAGTTGCGGTCGGTATGCTATCATATCCTGCATGGTCGGCACCGTGGTCGTAGACACAAGCGTCTTTATTAGTGCCCTGATCGGTGCGCAAGGACCAAGCAGGGAAATCCTACGACGATGTTTGCAAGGTTACTATCATCCTGTGATGAGTAACACCTTATTCCTGGAGTATGAAGACGTCAGCGGGAGAGACGAAGTGCTTACCTTGTGTCCGTTGGCTATCGATGAAATCAGGACCTTACTCAATGCGTTCTATGCCGTATGTCGCTGGGTACCCATTTATTGTCCCAACACGTTAGTAAAAACTATGCACTTTAGGGAACCTTGAAAAATCCAGTTTTTCGGCGTGTTTTACGAGTAGTTGATGAACTCCTTGCGGGCTTATACCGACATGGGTCGAAAATGCGAGTAATTCTCTACGATTCGCTCTGCTCCGTGGCCGTTCGGTCCG
>Ga0209678_1000299_pt1 | contig 18209 bp, 11 predicted proteins | sample WorMetilvaeELBA1_FD_187404 | JGI IMG/M metagenome (GOLD analysis project Ga0209678, IMG submission 187404) | Marine gutless worms symbiont microbial communities from Max Planck institute for Marine Microbiology, Germany - Olavius ilvae ELBA.1... ...
TTTAGAGAAAACGCTGCTAAATATTGATTTGCTATTGTTCGCCATCGTTTTGAACGGCAGTAATTTAATGAGTGATAATTAGCGGCCGGGCTAACTGGAAAAACGGCCACTTTTCGTTCAGGCACTAATTAAGCGCCCGATTTCTGGTTTTGCTACTTACCTTTAAGATATGGAGGGAACCATGCAGGCGAACAGAATCCACAACTTCAACCCGGGACCGGCCGCCCTTCCCTATGCGGTGCTTGAGGAAATCCGGGATAACTTTTTAGACTTCGGCGGATCCGGCATGTCCATTACTGAAATCAGTCATCGATCCCAATTATTTGACGACGTTATCAATGATGCCATTGCCAGAACCAAGCGCTTGCTGGGCCTGGACGACAGGCATCACGTCCTATTTCTGCAAGGCGGCGCCAGCCTTCAATTTGCCATGATCCCCATGAATTTTCTGTCGGGGAACCAATCGGCCGACTACGTGGACACCGGCACCTGGTCCTCGAAAGCGATTAAGGAAGCCGAAATCCAGGGCAGGGCCATTCAGGTAGTGGCATCATCGGCCGATAATAACTATTCTTATATTCCCCGGGACATCAATTTCAATGCAGATGCGGTGTATGTCCATATGACTTCCAACAACACCATCAAGGGGACCGCCTGGGCCGAGCTGCCGGATACAAACGGCGTGCCGATTATCTGTGACATGTCATCGGATATCATGAGCCGACCCCTAGACGTAGCAAAAATCGGCATGTTATATGCCGGTGCCCAAAAAAATGTCGGGCCGGCCGGTGTCTGCCTGGTTGTCATCCGCCAGGACATGCTGGACCTGGTGCCGGATTCACTGCCGACCATGTTAAGTTATGGTACTTACGCCGCAAAAAACTCGCTCTACAACACGCCCCCCTGTTTTGCAATTTACACCCTGCACCTGGTGTTGAAGTGGCTGGAGGAAACCGTCGGCGGTCTCGATCAGATGGCGGCCATCAATCGCAAAAAAGCCGCCCTGCTCTATGATTTTATGGACGCCGGAGGCTTTTACCGTGCCACCGCCGAGCCTGCCAGTCGTTCCTTGATGAATATAACATTTCGACTGCCGGATGCGGATCTTGAACAGCAATTTATCCGGCAAGCGCTTGAAAATGGCTTGGGCGGTCTCAAGGGCCATCGATCGGTCGGTGGATGCCGGGCTTCGCTTTACAATGCCGTCCCTCTCGAAGCTGTCGAATCCCTGGTCGATTTTATGAAAGCCTTTGAAAATAAGAACGGATAATTTATCCGCCCTCAGAAACTCAAAACTCAGAGTCGCAAAGGGTATCTTGAAGGCTCAAAGGCGTTGCTGGACCACACACAGGCGGATAAATTATTCCATGCTTCGCATATTTATTTTACTTTTATGATCAAACTGACGGCTCCGCGGCCAGCGGCTGGGCTGAACCTTGAACCTTGAACCCTGAAACTCTGAATCCCTCAACCCTGAACCTATGAACCCAGAACCTTTCAAACCCGACCCGGATAAACCGGAAATAGCCGCAAAGCCACTAAGACACAAAGAAAAAAAATTTATAAAAGACTTCGTGCCTTGGTGTCTTGGTGGCGAAAATCTATTATTTCAGACCTCGGAAATTCGTCTGAAAAAATGACTGTGAACCTTTGTACGTAAAGGCATTGCATGAAAATTGGACACGGGTTCAATTTAGGGATTCAGGAATTTAGGAATTTAGGAATTGAAGGAATTCTATCTATTTTAATTTATTGATTTTATCCTTTAATCCCCCAATCCCTCAATTCCTAAATCCCTCAATTTTTCGCAAATTGACCTAAATCGTGTCCAAAAAAGTTGCCTCATTTTAAAAGTAAATTACGATATCTGTATTTGATAAATCCTTCGCAAACATGATGTGATTTCAATAGATAGGCACTAAGCTTTTTCCAAGACTGGGCACGAAATAAGTGGCCCCTGCGGTGCAGCTACAGCGCAATTCAAAGAATTTAGGTGTCAGGTGTCAGGTTTCGGGTGTCAGGGAACCGAGTTGCTAAATCCTGATCTGCCTCCGGCAGAAACACTGATCCGCCTCCGGCGGAAAACCTTCAGTAACTTACAACATGTTGTCAGAAAAATCCTGCTAAGGGCCTAAACAACGTGAGTTATTTGGGGTTTTACTTGACATGACGATCAAATACGAATAATAACAAAGGCTAAGATTTTTTCCGCTGCCCGAATTAAATCCGGTTCCGAAAACTTTGCCGCTAACTAGTAAGTGCACTTTTAACCCCTATTAAACTAAGGAGGTAGCTATGGACAAAATTCTGAGAATAAACATGGGAGCAGATGGAGGCCCTCAGGCCCAGACCGAACCCCTGGGAGACTATGCCGGTTTGGGCGGCCGCGCCATGACCTCGGGCATTGTATCGAATGAAGTCCCCCCCCTGTGTCATCCGCTGGGTGCCGACAACAAGCTGGTGATTGCCCCCGGAATGTTGAGCGGCTCGGTCGCCGCCATGTCCGGCCGCATCTCCGTCGGCTGCAAAAGCCCGCTGACCGGCGGCATCAAGGAATCCAATTCTGGCGGGCAGCCATCTCAGATGCTCGGCCGATTGGGCTATGCCGCGATCGTTTTGGAAGGCAAGCCCCAAGAAAAAGCCCTCTATAAAGTTCTTATCAACAAAGACGGCGTGGAGGTCAAGCCAGACAACAGTTTATGCATGCTCGGCAACTACGATGTGGTCGACAAGATGAAAGCCGAATTCGGTGAAAAAGTCCATTGCATCTCCATCGGTCCGGCCGGTGAGATGAAGATGTCCGCCGCATCGGTGGCATTTACGGATATGGAACAACGACCCACCCGCCATGCCGGCCGCGGCGGCTGCGGGGCGGTGATGGGCGCCAAAGGCGTGAAAGTAATTGTTATCGACGATGCCGGGACCGGCGCCCGGACCCCCGCCGATCCGGATAAATTCAAAGCCGCCAACAAGGAATTCGTGGCCGGCCTGAGAAGGCATCCCGTCACCGGCGAGGGATTGCCGGCTTACGGCACCAATGTGCTGACCAACGTGATCAATGAAGCCGGTGCCTATCCGACCCGCAATTTTTCAACCGGACAATTTGAAGGCGCCGGCAAAATCAGCGGCGAGACCCAGGCCGAATTGGAAAATGCGCGCGGTGGTGAAGGCTCCGCAACCCATGGCTGCCACAGAGGCTGTGTCATTCGATGTTCGGGAACGTTTAATGACAAAAACGGCAACTTTTTGACCAAGCAGCCCGAATATGAAACGGTCTGGGCCCACGGCGGCAACTGCGGCATTGATGACCTGGATGCGATTGCCCAAATCGACCGCCTTGATGATGATTTCGGGGTGGACACCATCGAACTGGGCGCGACCATCGCCGTGGCCATGGAAGGCGGTGTGGCAAAATTCGGCGATGCTGAAGCCGCCATCAACCTGGTGAAAGAAGTCGGCCAGGGCACGCCCCTGGGCCGGATTCTCGGCAGCGGAGCTGCTGTTGCCGGCCAGGTATTCGGCGTCGAAAGGGTACCGGTGGTCAAAAAACAGGCCATGCCGGCCTACGATCCCCGGGCGGTCCAGGGAATCGGCGTGACCTATGCGACCACCACCATGGGCGCTGACCATACGGCCGGATATGCAGTGGCCACCAACATCATGAAAGTCGGCGGTGATGTCGATCCCCTGAAACCCGAAGGCCAGGTCGATCTGTCGCGCGATCTGCAGATTACCACAGCTGCGGTGGACTCCACCGGGATGTGTTTGTTTATCGCCTTTTGCGTCATGGATCAGCCCGAAACCTTTCAAGCCCTGCTTGACGTGATCAATGGTTTCTCCGGGGCCGATCTGACTGCCGATGATGTTGCCGCACTGGGCAAATCCGTGCTCAAAAAAGAGCGCGAATTCAACCTGGCGGCAGGATTGACCAACAAAGACGACCGGCTGCCCGATTATTTCCGCAAAGAGCAGTTGGCCCCGCACAACATCACCTTTGAGGTAACGGATGAAGACCTGGATAAAGTCCATAATTATTAAGCATCCGTGAATAACTAGTGTAACATGATGGGGAGTCCGAATACCGGGCTCCCTTTTTCTTTGCCGATCAGTTTTATCCGCAGTTAGTAAAGATTCGGGCCCAGAGGACCCGGCTTTGATTTCACCCCAGAGGGGTGATACAGGTGGCAACTTTTGCCTGCAGGGTTCAGGTGTATGAAACTTCATTTAAAGCGAACCGCAGAACCGCAGAATATCGAATATCGAATCCTCCTGCGGCGGACAAGTGTCGAAGGGTGGAATCGCTTCGCTCAGTCTTATTATAAAATAGGCCGTTCGACAAAAAAGCTCACGACAGGCAGAATACATTCCTTCGACACTTGTCCGCCGCAGGAGGATTCGACATTCATTATTCGATATTCGATATTCGCTTTTTCAAAGGCTTGGAGAAGGCTCAACCCAACCTACAAAACTCGTGCTCGTCCTCGAAGTTTTTGGGACGCCTTTAGTATCGAGGACGAGTACGAGTACGACGACGAGGACGATTCAAATACCCTATTTGGGATTAATATAGACGTAGTTTCATACGAGCAGCAGCCGCTGGCGAAAAAACGGCCAGTCTGATCAATGTTAGAAACATTGTTCATGTGACAACGTAGGGTCGGTCACCGTGCCGACCGGTTTTGGCGGGCACGGTGGCCCGCCCTACATTTCTGAAATAAGCGGTTTCACTCGAGTTTCCTGGTGTTAGAAAATTAGGGCACTAAATCCTGACACCTGAAACCTGACACCTGAAACCACAATTAGCCTAGACGGACGGCATAGCCGATTGTCTCTGACCCCCGTAAAGAAACACGGGATCGTCGACTGGCCCAAAGGACCAGGTTTTCTACGACAAAATAAAATACGATGAGGTTTTCCATGGGAAAAAGCGAACACACCAATACCTCAGAAACAGTTGATAGCAACGCAGGTGGGCATCTCTGCCTGCAGGTATCGCCCTCACTGGTTCCTATTTTTTTTCAATTGTTGGGGGAGGGATTCAGCCTGAATATCCAAACAGGCGTCACCGTAAAAGACCTTATATGCAAAAAATTGGGTATTCGCGAAGATTACCTGGCCCAAAGGATTCAGACCATATTTCTGAATGCCAGGGTGGTGGACGACATCGATGCGGCCAGGGTCGCTGAAGATTCGACCCTGGCCCTATCCGGTGCGATGCCGGGCCTGGTGGGCGCCATCTTGCGCAGCGGCGGATATTTAGCAGCCATGCGCAACCAGCTTTCGCATGCGGAAAGTCAGCTCACCTTTCACGTGCAGTCTGCTAAAGTTACGATTAAGCTAATGAACATCGTCGCCAAGGAGCTGGGGCCGGTATTCCTGCAAAAAGGGATCTGGCTGAAAGGGCCGATCCTGGGCGAATTTGTAAAGCGGCGGGCGGATGATTTGAAAGCCGGGTGCAATCTGTGCCAATTAGACGGACAATCCATTGAGTTGACAGACCTTCCGGTGACGGATTGGCGCGATGAGATGATGATGTTGCTGCAGGTAAGCTCGGATAAGGTATCATGAAAAATTCGTCCGGTCTCAAAATTTAGCGGACTTGATTTTCATATTAAAAAAACGAAACGACATCCACCCGGCCTCCGGCGAAACAATGTGTAATCTTCACTACTTAAATCCGGATGGCCCGGACCGGGTTATTATTGTTGGGAGTGTGGTTTAGGCCCAAACAATAGGATATTCTCATCTTCTTCGGCAACCGGATTTTGCTCCGGTTTCGGCTTGGGGCTGATCACCGCAGTTTTGGCCGCTGGTTTCGACAGCGATGCCGCCGGTCGCGATAATTTGATCGGGGCCCGGGTTATCAGCAGCTTTTTGGGTATATAGACTTCATTGCCCCGTTTCAGATGATTGGGATTGAGATCCGGATTGGCCCTGGCGAGCTGCTTGCGATTACCCGATTTGCCGGTGTACCATTTGGCGATATCTACCAATTTTTCATTGTTCTTTTTTACTTTGTAGGAGAAATACCCCGGTGTAAATTTCGCGGCTACTTTTTGGGGCAAGGCAACGCGCGTTTTCAGCAGGGAGGGCGGAATCAAGATGACATTGCCGACTTTAATGCGGTTTGGATTCAAGCGTGGGTTGTACTTGGCCAGTTTATGCCAGTTTTTGGAAGTCCCGGTATACCATGATGCAATCAAAGAAAGTGATTCGCCGGGCCAACGCACGGTATGTACATAATTGTCCGCGCGGTATTCACCGGAAAAATTCCTCGGCAGCGGTTCGCGAGTCTTCAACAGGCCGACGGGGATCTTTACTTTGCTGCCCACGGCAATCCTGCCCGGACGAATACTTGGGTTCACATCAGCAAGCTTTTTCTGGTTTTTGGATTTGCCGGTATACCATTCCGCCACATAGCCCAGGGTTTCCCAGCGCCACTGGGATGTGTGAATAAAGTACTTCCCATCGCCGTCAGAATTGCCGAAGAGGCGCGAATTCAAATTCTCCCTGAAGGAGGCCTGCCAAGTATCAATTTTTTGCTCGACACCGGCACACCCCCAGCACATAATGACGATGAGCAATCCAATAATGCCGAGGCGGTTAAAGTTTTGAAGCCTGGTTTTCATCCTTGCTTTTCTCCTGTTTTCCTTTTCATTTTCCGCAGGTACTTTTTAGCGGATACATTGCCGGGGTTTAAGGCAATGGCCTGTTCCAGGTTCTTGATACATTGTTTGTGTTCGCCCAATTTCGCGTTGACGACGGCCAGATTAAAGAGCGCTTCATCCGTAAACGCCGGATTCAGCTCAATGACGCGACGGTACATTATCTTGGCCTGCTGATAATTCTTGCTGACGGCATACATATAGCCGAGGTTAAAAAATGTATCCGGCAGGTGGGGGGCCAGATCGGCTACCTTTAAATAAGTCTTGATGGCTTTGGGATATTTTTTTTGGCTCATATATATGTAGCCCAGGTTGGACAGGGCTGAAATATTGTCCGGATCGACCCTCAGGGCCATCAGCAGATATTTTTCGGTCTGCACGTTGTCCGTTCCGCTGAGTTCTGCGGCTTGCGCCAACGCCGCACTGACGTAATCACTGGATATGGCATCCGTCTTTGAAGGGTCGTCGGCCAAAATCTGATCAAAGAGCGCCAGGGCCTGGACGTATTGTTCAGCTTCGAGAGCAGCTTTGCCGGCTGCCCATAATTCATGTTCGACCGGCTCCTCGGCAACGGCTGTCGTGGAACCCGGCGGCAAATGTTCGGGCGCGGTGCGTGAGAAAACCATCTGTTTTATTCCAAATGCAGTCAATACCAAAAATACCATGACGGCAATGCCCGGCTTCAGGGCGACAAATTTAAACCTGGATTTGGTGGATATAGGCTTGCTCTTGGCCTTTTTGCCGGACTTTTGTTTGCGGATTCTCAATATAGCGGCCAAAGTATGCCGAACGGCCTTGAAAATTTTCTGCCGGATGGGCTTCAATTTTCCACCCGGAACCTGATCGGTCAGCAAAATGGTTTTTTCATGGGTCTCTGTATCCGGTGTTTGCTGATCCACTTTTTCAGTTGTGTCCGCCCGGCTTTTTTCGGATTTGGCCCCAAAGGCCAATGCCTCCTCGGCAAACTCTTCTTTAAAAAGCGTCTTCAGGTATTGGGCGAAGCTCCTGGCATTCGGCCGCAGCCCGAGTTCAAATGCAAACTCTTCTACATCAGCCAGCATATCACCGGCAGATTGATAGCGCTCAGCAGGGTCCTTGGCCAGCGCCCGCTGTAAAATGTCATTTAATTTGTCAGGGAGATCGGGAATCACCTTTTCCGGCGGGGCATAAAGGGCTTTACGCACCATGGACAAAACCTGCATGGTTTCGCCCTCAAACATTCGTCTGACGGCCAGCAGCTCGTATAATATGATCCCGGTTGAAAAAATATCCGAACGATGATCAATGACATCGCCGTTGGCCTGTTCCGGAGACATATAAGCCAACTTGCCTTTAATCAGATTTTCTCTGGTCTTGGTGTTTTGGCTGGCCGCTTTGGCAATTCCATAATCAATTATTTTTACCTGGCCTTCGTAGGTCACCAATATGTTTTGAGGATTAATATCGCGATGAATAATATTTAGCGGCTGTCCCTGCAAGTCCTTTAAATTGTGAGAGTAATCCAATCCGTCGCATATGCGGGAAATGATGTAGAGAATATTTTCCATTCCCAACGGCTGTTGTCTTTTTTTGGCAATTTTTCTAATTGTTCGTAAATCTTTGCCCAATAGATATTCCATGGCAATATAGTATTCGTTATCCATATTGCCGAAATCATAGATTTGAACAATATTCTCGTGATGCAGCAGGGCCGCCAGCTTGGCCTCGTCAATAAAAGCAGTAATCAAATTCTGCTCTTTGGAGAGATTCGGCAGGATTTTTTTTATGGCAATCGGTTTTTCAAACCCCTGAACACCAGTTAATTTGGCACGAAACAGCTCGGCCATTCCCCCCACGGCAATTTTATCCAAAAGCCGATATTTTCCGAATTGTGTGGATTGATTTAGAGCCATAAAAAAAAACAACCGACCTGCATCCACCGCGAAAGTCACCCGGTCCCAAAGGTCTCGTAGTCTGCAGGTAATATTATTTTTCACAATTCCAACAAATTGATATGATTTTTATTTTCCGGATATGGGGCCCTCGGCAACCCCGCCCGCTAGAAGGGCAGACGGCATATCCAGTTGGTATCCATGACTTGTATCGGTTTCTGGCTGTAAAACTTAAGATCAAATTTCAATGGCAGCCATCGAAATGAATTATGAGGGTGTTAGTAGATAACGAAATGATTTTATTGTATTTGTGATCTGATGTGGAGATTCGGGATTTAAGAAATTCTACTTGGGGTCAATGCGCGCAATGGATATGGAGCTGCCGCCGGCCAAACAAACGGCCGGTCAAATCGGATAAAGAAACTGTGCCATATCGGCGAAGTATCACATAAGCGCATCCGACGTTTCGTGCTCGTGCTCGTGCTCGTGCTCGATGCTTTTGAACCGCATTCAGTTTCGAGTACGAGGACGAGTACGACAACGAGCCCGATTTAAACACCCTTTTTGGGGATTAAATAGGTGAAGTATCATACAAGGATTTTGCGCGTCGCTTCCCTGACACCCGAAACCTTGAATGAAACTTCATTTAAAGCGAACCGCAGAACCGCAGAATATCGAATATCGAATGCCGAAGGGTGGAATCGCTTCGCTCAGTCTTTTTATAAAATAGACCGTTCGACAAAAAGCTCACGACAGGCAGAATACATTCCTTCGACACTTGTCCGCCGGAGGAGGATTCGACATTCATTATTCGATATTCGATATTCGCTTTTTCAAAGTTTTTTTTCGATTAGACCGGCATTTTTTTGGCCGGCGGCAACGCTGACACCTGAAACCTAAAACCTACAAACTTCGCTATTGCTGCCCCGCTGGGGCCTCTTTTCCGATCGCGCATAGGAAAAAGCCTAGTGTCTATTTATTGAAATCACATCATGTTTGCGCAGGATTTATGTCATAGCCAGATTGAAAATATAAGCAATTCTATCGATTTCAATTAAAGAGACAGAGCGAAGCGATACCATAAATCTTCAATCTTCAATCTTCAATTCCGGCTTCGCCGGGTCGGGGATCAGGGCCGATGCGTTTTACCGTCAGGCCCCCAGGGCGTGGGCTGCCGGCAGTTCAATCCAACCCGCTTCATTTTCGTGCTCCGCTTTGCTTCCGAACTGTTTTTCGCGGATTCGGTTGAAATCATCTTCCAGTTGCAGAAACACATCCACTATCTCGGGATCGAAGTGGGTCGCCTTGAGGTCAATGATGATTTGCCTGGATTTTTCATGCGAATAGGCGCGTTTATAAAATCGATCGGTAGTCAGCGCATCATAAACATCTGCCAGGGACACGATCCGAGCCGCAAGCGGGATCGCTTCATTTTTAAGCCCCGCGGGATACCCGCTGCCATCCCATTTTTCATGGTGGCTGTAGGCGATGTCTTTACCCATCTGCAAAAAGGATTTGCCTTCAATTCGGCATTCTATGGCTTTGATGGCATCCCCGCCCAATATGGTATGGCGTTTGATGACATCAAACTCCTCGTCTGTGAGCTTACCGGGTTTTAAAAGGACGGCATCGGGGATGCCGACCTTTCCGATATCGTGCAAAATGGAAGATTGATAGATGTCATCAATATATTCGGCGGTGATGATATTTTCGTATTTGGGACGCCTGGCCAACTCCCGGGCAGTAATTTTAGCATACTCGCGGATCCTTTCCAGGTGTGTTCCGGTTCCTTCATCCCGGTATTCGGCAAGCTTGGCCAGTCCCAGGATTGTGGTCATTCGGGCATTTTGCAGCTTATGGTAAGAATCCAACAGATCCTGCTCGGCCTTTTTGCGCTGGTTGATGGTATATTGGACATGGGATCCGAATATCATAAAAAGACTTAAGACGATAAGACGCAGCCACAAGGAACTAACGTTGGGGCCGAACAACTTTCGATAGATCGTTATTTCTTCAGGTGAAAATACATTTAAAAAGGATTCGAGACCCCAGTATAAAAAGGCCAGGAAGACACCTGATATCACCATCTGATCAGCGAGATCGACAGGTTTGCCCAGCATGACTTTCAATTTGCTCATTCAAAACTCCAGCCCGGTGGTTCTTTGATACTTTTTAGATTTGACGGGAAAACCCCAGGTTTTTCTTTGTGTTAAATATTCAGTTTATCCTATTTGGCATTTTTAGACCAGTGTATTCTGGTCTCCCGAAGCGGTGATGGCGCTGACATTTTTTGGCGGCCGGTCAAATCGAAAAAGAAACTAATGAACATCGAACATCGAACGTCCAACATCGAACGTCGAATATGGATGACGCTGCGCTATTTCCTTTTTTAAAAATATAGAGTTGAAAGCGGATCCAAATAATTTCAACATATTAAACCAATATTTACTCCATGGACATTGACCTGATACCACGATCCTGTTAGAATATTGGATACATGGGCACGAATACCGTCCGGATTGTATTATCGGCAAAAATGAAGACTACATGAGGGACCGCAACAATGAAACAGAGGCTCAAACAATATGCTCTCGTCGCATTAGCGGCAGCGCTGCTGTGGTTTTTGCTGGATACTCATATTGTTATCAGTGGCCATAGTGTCCACTTTTTAAAAAAATCAACACTCGATTTGCACGATACGTTTGTGAGCCTGGACCGCAAAAAACCGGAATCTATGCTTGAAAATGATAGGCTGCGCGAAGCCGGAATCGGGGATCTGCTAGTGGAATTGGAAATCATATCCCCGGATGAACTGGCTGAGTGGGAAAATGTATATGACGATGACGACTGATCCCACGCGACAAAGGATTTAACCACACCGGCCGGCTATTCAGCGGCAATGTCTGCCAACGATTTGGCAACCGCATTGAGTTCGAGGGTGATCGGCCGTTCCTCCTCGCTTTGGCCGGCAAATCGGATGGGACCGGGGCGGCGGTAGTGATCATCGCCGGGTTCAGCTGCCAGCCATTTCTCACGATAGGCCTTGACGACTTGAAAAGCGATGGATTTTACATCCACGATGCTTTTCTCGATTACCAGTGCCAATTTGCTTTTTCGTTCTTCGAGATGCATCAGCGGCGCTATCGGTATGCCGATCGGCTCCCACCGGCTAAAATCCATGTCCAAATTTTTGATGGCCGCCATCTGCCCGGTGGCCCCGTTGGCAATCAGGCTGAACACCGTCAATCCAAGGTTATAGGTATAATTGCAGTCAAAACGCGTCGGGTCATTGCCGCGACCGTCGTAGCCGTAAAAATGGATCTGGGTTTTGAAATCCGGCATCGATTTTTTAAATATCTTTTCGATCGCCGCGGGTACTGGACCGCCGGCGGCGATCAGACCATCATTGCGTAAAGCATGTCTCAGAGTTTTAATCGATATAATCCCGGGCTTTACCAGCAGCAGATCGGCGGCACCATAATTTTTAAACAGGGCCGTCCCATAGCGGTCCGGATCAAGCCCTTCGGCCCCAATGGTTTTTGAAAAATAGTCTTTGTCAATACCGGTTTTGTAGGTACCCTCCTCCATCAGGATATTTAAATAATCCTGAACGAGACCCAATAAGACTTTTTCGGTTTCGACCTGAGAGAATGGGAAATTACCATGGCTGTCCCTTTCCATCAGTAGTCCTTTCTGAAAGAAGGCCGGAATATCACTGAACAGGTCATCATCCCGCGTATTCCACAATTTGAAAGCGGCATCTTCCCGCGAACGCTGCGCCAGGCGGCGCAGATATTCCAGCTTGTCGTCCAGCCGTGGAAAGTAGGAATGAAAATCCTGGTCATGGGTTTGATTAAAATCGGCGATGATTGTGTTCAACTTAAGTATAAAAACCTGAATCTCGTTAACGAATTCCAGTACGCCTTCAGGGATGACGATGACGCCGTAGTTCTTCCCCGCCGCAGCTCTTCTGACAATCCCTTCGCATATAATGCGTGACAAATGGCGCAAGGTCATGCCATAGGCATGATAATCGATGCTTTGATCCTGTTCGGCCTTTCGCAATCGTTCTTGATCGACGTAATCAGCGAGATCTTCACCGATCAGCGTCATGTTGGCATGGGTCTGCAAAGCCACTTCCAGGGCCAAATGGCTGGCCACCCGGCCCATGACCTTGCAGATGTGCCAGTATTTGATATCCGAACTGCTGTCCGTACACAGGTTGCTGACGGAACCCGCGAAGGCCCGCGCGGCGGTGTGAAACCCAAAGGACATGGCACACAGCACATTGCCATCGGCATCTCTTACCTGAATATCGCCATCGATTGTTTTGGGGACCCCGATGATTTGAACCCCATCGGCGAGCAACTCCTGGGCCAGGAAGGCGGCATTGGTATTGGAATCATCGCCGCCGACCACGACCAGGGCGTCCAACTTCAGGTCACGGCAGGTTTGGCGGGACAGCGCCATCTTCTCGCTGGTATCGATCTTCGTCCGGCCGGTTTTAATCATGGTAAATCCACCCAGATTTCGATACCGGTCAACCAACTCGTCGTTCAGTTCTACGACTTCATTTTCAATGATTCCGTCAGGACCCACCAGAAATCCCAACACCTTGGTGGCCGGATTCACTTTTTTGGCCGCATCATAGAGTCCGGCAATTACATTGTGACCACCCGGTGAAGGCCCCCCGGAAAAGACAATTCCGATATTGCGCGCCTTGCCGTATTGCCGGGCAAAGGCATCATCGACAGAATCCCGGCCTTTGATCAACTGAACGCTATTTTTAATAATATCAGGCAGCTGCTTTTCTGCTTCCTTGTCCAACTCGAATCGATAGCGGTCGGTTTCCGCCAATACAGTATATGAATTTGAAAAAACTTCACATTGGGGCGGCGAATAATTTCTTCTTTCAAAAATCTCGGGGTTGACATCATCGGTGACTTTTCTAACCTGGGGATGGTTTAAAATGTCTTCCAGATCGATGGCCTTATTTTTCGGCATGGTGTCCTCCAGCTGAATTTACAGATGGTCGATTGATGATTAGGTTTCCCAAATAGGCCTTACTAATATCTGTCACAAGACTTCAATGTCAAGCTGATTCGGCATAGAATGCCGGTGGCGGGACCGGATTTATTTTGTCGCAGAAAACCTGGTCCTCCCTCCGGGCTGTAGGCCCTACGGGCCGGAAGCTGGGCCACTCGTTGATCCCGTCGCCGGGGGTCAGAGACAATCGGCTATGCCATCTGTCCAAGCTAATTGTGGTTTCAGGTGTCAGCCAAGCCGCCGGCAAAAAGGCGGCCGGTCAAATCGGAAAAGAAACTTATGAACGTCGAACATCGAACGCTCAACATCGAACGTCCAATATGGATGACGCTGCGCTCTGTCGCTTTTTTAGATCAACAAAACGCTGAATGCTGATACGAATAATTTCAAAGGGTGAATTGGCTTTGCTCAGTTGTTTTTAAATTGACCGTTCGACGAAAAGCTCACGACAGGCAGAATTCATTATTCGATGTTGAACGTTCAATGTTCGATGTTCGATGTTCAATTTTTTTCTGTGATCCGGTTAGCTGAAGTTTCATACAAGGTTTCAGGTGTCAGTAAAAAAAGAATTCTGAGTTTTGCCCCCTGATTGGGTTGTGGAAGAAGTTCACCAGCGGTGAATGAAAATCCAATTCATGATCCACTTCAATCCAGTGGATCGACTTCAGTTGCTGACACCTGACACCCGACACCTGACACCCGACACCTGAAACCCGACACCTGAAACCTGAAAACTACTCGTAAAAGTTGCGACCTTCATCAACCCTCCGGGGTGGACCAAAGCCGGGCCCTCTGGGCTCGGATCCTTTACTTGACCTTGGCAGGACGGCCATACCCTTTTAATTGACCTGGTAGTTTACGCAGCGAAATATAGTCCATATTAATACTTTCGGATCTAGTATTTTTGTTTAAACTTTTCTATGGGGGATTCTCTTTTTGATGAGGTTGCCGCAATAAAAAGAACGGGGCAGGTAAGTCCCAAAGGGATATCTACCGAGAATCGCAGGACAAAAGAATCCTTTACAATATTTATTTTATAAGATACAAGAAAATGTCCGATTGGCATTCAACTGCTAAATCAGTTTTAGTAACTGCAGTCTGGATAGATTTTGGTTAAGGTTTGTTTGATCGACCGTAGCGGTTATCAGGCGGTTTAACTCAATGCAACAAAATAGAAGGAGGTAAGGTATGAAAAAAGGATTTGTAGTAGGTTTAGTCGCGTTTGCAGTAATTGGATTTTTATGCGCAACATCCGCGATCGGTGCGGATATCAATCTGGCAAAAAAATCCACGATTGAGAAGATTCTGAAAAGAGGAGAACTGCGCGTCGGTTTCGAGTCCGGCTACGTTCCGTTTGAAATGACCAATAAAAAGGGAGAGTTTATCGGATTTGATATGGACTATGGACGCCGGTTGGCCAAAGCCATGGGCGTCAAATTTGTACCGGTCAATACTGCCTGGGACGGCATCATTCCGGCTCTCATGACGGACAAATTCGATATTATTATGGGCGGCATGACCATCACCCAGGAAAGGAATCTCAAGATCAACTTTGCCGAGCCATACATCGTTGTGGGACAAGCCATCCTTTTGAACAAGAAACATAAAAACGCCGTATTATCCTACAAGAATCTCAATAACCCCAAATACATCGTCACCTCCCGCATGGGCACCACCGGTGAACAAGCCATTAAAAAATACATTCCCAAAGCCACCTACAAAGGATTTGAATCAGAAGCCGAAGCCGGCCTCGAAGTGATCAACGGCAAAGCGGATGCACTCATCTATGACCTGCCGTTTGTCGGATTTCTATACGGCAGCCAGGGCAAAGGCAAAACCATCTTTTTAAAAGACCCTTTTACCTATGAGCCGCTGGCCTGGGCCATCAACAAAGGCGATCCGGATTTTCTTAACTACCTCAACAACTTCCTGAGGCAGACCAGGGGAGACGGTTTCTACGATAGAATGTACAAAAAATGGATCACCGGCACCAAATGGAAATCGGAACTTGAATAATCAGCCGATCCGGATTTAATTCATTTTCGATGAATCAATCAGCAGGCCGGCCAGACTTTTACGACCTGGCCGGCCTCTATTGTTCCGTGCCGTTAGGACACGGGTTCAATTTAGGGATTCAGGGATTTAGGAATTGAAGGAATTCTACCCGTCGTGAGCTTTTTTTGTCGAACGATCTTTTTTAATATATTGATTGTATCCTTTAATCCCCCAATCCCTCAATTCCTAAATCCCTCAATTTTTCGCAAATTGACCTAAATCGTGTCCAAAACAATTGCCTCATTTTAAAAGTAAGTTACGATATCTGAAATAGGCACTAAATGTGTCATTTTTTGAGGCAGGATTAATTTTTCTATAGTGAAATAAGCCATGAGCACAACAACAAATTCAAGCCGGTTCGCCAAACCCCGCTCATACTATATTTGGGTCGGGGTTTTCATTATAATTGTCTTTCTGATTGCCGGTGGATTTTACTATGCAACTCAGAAAGTCGAATATATTTGGCGCTGGAACCGCATTCCTATATATTTCTTGTATCAGGATGATATTGAAGTCATCAGCGACCTGGACGGTGATATAGAAGCCGTTAAACAGGACGGCGAGGAAGCCGTCATCTCGGTCAAAGGGCTGAACAAAGTTGAATCCTATGTCGTGCCTGCAGACAGCGTGAAGGTCGATGTCGGCGGCTATATTTATGAAGGAGAAGCTTTGGCCGCCTATAAGGAGTGGAAACCGGGACTTTTAATTGTAGGCCTTTGGATCACATTGAAAATAAGTGTGATCGCGACAATTGCGGGTATCATAATAGGAATCATCGGCGGTCTGACCCGTATCTCGTCGAATCCTGCTTTAAAATGGCTTACCATTGCCTATGTTGAATTGATCCGGGGCTCACCCCTGATGGTACAGATTCTGATCTGGTATTTTGTTCTGGGAACGGTAATCAACGACATCCTGGCAGCTTACGGGCTGGGACGATTACCGGCCTTTTGGTATGGTGCCGCCTCATTGGCCTGCTTTGCCGGGGCCTATGTGACGGAAATCGTTAGAGCCGGCATTCAGTCCATCCACCGGGGGCAGACCGAGGCCGCCCGCTCGCTGGGGATGTCTTATACTCAATCCATGCGCTACATTATTTTGCCCCAGGCGCTGCGCCGAATTTTACCCCCCCTGGCAGGCCAATTCATAAGCTTGATCAAGGACTCCTCGCTTTTAGGCATCATTGCCATCCGTGAATTAACCAAAGCGGCCCGGGAGATCGTAACGGCCAGCCTGCAGCCATTTGAAGTTTATATACTTTTGGGCCTCCTGTATCTGGTATTAACATTCAGCCTGTCCATGCTGGTTCAGCGTATGGAGAAAAGGATGGCAATCCAGTGATTGAAGTTCGCAATATCAATAAGACGTTTCTTGTCCCACACGAGGTCAAAGCCTTAGTCGATGTCTCCGCCAAAATCAGCGCCGGTGAAGTTGTGGTGGTTTGCGGACCCTCAGGATCGGGCAAAAGCACCTTTTTACGATGTTTGAATCGTTTGGAAAAGGCCGACAACGGCCACATATTAATCGACGGCATCGACGTGCTCGATCCCAAAACCAATATTAACAAATTGCGGGCCGAGGTCGGGATGGTGTTTCAGTCCTTTAACCTGTTTCCCCACAAAAATGTATTTGAAAACATCACCCTGGCCCAAAAAGTTGTCCGCAAACGCTCCAAAGGCGATGCGAAAGAAAGGGCCGATGCCCTGCTGAAAAAAGTGGGCATTCAGGACAAGTCGGGAGCATTTCCGGACAATTTGTCCGGCGGCCAGCAGCAGCGCGTTGCCATTGCCCGGGCGCTGGCCATGGACCCCAAAGTGATGCTCTTTGATGAACCGACTTCTGCCCTGGATCCTGAAATGATCGGGGAAGTACTGGATGTTATGAAAACCCTCGCCAAGGAAGGTATGACCATGGTGGTGGTCACCCATGAGATGGGTTTCGCACGGGAGGTTGCCGATCGGGTCATATTCATGGATGAAGGGGCCATCGTAGAGGTCGGAACACCTGAACATTTCTTTACCAACCCAACCCATGATCGCACCAAGCTGTTTTTGAGTCAAATCCTCTAGCACCCGGGGCAGAGGGCAGAGGGCAGAGGGCGGAGGGCAGGGGGCAAAGGGCATGGAGCACGGAGCCCAGCGCAGATAATTTGGTTCCGTCACATAACCCAGGTGTAAATCAAATCCCAAGCATCAAAAACCAAATCTCAAACAAATCCCAAAGACCCAAATTCAAAAATCCAAACAAATGCTACCCCTGCATTCCTGTCCATGGCATCATAACCGGAAGACCTGTTTTCTTGAAGCAATGAAAACATTCACGGTGAAGGTTTTGGTCATTGAATATTGAGATTTGAGAATTGTTTGTCATTTGGTACTTGAGATTTGGGATTTTATCGTTTTTGCACCCATCAGACAAAAGTGTTTTAATTCATACTTCGACGTTACCTCGCTAAGTCTTATGCCCCACGCCCTCTGCCCTCTGCCCCACGCCCTCCGCCCTCTGCCCCCTGCCCTCTGCCCCCTGCCCTCTGCCCTCCGCCCTCTGCCCCCTGCCCTCTGCCCTCTGCCCT
>Ga0209678_1000302_pt1 | contig 18145 bp, 18 predicted proteins | sample WorMetilvaeELBA1_FD_187404 | JGI IMG/M metagenome (GOLD analysis project Ga0209678, IMG submission 187404) | Marine gutless worms symbiont microbial communities from Max Planck institute for Marine Microbiology, Germany - Olavius ilvae ELBA.1... ...
CGCAGCCGCGCGAACTGAGCGTCCGAAAGCCAGAAACAGTGCTCAGACATGGCAAACCCCCAAACAGTTGGGAGCTTGAATCATGCTTCGCCCGAAAAGGGAATCCCCTTTATGGGTCCGGACCCTAGCGCGGTCGAGCGGCACAACGTGCCCTCGGGCATAGAGCGACGCGAGGACTTCCTGTGCCGGGGCGTAGCCGTCCGAGGCCTCGGTGTGCAGCCTTGCAGCGCCCACCCGTCGTATCCAACCGCGCTCGTCTTCGAGGTCGGTCAACGATCCTTCATAGCCGGCCTTTTGGTGCCCCAGGCGATACGCCATGGTGAACAGCAACTTCGCCAGCACTTGCGAACCCCGGTCGGGCCGTGCCTGGTAGACCTCATGCTCGGCGTAGGCGCTCTCGCCGCCGGGCTCGCAAAGCGCCAGGCCCCAGGCCAGGGCGTCCTCATAGTGCGCCATGAATGCCGGATCGAACCCCTGCTCAGCGCCGAAGGCCAGGTGCCGCGTGTGCGCGAGACGGGAGTTGAAGACGACGAATTCGCGAAGCCGTATCTGGAACGGCTCGCGCCCCGCGTCATCGCGGGCGCGCTGATAGAGCTGGTAGGACTCCGTGAAGCCGTAAGCCGGCGGCCGCCGCTCGCGCTCGGCGCCCGCGGACCCCGGCGCCTCCTCGTCGCAGATGTTGGCGTGAGCGACCATGGGCATCAGCACTGCGAGCCCTGTGGCAACAAGCAGGCGGCCCGCCCAGGTTGTCCAAACGCGCGTCATGGTGCGGCGATGATAGCTGGTCTTCGCCGGGCCGGACCAGCGCTCGGAGGTGTCCAAGAATCGGGCGCGGCGCAAGGACGACCCGTTCGTTACCGGCCTGCGCCAGGCGTGGCGGCGCGGCGGGCGGCCGCTCGGGCGCCACCGCGACGGGCTGGCGCTGACCGACGCCGTCGGCCCCGACGCCGCCAATCGGCGCCACGACGTGGCGCGGGTCGAGGCGCTGCTGGGTGGCGCGGGGGCGCTCGACGTCACCGCGACCGAGGGCCCGACCGGCTACTTCGGCCGCCGCACCGACGCCGCGATCCGCAAGCTGCAGCGCGACCGGCGGCTCAAGGTCGACGGCCTGATCACGCCAAAGGGGCCGACGCTGAAGGCGTTGATGCGATCCCTGCCGCGCGCGCCCGTGCCGGCGTTCGCCGCGCCGAAGGGGGGCGCGGCGGTCGGCCGCGACGCCCGCGCCGCCAACGGTCGGCTGGTGGACGCGGTGCTAAAGACCCGCGGCGCCGGCATCGTGCCCAAGCTGCTGGCTGACGCCGCCGCCCAGGGCCCGTCAGGCCAAGCCGAGGTCGCCGACTTCTTCGCCCAGCTCGCCGAGCGCAACACCACCCGCGCCCGCGACATGGCGACCCTCGTCGCCGCCGAACGCGCGCGGCCGGACCTGGACGACGAGGGCGAGGAGGAGCTGGAGGGCGGCGAGAGTGAGACACCGGACAACGAGCCGCCTCCCCGTCCAGAAACCAACCTCTGCGCCGCCGAAGCCTATGACGTGAAGGACGCCGAGAACGCCCTCGCGCCAAAAGCAAGAGAGCTTTGGGAGGTCAACAACGAGATCCGCGACAACAGCTTTAGGCTTACAGACCTCTACGCGATGCGAAAGGAGAGGGCGGACTTCGCGGAAGGCTTCCTGCCATCGAAGATCTTGAAGGACTTGGTTAAAGGACGATCCCTGAAGGCGGCAGGGCGGCTTGCGCTGCCTCTGAAGTTCGGGGAGGCCTTTGCAAGAGACCAGGCTTGGAAGAACAAGCCGCCATCGGTCGACAATGAGATCGCTGAGCTCGAGGCGCGACAGGCCGAGCTGGAGGCGATGAAGGCGGCCCTGGTTCCGGAGGTGAATCAGTTAGAGCGAGACGTCGCTGAAGCGACTATGCTTTGGATGAAATGCAAGGCTGAACAAGAAGGAGCAGACGGACAGGAGCCAACGGCATAGGTCAGTTGATCCACGGTACCTTGCCGCTCGAGAGCCAGTCATCGGCTCGGGCGCGCTCCTCCGGCTGCAACTCCGCTTCCAGCACAGCGAGGCGGTCGTCGACATCGGCGCCGCCGCGTTGCGCCCGTATGTACCAGTAGTACGCTCTCGCGCGATCGCGTCGCACAACGCGGCCTTCCGAGTAGAGGTCCGCGATTGTCTTCTGCGCCGGCAGATAGTCCATTCCAGCAAGGTCGTGCAATGTGCCAAACCCGATCCTGCGCCGGCGTGGGACGTCGTCGTCGACCGCGGCCACTGCAAACTCGAACCTCGCTCTTGGATGGCCGAGAGACGCGGCTAGGCTCTTGAGCGACAGGGCAAACTGCTGCGACGTCTCGTCGGGTCGCGCCAAATAGGCAATGTGCTCGGCGTAGGCCTTCTCGCCGCCCGGCTCGCAGAGCGCCCGACCCCAGTCTATGGCGTCTTCGTAGAGCGCAATGAAGCCAGGGTCGAACGCTTGCGCCCAGGCGTACTCCAGGTGCCGCTCGTGGATGATTTGCGCGTGGTACTCGACAAAGAAGCGCAGTTCCGTCTGCAAGGCCTCACGCGTGGCGCCGTCTCTAGCCTCTTGGTAGAGCTGATACGCCTCGATGAAGTCCCATCGCGGCAAGAGCTCATCGCGCGCGGCACCTACGGGTCCGGGGGTCTTCTCCCTACAGATGTTGGCCTGCGCCGCTGGCGCCGCCAGCATCGCGAGCGTCGCTGCAATCAACAGCCGGCCCGCCCAGGTTGTCGAAACACGCCTCATCCCGCAGCAATGATACCTGGATTCCGCCGGACACGACCAGCGCCCGGCGGCCGCCAAGAAGCAGGCGCGGCGCGACGTCGACGACCCGTTCGTCACGGGCCCGCGCCAGGCGTGGCAGCGTGGCGGCCGGCCGCTGAAGCGCCACCGTGACGGCTTGGCGCTCCAGGGCTCAGTCGGCCCCGACGCCGCCAACCGCCGCCACGACGTGGCGGGGGTCGAGGCGCTGCTGGGCGGCGCCGGGGCGCTGGACGTCACCGCGACCGAGGGTCCCACCGGCTACTTCGGCCGCCGCACCGACGCCGCGATACGGAAGCTGCAGCGCGACCGGCGGCTCAAGGTCGACGGCCTGATCACGCCCAAGGGCCCGACGCTCGCGGCGCTGATGCAGTCGCTGCCGCGCGCGCCCGTGCCGGCGATCGCCGCGCCCTGAGAGCCCGGCTAGCCGTCACCCGACGCCGTAGAGCACCAGCAGCGCCGAGACCGTGGCGACCGAGAGGACCGTCGAGACCAGGATGATGGCGCTCGCGCGCTGCGTGTAGACGCCGTACCGCTGGGCCACCACGAAGGCGAGGGCGCCGGTCGGCAGCGCCGCCATCAGCACCGCCGCGCGGGCCCACTCGAAGTCGAGGTCGAGCACGCGGAAGGCGAGCCACCAGGTGATCAGCGGGTGCACCACCAGCTTCAGGACCGTGACCCACATGACCTCGCCGAGGCCCGTCGCGATCGGCCGGCCGACCAGGAACAGGCCCGTGGCGAACAGTGCGCACGGGCCCGCCGCCGCGCCCATGAGGTCGAAGAAGTTGGCGGCGAAGGTGGGCAGCGTCAGGCCGGCGGCGCCCAGCGCCAGGCCCAGCGCCGGCGCCACCAGGAGCGGGTTCCGCACCAGCGCCAGCGCGACGTCGCGCGCCGCCGTCAGCGGCCCGCCGCCGGTTCTGTCCAGCTCGCACAGCACGATGGCGAGGCTGATGACGAGCGCCGAGTTGACCACCGTCGCCACCAGCGCCGGCAGCGCGCCCTCCACCCCGAAGGCGGCGATGAACAGCGGGATGCCCATGTAGCCGGTGTTGGCGAACACCGCGCTGACGCCGTTGAGCGCCAGGCCGGCGAAGCGGTTCGGGAAGGCGAACGGCGCGACGAGCAGCGCGATGGCGAAGGTGCCCAGGAGGCCGCCGGCCAGCGCCGCCAGGTACGGCCCGTTCAGCACCGCCTCGAGCGGCGCCCGCACCATCGCCATGAACAGCAGCGGCGGCAGCGCGAACCAGTAGACGAACGCGTTGAGCGCCGCCGAGCTGGCCGGCCCCAGGATACCGAAGCGGCCGGCCAGGTAACCGGCCAGCATTATGCCGAACACCGGCAACGCGACGTCGATCACCGCATCCATGGCGCGGGACCCTAGGTGTGGGGCGCGACGCTGTCGAGCGCGCCCGCGGGACCCAGCCGTTGCGACTTGACCGCGAACGCCCGCGTCCGCACATAGAGGCTCCGTTCCCCCCGCTGCTATGAGCCCGCTGCACGATGATCGACCACCACGCCGCCCTCATCTACGCCATGGTCCTGGCCTCGGCCGCCGACGCCGACATGACCAACGCCGAGACCAGCCGCATCGGCGACATCGTCCAGCACTTGCCGGTGTTCCGCGACTTCGACGTCGAGGACATGCCGCGGGTCCTGGTGGAGTGCGCCGCTTTTCTCGACGACGAGGACGGCCTGGAGCGGGCCTACGACCAGATCCGCGCGGCCCTGCCCGAGAAACTGCGCGAGACCGCCTACGTGCTGAGCTGCGACATCGTCGCCGCCGACGGCAAGGCGAGCCAGGAGGAACTGCGCCTCCTGGAACTGATGCGCTTCAAGCTCGACATCGGCCGCCTGCCGGCCGCCGCCATCGAACGCGCCGCCTCGGCCCGCTACGCCACGGTGTAGGCGCGGGCGCCGCCACTCACCTCCGCCTGGCAGCACTTTGGCGATCCGGCTGCCAAAACGTTAGTTTTGCGCGATTCTTTATTGAACGTCAACCGTGCGCTTGCGACACTGTGGGTGACGCGCACCCTCGCGACCCACGGACGGGACATGGCCAAGAGCGCTCTTGAGCTGCAACTCGAAGGCTACCGCCTGACGACGGCGGAGATCGTCTATCACATGCCGGATTTCCCGGCGCTGCTGCAGACCTTCGTCTGGCAGCACCTGGACCTGACGCCCGACTATCCGCGCCTGCGCAAGTTCCTGGACTATTGGACCGCCAACCTGGACGGCAAGCTGCACTCCGTGAACGTCGCCCACGCGCCGCTGATCGAGCGCGGCAGCCTGCGCCACGTGCGCCACCAGCTGCGCCTGCACTGACGTCACCCGCGTCCGTCGGCCGGGCGCTTCTGTCTCCGCCACCGCGGTGCTATGTTCCGCCCGCCAACACGACACGAACCGTGCCCGCCGGTCCGCCGCGCGGCAGCCAGGACCGGCCGAACCCTTACCCGAAACGCCCGTAAGACATGCCCGTCAACGTCGCCGTCGTGGGCTCCGGCCCCAGCGGCTTCTATGCCGTCAACGCGCTTCTGAAGGCCATCGAGGACGTCCGCGTCGACATCGTCGAGCGCCTGCCCTCGCCCTTCGGGCTGATCCGCGGCGGCGTCGCGCCGGACCACCAGACGACCAAGCGCGTGGCGCGGTCGTTCGAGCGCTCGGCGCAGGACCCGCGCGTCGCCTACTACGGCAACGTCGAGCTGGGCCGCGACCTGACGGTCGACGACCTGCGCGAGATCTACGACGCCGTGATCCTGGCGACCGGCGCGCCGCGCGACCGCAGGCTCAAGATCCCCGGCGCCGACAAGGCCGGGGTTTATGGCTCCGCCGCCTTCGTCGGCTGGTACAACGGCCACCCGGACTTCCACGACCTCGAGCCCGACCTCGACACGCCGGCCGCGGCGGTGATCGGCAACGGCAACGTGGCGATCAACGTCGCCCGCGTGCTGGTCAAGACGGCCGAGGAGATGCGCACCTCCGACCTGCCGGTGGCGGTCGCCGAGGCGATCCAGAACTCGCCGCTCACCGACGTGCACCTGTTGGGCCGGCGCGGGCCCGTCGAGGCCAAATTCACCAACGTCGAGCTGCGCGAGATGGGCGCGCTGCACCAGGCCGTGCCGATCGTCGATCCGGCGCAGCTGCCCGACACCGTGCCGACCGACATGCCGGACCGCGACCGGCGCCTGCGCGGGCGCAACCTGGACTCGCTCAGGGAGTTCGCGGGGCGCGATCCGGACGCGGCGCCCAAGCGCGTGCATTTCGAGTTCTTCTCCGCCCCCGTCGAGGTGCTGGGCGGCGACCGCGTCGAGGCCCTCAAAGTCGAGCGCACGCAGGTCGTCGACGGCCGTCCCGTCGGCACGGGGGCGTTCCGCGAGATCCCCTGCGGCCTGGTGGTCTATGCCATCGGCTACCGCGCCGTCCCGATCCCGGGCCTGCCGTTCGACGACTCCAACGGCGTCGTCGTCAACGACGATGGCCGCGTCGGCGGCCGGGTCTACGTCGTCGGCTGGGCCAAGCGCGGGCCGACCGGGGTGATCGGCTCCAGCAAGAAGGACGGCGACACCGCGGCGCGGCAGATCGCGCAGGACGTCGCCGTGCCCCAGGCCCCCGGCCGTGAGGAGCTGGAACGCCGTCTCACCGCCGCGGGCGCCGACTGGATCGCCTTCGCCGACTGGCAGAAGATCGACGCCGCCGAGGTCGCCGCCGCCGCCGATGGCTCGCCGCGCCGCAAGTTCGTCACCGTCGACGACATGCTGGCCCAGCTCGGCTCGGCTTTGCGCTGATGCGCCAAGGTCTTGCCACCACCCCCGGAAACGGCCGCGGCGCTTGCCCGGCGCGCCCGGGTGGCCTAGATACTCACGGCAAATTGGCTTGCCGTGCCGCAATTGGCGATGCCACCTAAGATGAGTGGAGGCAGGGAGCGGCCGAACCCGGCGAGCGCTCCCGGAGGCCGATGACGATGGAAGGCAGTACCGCTCTCAAGCGGCCCGAACAGCCGCGTGAGCAGATCGAATCCGCGGTCGTGCGCTTTGCCGGCGACAGCGGCGACGGCATGCAGCTGACCGGCAGCCAGTTCACCCTGTCGACGGCGCTCACCGGCAACGACCTGGCGACCTTCCCCGACTTTCCGGCGGAGATCCGGGCGCCCGTCGGCACGACCTTCGGCGTCTCGGCGTTCCAGATCAACTTCGGCGCCCGCAACATCAAGACCGCGGGCGACGAGCTGGACGTGCTGGTGGCGATGAACCCGGCGGCGCTGAAGACCCAGATCGAAGACCTGAAGGCCGGCGGCCTGGTGATTCTCGATGAGGGCACCTTCAACGAGAAGAACTTCCGCAAGGCGGGCTTCGAGACCGACCCGCGCGAGGACGGCAGCCTGGACAGGTACCGCGTGCTGCCCATCGACATGGCGCGCTCGACGCTGGAGGCGGTCAAGGGGTTGGGGCTGAGCCAGAAGGAGGCGCTGCGCTCGAAGAACATGTGGGCGCTGGGCCTGATCTACTGGATGTACGGCCGCAAGCGCCAGGCCTCGGTCGACTGGCTGACGACGAAGTTCGCCAAGCGGCCGGAGATCGCGCAGGCCAACATCGCAGCGCTGAACGCCGGCCACGCCTTCGGCGAGACGGCGGAGCTGCCGGCCGAGGTCCAGGCCTACAGCGTGCCGGCGGTGAAGATGGATGCCGGCCTCTACCGCACCGTCACGGGCACCGAGGCGATCGCCTGGGGCCTGGTCGCCGGCTGCCGGCTGGCCGGCCTGAAGATGACCTTCTGCTCCTACCCGATCACGCCGGCCTCGGCCCTGCTGCACAGCCTGGCGGCGATCAAGGAGTACGGCATCACCACATTCCAGGCGGAGGACGAGATCGCCGCCGTCTGCGCCGCGATCGGCGCCTCCTATGCCGGCGCGCTGGGCGTCACGTCCAGCTCCGGCCCCGGCATCGCGCTGAAGACCGAGGCGATCGGCCTCGCCATCGCCGCCGAGCTGCCGCTGGTCGTCGTCAACTCCCAGCGCGGCGGCCCCTCGACCGGCCTGCCGACCAAGACCGAGCAGTCGGACCTGTTCCAGGCGGTCTACGGCCGCAACGCCGACGCGCCCTTGTGCGTGCTGGCCGCGCGCTCCGCCGGCGACGCCTTCGACGTCGCCATCCAGGCCGTGCGCATCGCCACCCGCTACATGACCCCGGTGATCCTGTTGAGCGACGGCTACCTCGCCAACGCCTCGGAGCCGTGGGCGGTGCCGGACATGAGCGTCTACGAACCATTCCCGGTCAGCTTTGCCAGCGACCCGGACACGTTCGCGCCGTTCGCGCGCGATCCCGTGACCCTGTCGCGACCCTGGGCCGTGCCGGGCACGCCGGGCCTGGAGCACCGCATCGGCGGCCTGGAGCGCCAGGCGATCACGGGCGAGGTCTCCTACGACGCCGACAACCACCAGCGCATGACCTACGAGCGCGCCGAGAAGATCGCCGGCATCGCTGACGACGTGGCTGAGCAGGCGGTCGAGCACGGCGGTGCGACCGGCAAGCTCGCGGTCGTCGGCTGGGGCTCGACCTACGGGCCGATCAGCCGCGCGGTCGGCAACTTGCACGGCGAAGGCCTGGACGTCAGCCACATCCACCTGCGCCACATCTGGCCGCTGCCGCGCAATCTCGGCGCGCTGCTGCGCGGCTACGAGCAGGTGCTGGTGCCGGAGATGAACAACGGCCAGCTCGTCAAGCTGCTGCGCGCCGAGTACCTGGTGCCGGCCGAGGGCCTCAACAAGGTGACCGGCAAGCCGTTCAGGATCGCCGAGATCGAGGACGCGGTCCGCCAGCGTCTGGGCGCCCGGGCGACGACGGAAGACACGCCATGAACATTCAGACCCCGCCGCCGGCCAAGCGCACGGCCAAGGACTACGCCTCCGACCAGGAGGTGCGCTGGTGCCCGGGCTGCGGCGACTACGCCATCATCAAGGGGGTGCAGCGCACGCTCGCCGAGCTGGAGGCCGACCCGGCCACCACGATGTTCATCTCCGGTATCGGCTGTGCCGCGCGCTTCCCCTACTACCTTTCGACCTACGGCTTCCACACGATCCACGGCCGCGCCGCGGCGCTGGCGACCGGCGTCAAGCTGACCAACCCGGACCTGGACATCTGGGTCGTCAGCGGCGACGGGGATTCGCTGTCGATCGGCGGCAACCACCTGCTGCACGTGCTGCGGCGCAACGTCGACCTGCAGTATCTGTTGTTCAACAATGAAATCTACGGCCTGACCAAGGGCCAGTACTCGCCCACCTCGCGCGTCGGCACGCGCTCGCCGTCGACGCCCAAGGGCTCGCTCGACACGCCCGTGTCGGCGGCGCTGTTCGCGCTGGGCGCCAGCGCGCGCTTCGTCGCCCGCGGGGCCGATGTGCTGCAGCAGCCGCTGGTCGACGTGCTGAAGCGGGCGCACGCCCATCGCGGCGCCTCCTTCGTCGAGATCCTGCAGAACTGCATCGTCTACAACGACGGCGTGTTCGGCCATCTGACCGACCGGGCGACGAAGGACGACGCGCTGATCCACGTCGCCCACGGCGCGCCGCTGGTGTTCGGCAAGGACGGCGGCAAGGGCCTCAGGTTGGCCGAGAGCGGCCTCAAGCTGGAAGTCGTGCAACTCGGCGACGGCATTGCCGAGTCCGACCTCCTGGTCCACGACGAGACCGACCGCACGCTGGCGACGATGCTCGCCGGCATGGACGCGCCGCACTTCCCGGTCGCCATGGGCGTGATCTATTGCGACCCGACGGAGTCCTACGAGCGCACGGTGCACGCCGAGCTCGACGCGGCCGCGGCCGCGGCCAAGACGACCAGCATCGACGACCTGCTGCGCCGCGGCCACACCTGGGAAATCGACGAGTAGGACGCGCGGCGACGGGAGCGCGCTCAGCTCCGACGACATCGCCGGTCCGCGCCGCATTCGTCTTGCGACGTGTGTTCGCTGCTCTGCCTCTGGCGGAAGTCACCCCCAACCCGACCCTCCCCCCGTCAAAGGGGGAGGGAGAAATTGGTGGGCGAAAGGGTTGAATTCTCTCGCTTATTCCCTCCCCCCTTGAGGGGGAGGGTTCGGGTGGGGGGTATTGCTGAGCCCATGCGAGCGCGGGCGGACCCGGAGTTGCCCCGCGCGCGCGGTCAACGTTTTTGATCCGCACCCGACGGTCATCCGGCCGCCGTTTATCGCGCGCCAACCGCCTCGGGCGACAGCGTATTCTGCATCAGTTGAACGTAGAACCGGACGACCTCTTCGTAGTTCTCCACCGAGATCCGTTCGTCGGCGCCATGGATGCGCGCCAGGTCCGCGGGCCCGAGACGGACGGGCAGGAAGCGGTAGCTGTTGTCGGCGACCTCGGCGTAGTGCTTGCTGTCGGTTCCGGCGAGGACCAGGAACGGGGCGCTGACCGTTTCGGGAAAGACTTGGCGTACGGTCTTCTTCAACGCCTCGTAGCCCCGGGTGTCGACGCCCGAGACGGCCGACGGCTCGTTCGCGATTTCGATCTGTTCGACCGTGACGCCCGGATCGTCGAGCATGGCGCGCGTATGGGCGGTCACCGTCTCCACCGTATCCCCCGGCAGGATGCGGAAGTTGACGACGGCTTCCGCTTCGCAGGGGATCACATTCGCCTTGACGCCGCCGCGCACGATCGTGACTGCGGTCGTCGTCCGGATCAGCGCGTTCGTCGCGCGCCCCGTCGTGAAAATGAACTTCAGAATCGGTCGGAACAGCCAGCGATTGGCCGCGACCAGCCGCATCGGGAAGGACATCTCCGGCGCGAGCGCGTCGACGAACAGTGTCACCGGCGGTTCAATTCTCTCACGCATCCGGTTGGCTTCGAGGCGCTGGACCGCCACGGCGAGCCGGGCCATGGCCGAGGTGCGCGGCGGCATCGAAGAGTGGCCGCATTGATCCGGGGGCAGTTTCACGGCGAGCCTGAGCGACAGATAGCCCTTCTCGGCGATGCCGATCAGGGCGACGGGCTTGCGCACGCCGGGCACCAGGTCGTGCACGATCACGCCGCCCTCGTCGAGGCTGAAGTCCAGCCGGACGCCGCGATCGGCGAGAACCTGCACGATCTTCTTGGCCCCGTTGAGGCCGTCGATCTCCTCGTCGTGACCGAATGCCAGATAGACGGTCCGCGCGGGTGCGAAGTCCTGCCCCAGCAGGACCTCGACCGCCTCCAGGGTCCCCACGACCGAGACCTTGTCGTCCAGCGCGCCCCGCCCCCAGACGAAACCGTCGGCGACGGCGCCGGAGAAGGGCGGCTGTTCCCAGACCGCTTCGGTGCCCGGCTCGACCGGCACGACGTCGAGGTGGGCCGCCAGCAGGATCGGCCTCAGCCCGGGGTCCGTACCCCGCCACGTGTAGAGCAGGCTGAAGTCGCCGACCGTCTCCCGGGCCAGGGCGGCATGCGCGCGCGGAAAGCGGCTTTCAAGGAGCCGGTGGAGTTCCAGGAAGGCTTCGCCCGCGACGGGCGCCTCCCGGCCTTGGGAAACGGTACGCAGGCGGATCGCATCGCCAAGCCGCCTGGCGGCCGCGTCCCGATCGATGGCGACGACCGCCGGCGCCCGGTCGGTAACGGCACCGCGCGGCCTCACCAGCAGCGTGTTGACCACCAGCACGACGACCAGGACGCAGAACGCCGCGAGCGCGCCCAGAGTGGCCTTGCGAGCCATGAGCTCTCCCCGACAGAGCTGCCGCTGGCGGACGTGCACAGGGCGGCACTCCACCTTCGCCGCCCGTCGGGCAGCGGCCCCACGCCAGCGCCAGATTCACCAATCGCGCGAGAATTTGCAGTCGGGCGCCAACAACGCGGTCCTCGGTTGTCCGGTTCCCAGCGGGAGGACTCCGAAAAATCGGCGGCTACCTTGGACCGGCCGCGCCGTGGAGCGCTAGCAATAGAGAGGCACGACCCCGCTCAGGCGCCGCCCGTGAAGCGGCCGTGCAGGCCGCACTCGGTCTTTTCCATGCCCGCCCAGCGGCCGGCGCGGGCGTCTTCGCCCGGCAGCACCGCGCGGGTGCACGGGGCACAGCCGATCGACAGGAAGCCGGCGTCGAACAGCGGGCGGCGCGGCAGGGCGTGGCGGTCGTAGTAGGCGTCGACGTCGTCGTAGGTCCAGCCGGCCAAGGGGTTCGCCTTGATGCGCGGGCCGTCGGACTCGACGACCGGCAGCAGGGAACGAGTCGCCGACTGAAATCGCTTGCGCCCGGTGATCCAGGCGTCGACGCCCTCCAGGCCGCAGGGCAGCGGCAGCACCTTGCGCAGGTGACAGCAGCGGTCCGGGTCGCGGGACCAGAGGGTACCGTCCGGGTCCTCGACGGCGAGCGCGATGGGGTCCGGCCGTTCGATGCGCACGTCGCTGAGACCCAGGCGGCCGGTCAGCTCGTCGCGATAGCGGACCGTCTCTTCGAATAGCTTGCCAGTGTCGATCACCACGACAGGCGTCGCCGGGTCGATCGTCGCCACCATGTGCAGCAGCGCCGCGGACTCGGCGCCGAACGAAGACACTACGGCGATGCGGCCGGGGAACTCGATCGTCAGCAGTTCACGCAGCAGGCGCTCGGGCGGCAGGCCGCCCAGGCGCTGGTTCAGCAGCTCGGCACGCGCCGCGACCTCGGCGTATCGGTCGACGCTCATGGCAGGTCTCCGGGGGTGAGACTATCCGGCGGTCCAGTAGAGGCCGTCGACGGCGGCGCCGTGGCGCAGGTGCGGCACGGGCACGCGGGCGTCGGCGCCGGCCTGGTAGACCACGTCGAACTCGGCGAAGGCGGCGAGCCAGTCCGCGACGTCGGCGCTCGACGGCACCTCGTAGGCGTCGAAGCCGACACGCTGCATGAACAGCAGCTGGTCGCGCAGCACGTTGCCGATGGCGCGCAGCTCGCCCGTGTAGCCGTAGCGCTCGCGCAACAGCCGCGCGGTCGAGTAGGCCCGACCGTCGGTGAACACGGGGAACTCCAGCGCGATCACGTCGAACGCCCCCAGCGCCTCGGCGATCTCCGCTGGCGTCTGGTCGCTGCGCAGCACCACGCCGACGTCGCGGCCGCCGGCGCTCAGCTCCGCGCCCTGCGCCCGCCAGCGCTCCAGCGAAACCAGAACCGGGCCGTCGGGCAGCGGGACGTCGTCGGCGACGACCGCCCAGGGGTCGTGGGCCTCGCGGCCGTCCTTAATCAGTGCCATAGAGCGCCTCCTTGAACGGGGCCGGGCCGACCCGGCGATAGGCGGCGAGGAACGGTTCGCCGTCCTCGCGCAGGCCCAGATAGGTGTCGACGACGGTCTCGATCGCGTCGACGACGTCGTCGGCGCCGAAGCCGGGGCCGACGATCTTGCCGATCGACGCTTCCTCGTCGGGCGAGCCGCCCAGCGTGATCTGGTAGACCTCCTCGCCCTTCTTGTCGACGCCCAGGATGCCGATGTGGCCCACATGATGGTGGCCGCAGGCATTGATGCAGCCGGAGATCTTGATGCGCAGCTCGCCGATGTCGTTCTGGCGCTTCAGGTCGGCGAAGCGCTCGGAAATGCGCTGGGCGATGGGGATCGAGCGGGCGTTGGCGAGGGCGCAGTAGTCGAGCCCCGGGCAGGCGATGATGTCGCCGACGAGGTTGAGATTGGCGCCCGCCAGGCCGTGCGCGACCAGGCCCTGCCAGACGGCGTAGAGGTCGCCGAGGCGCACGTGCGGCAGCACCAGGTTCTGCTCGTGCGTCACGCGCACCTCGTCGAAGCTGTAGGTCTCGGCGAGGTCGGCGACGGCGTCCATCTGCGCGGTCGTGGCGTCGCCCGGCGGTGCCCCGACCGGCTTCAGCGCGACGTTGGCGATAGCATAGCCCGGCGCCTTGTGGGCCACGACATTGGTATCGACCCAGGCGGCAAAGGCGGGGTCGTTCGCCTTCTGCGCCGCCAATTCACGACGCTCAGCCTCGAGCTCCTCGGCGCCGGGTTCAACAAATGGCGGTGGCGCGAAGTACGCCTGGATGCGCTCCAGCTCGCCCTCCGGCAGGTCGATCTTCGAGTCCTCGAGCGCCCGCCACTCGGCCTCGATCTGCTCGCGCAACTCCTCCGTGCCGGTCTCGTGCACCAGAATCTTGATGCGCGCCTTGTACTTGTTGTCGCGCCGGCCGAACTGGTTGTAGACGCGCAGGATCGCTTCGAGATAGCTCAACAGGTAGCGCTTCGGCAGGAACTCGCGGATCGTCTTGCCGATCATTGGCGTGCGGCCCAGGCCGCCGCCGACCATGACCTCGAAGCCGACTTCGCCCACGTCGTTGCGCTTCAGCGCCAGGCCGATGTCGTGCACGCGCACGGCGGCGCGGTCGTGGGGCGCGCCGGTCACCGCGATCTTGAACTTGCGCGGCAGGAACGAGAACTCCGGGTGCAGCGTCGACCACTGGCGAATGATCTCGGCGTAGACCCGCGGGTCCTCGATCTCCTCGGCCGTGGCGCCGGCGTACTGGTCGGCGGTGACGTTGCGGATGCAGTTGCCGCTGGTCTGGATGGCGTGCATCTGCACGCTGGCGAGCCCGGCCAGGATGTCGGGCACGTCGTCCAGCTTCGGCCAGTTGAACTGCAGGTTCTGGCGCGTCGTGAAGTGGCCGTAGCCCTTGTCGTAGCGCCGCGCGATCTCCGCCAGTTTGCGCAGCTGGGTCGACGACAGCGTGCCGTAGGGGATGGCGATGCGAAGCATGTAGGCGTGGAGCTGGAGATACAGCCCGTTCATCAGCCGCAAGGGCCGGAACTCGGGCTCGCTCAGCTCACCCTTGAGGCGCCGCGCCACCTGACCCCGGAATTGGTCGACCCGCTGGTCGACCAGCGCCTGGTCGAACTCGTCATAGCGGTACACGACGCCCTCAGGCGGCGGCCGGCCGGTCCGCCGCGGCGCGGCGCGCCTGCATGCCGAACGCGGGGTGCGTCGAGGGGCCGCTGGCGCGCACCACCTCGCGGTAGCGCACCGGCCAGATCGCCTTGTCGTCCTCGACGACGTCGATCAGGTAGGGCTCGACGATCAGCCGCGCGGCAACCGCCGCCTCGCCGTCGGCCAGCAACGCCGCGCTCTCGGCCTCGCTGGCGCCCAGCCGGCTGTCCTCAATCCACGCCGACCAGCCGCCGTCGCGCGACAGATAGACGACGGCGCCGTCGATGAGGCGGTTGGCGGTGACGACCTGAAGGGTCATGGAATCCTCCTCAAACCGCGGTGGCGAGCGCGGGGGTGATGGCAGAGCTGTCGGCCAGGGCCACGACGTCGCCGATGACGATCAGCGCCGGGCCCTGGATGGCGTGCGTGGCGACCATCGAGCCGAGCGTGGCGACGGTGCCGACGACGACCCGCTGCTCGGGCAGCGTGCCGTTCTCTACGATGGCGGCGGGGGTGGCGGCGCCGAGGCCGGCGTCGATCAGCCTCCCTGCCGTCTCGGCCGCCGTCGAGACGCCCATGTAGATCACGATGGTCTGGCGGCCGCGGGCCAGCGTGGCCCAGTCGGCTTTGGGCGCGCCGTCCTTGCCGTGGCCGGTGACGAAGGTGACGGCGGAGGCGTGGTCGCGGTGGGTCAGCGGGATGCCGGTCGCGGCGGCGCAACCCGTCGCCGCGGTGATGCCGGGCACGACCTCGGCGGCGACGCCGGCGCGGCGCAGCGCCTCCAGTTCCTCGCCGCCGCGGCCGAAGACGAACGGATCGCCGCCCTTGAGGCGCACCACGCGCTTGCCCTCGCGCGCCAGCCGCACCAGGAGCGCGTTGATGTCGTCCTGCGGCAGCGCGTGGTGGCCCTTGGTCTTACCGACGAAGATCCGCTCCGCGTCGCGCCGCACGTAGTCGAGGATCGCCGGGCCGACGAGCTTGTCGTAGACGACGACGTCGGTGTCGGCGAGCGCCCGGCGGGCGCGCAGGGTCAGCAGGTCGGGATCTCCGGGGCCGGCGCCAACGATGGCGACCGAGCCTTCGGGGCGCTCCTGCGGCCGGTTGACCAGCGCCAGCATACGCTCGCGCGCGCCGGTCTCGTCGCCGGCCAGCAAGCGCGCCGCGATCGGCCCGTCCATCACCTGCTCCCAGAAGCCGCGCCGCGCCTCGGCTGGCACCTTGGCGCGCACGGCGCCGCGGAAGCTGTCGGCAAAGCGCGCCAGCCGGCCCAGACCCGCCGGCAGCAGTTGTTCGATCTGCGCCCGCACGCGACGCGCCAGCACCGGGGCCGTGCCGCCCGTACTAATACCGATGACCACGGGGTCGCGGTCGACGATGGCCGGCACGATGAATGTCGACAGTCCCGGCCGGTCGACGCAGTTGACCGGCACGCCGGCGGCCCGCGCCACGGTGGCAATCTCCGCATCCTCGTCTTCCGTCGGGTTGGCGGCAATCGCGACGGCCACGTCGTCGAGATCGGAGGTGTGAAATGCGCGGGCGTGCCATAGCAGGTCCCCGGCGGCCGCCAAAGCGCGCAACTCGGCCGTCGCCTCAGGCGCCACCAGGGTCACGACTGCCCCGGCGCGGCGCAGCAGGCGCACCTTCTGCGCCGCGGCCTCGCCGCCGCCGACGACCAGCGCCGGCCGGCCGTCGAGCTTCAGGAAGATCGGTAGGCTGTGCATCGCCCCGGTCCGTTCGCTCGCCTATTTCACACACGTAACAGTGTTATAGACTCGATACTACAGCGAATGTGGTGCCATCTGCCCCCGGAGTCCAGTAATGATTCGTAATTTCCCACCAAGAAATGCGACGCTTTAGCGCATTGGCCCGGGGCCGGGCCCGCGCTCATGGTGCGGGCGAAGCCCCAACCGGACGTTCCCGTTGAGCCTCGCCACCCTGGACCTCCCCCACCCCGCCTCAGGCGCCACCACGACGGCGCGCCGCCCGATCGCGGTCTGGCTGCTGCTGTGCTGCGGCGCCGTGTTCGCCATGGTGGTGATCGGCGGCGTCACGCGGCTGACCGGTTCGGGCCTGTCGATGGTCGAGTGGCGGCCGCTGATCGGCGCGCTGCCGCCGCTCTCGGACACCGAATGGCAGCGGGTCTTCGCGCTCTACCAGGCGAGCCCGGAGTACCGCGAGACCAACCTGGGCATGACCCTCGCCGAGTTCCGCGGCATCTTCTGGTGGGAGTACGTGCACCGCCTGTGGGGCCGGTTGATTGGCGCGTTGTTCCTGCTGCCGTTCCTCTGGTTCCTGGTGCGCGGCCGGATCGACCGGGCGCTGGCGCCGCGCCTGGTGCTGCTGTTCGCACTGGGCGCCCTGCAGGGACTGTTGGGCTGGTACATGGTACGCAGCGGCCTGGTTGACGTGCCGGAGGTCAGCCAGTACCGCCTGGCCGCGCACCTGACGCTGGCGCTGGCGATCTACGCGGCGCTGCTGTGGACTGCGTTCGAGCTCCTGTGGCCGCGGCCCTCGGCGGTCGCCGACCGGCGCCTCGCGGGCGTGCGGCGGCTGGCCTGGAGTCTGGTGGCGCTGCTGGCGGTCACGGTGGTCTCCGGCGCCTTCATGGCCGGGACCCACGCCGGCTGGACCTACAACACCCTGCTGATGGACGGCGAGCTGGTGCCCGCGGGCTACGCCATCGAGCCCTGGTACGCCGCGCCGTTCGAGAACGTCACGGCGATCAACTTCAACCACCGCGTCCTAGCGCTGGCGACCCTGGCGCTGGCGCTGGCCACCTGGTGGCGCAGCCGCTGGCTGGCGCTGGCCCCGCGCGGGCGCCGGCTCGCCAACGCGCTCGCCGCCTGGGCCGGCGTGCAGGTGGCGCTGGGCATCGCGACGCTGCTGCTCGTGGTGCCCGTGGCGCTGGGCGCCCTGCACCAGGCGGGCGCCGTCGTGCTGCTGACGCTGGCGCTGGCCGTCGCCTTCGAGCTGCGTGCCCCCCGCTGAACCGCCGCTTTGGTGCCATAATCGCAGGCGAGGATTCGCCCGGATATTTGGAGGCTTGGCAGGATGCGCAGCCTGTTGATGGCCGTGGCGCTGGCGCTGGCCCTGACCGCGCCGGCCCAGGCCCAGGACGACCCCAAGGCACGCGCCGAGGAATTGGCACGCGAAGGCGCCGAGCGCCTGATGCGGGCGCTGGAAGCGCTGGTCCAGTAGATCCCGCAATACGAGGCGCCGATCGTCAACGAGGACGGCGACATCATCATCCGCCGCAAGCGCCCGCGTTCGGACGACGACAAACCGCCGCCCGAGGACGACGAGGCGGAGACATAGAACGCTGTCCGCGCCGGGGGAATGGATTCCGGCTCGTCCGGGTTTGCATGCGGCTCCGCAACACCCCCCACCCTTGAGCAACCCGGAAGATGGGTGACGGTTCAGACCGGCAGCATGGGTAACAGGTTTCACGGTGTGTGCCGGGGGCGGCGGGGGGCCTTGGGGCGCACGAGGCGGTCGCCGTCGGGGGCGAGTTGGCCG
>Ga0209678_1000303_pt1 | contig 18130 bp, 15 predicted proteins | sample WorMetilvaeELBA1_FD_187404 | JGI IMG/M metagenome (GOLD analysis project Ga0209678, IMG submission 187404) | Marine gutless worms symbiont microbial communities from Max Planck institute for Marine Microbiology, Germany - Olavius ilvae ELBA.1... ...
ACCGTTTACGAGTTTTTAATGCAAGTAAAAAATGCATTAAACTGGAAAATCTTCGTTTTCCTTTTATGCGATATTAATCAGCAATATCAAAGAGTTCTGGATACCCGTTCGAACACTAATTAAATAACACCCGGAAATCCGATATCCCCTGGCGGTTTTGCCACCCGATAGCTTCCCATTGGTGCTTGCTTAAAGGTTCGGTTGCAATAACATAGGTATAAATGGGAAAGAGCCGGTTTTGAAAAAATCCCAGTTTATGGGAATAAGCGTTGGTGGCAATCACAATGATAGGTGCTTTAACATCTCCAAGTTCGGTATCGACATGATTGATTTTACCGGGGACTACCCGGGTCACAACCGAACGCTCCCTGATTTCAACTCCCATTTTTTCGACGATTTTTTTCATTCTCCGCACCAGTTTAGCAGGGTTGAGAGTTGCTCCGTTGGGTGTTTTGAGGCCGGCAATATATCGGGGAGATTTTATTTCTTTATCAAGATCTTGGCCGTAAAGCATCTCGGCCTCGAGCCCCCATTTCTTTAAAATCCGATATTCCCTTTCCATTGTTTTGACCTGGCCTTCATTTATAGCAACATCCAACATCCCTTTTTCATCAAAATCGCAATCAAGGCCGTGATCGCTAATGAATTCCTTTATTTGATGGATGCCGTGTAGGCTGACATCCAGATTTCTTTTGCGGGCCTCAGAGCCTTTACAACGCTCGTCTATTAGTGACGTAGCGACACAAAAGCCACCGTTGCGGCCGCTGGCTCCATAACCGCAGCATGCGCCTTCCAGCAGCATAATCTTTTTTTCCGGGAATCTGCGATGGATATTATAGGCCGATGACAGGCCGGTAAAACCGCCGCCGATAATCACAATATCCGCTTTGTGACTGCCCCGCAGAGGCTCATTAATTTTTTCTTTTGCAAGACCGGCAGCTTCAAACCAGAAGTTGTCCAGGAAATACTCATACAATCCCGGTGGCACCAATCCCTGACGTTTGACAAAAGTGGGAGTGAAATTTTTCATGTTTGAGACGTTCACCCTGAGTTTCACCTATGTTTGTTTGATTCCTTTGATATTGTTGTAGGGTGGGCTCTGCCCACCTCTGGCAGATGTATTCAGTGATGTTTGGTGGGCACAGCCCACCCTACGATAAGGGATTTCCGCGACGCAGGGTTTTGTTATCGAAATAGGCAAACAGCCTTCTGCTGCAAGTTACCGGCGCATAATATATATTTTTTTTACTTGTAAAGTCAACAGCTTATCTTTTACCACGATTTACAATTGCTTATTCGGTCCTATTATGTTCAAAAAAATTTGTTAATCGGGCAAACTGCAGAACCGGATGTTAAATATTCAACTGGAGACGTAAGCGATTTATGGACCAAAAGATCGGAGCTTTTTTTGATTTTGACGAGACCCTGCTGGATACGGAGAGCAGCCGGCTGGGAATTAAATATTTGTGGGAACGGCGACTGGTTTCGCGAACCTTTATCCTGAAAGCATTCATGGCCGGATTTTTATACAAGCGCCATTGGATCACCGATGAGCAAACCGCAAAAATTCTGCTGAAACTCTACCGCAACCGCCGGCTGGATGAATTTGTAGAAGGCTCCGAAGCTTTTTACCGGGAAATTCTGAAGCCAAGACTGGCACCGAAAATCCTGGCAAAGGTCTATGAGCATCGAGATCAGGGTCATTCCCTGGTGCTCATATCCGGCTCTTTAAGGTACATGCTCGAACCCGTTGCCCGGGATCTTGGCTTCGAACATCTGCTGTGCACCGATTTAGAACAAAACGACGATGGATTGCTCACCGGCAAGCCCAAAGGTCCCCTATGCCTGGATACCACCAAACGTCATCTTGCGACGGAACTGGCCCGACAAACCGGAATCGACCTGGCGCGCTCTTATGCCTACGGCAACCATCAGGCCGACCTACCGTTGCTCGAGCTGGTTGGCTTTCCCCATGCCGTCGAGCCGAGCAAACCGCTTTTGAAAGTCGCGAAGGTAAAAAATTGGCCGATATTGGCCTATAGATAAATAAATGAATAATGAAAATTGAATAATGAACAATTAAGGAATCGCTTCGCTCTGGCTTTCTAAAGTTTCATTCCCGTCTAAACTGACCGCTTTACAGGACGTCAGCAGCGCTGACACCTGTTTTCTAAAATCTCGTTTGATCGTCTCTTCATTCACATGTAGGGCGGGCCACCGTGCCCGCCAATACCGGTCGGCACGGTGGCCGACCCTACTTCTGTCTCCTGTCCTCTGTCTTCTGAAAACTGTCTTCTGCCCTCTGTCTTCTACCCTCTGTCTTCTGTCCTCTGTCATCTGACATCTGTTCTCTGACACCTGAAACCTGACACCTGAAACCTGACACCTGACACCTTTTAAAATCGCCACACTCCAGAAACCTGCTCTGACAGTCTATTTATTCGCAAAGGGATTTCCATAGCTATTTAAAAACACCTTCTCATCCTGCAAAGCTTCCCGGGTGTGGGGGGCTTTTTCTTCGCCCGGATATCCGATGCCGACCACTGATTCCACTTTCAAATTGGACGGGATGTTCAACAGCTCGGCAATATAGGCTTCCGACGATTTGTTGTCATCATGCATCCGGCCTCTGATCTGAACCCAGCAGCTTCCCAGCCCCAGCGATTCGGCCGCCAGCTGAAGATATATGGTGGCAATGGAAGTATCTTCGATCCACACGGTCGATTTTTCGGGATCGGCACAGACGACGATTCCCAGCTGCGCGCCGGCCAGAAAGCTCGAGCCATGCGGCTTGGCCGTGGACAGTTTGGTCAACAATTGAGGGTTGGTGACAAAAACGAACTCCCAGGGATTATGTCCCATGGAAGACGGCGGCCGCAGCGCCGTTTCTTTCAATACTTCGAGTTTATCCGCTTCGATTGCTTTATCCGTAAATTTGCGAATACTACGTCTTTGCCGAATCAATTCGATAAACATTCATCTTCCTCCAGCTAGGTGTTATTTGTTATTTGTTAATCGTTATTCCGCCCCGACGGATTTGTAAATAGAAGCCATTCCCGGCATTCAGCGAACCACCGGATAATTCTTGCGACTCCAATCATATATTCCACCACGCATGTTGACAATGTGTTTGAACCCGCTGTCGATCAATATCTTGGAAGCCACCGTGCTGCGGTTGCCGGTGGCGCAATATATCAAGACCTCCCGATTGTGGTCGGATCCCAGTTCCCGGTAGCGTTGTTGCAGCTGTTGCACCGGAATCAAAACCGAATTGGGCAGGTGTCCACGCTGGTATTCCTGCGGGGTGCGAACATCTAAAATAATCGGCTGCTCCGAATTAATAAGCTCAGCCGCATCTTTGGACGATACTTCCCGGTAGCTGGCCTGGCGGTAGTTAATGACGGTTAGATTGCCGTTGACATCACCCAGGGAGTACGCAAACGTACCCGGGCTTTTCATCTTGAAATATGGGGCATCAGACTGATTGGCCGACAGTCTTTTGTCTATGGATAAATCCGGAATCGAGAGCCGGGGATTTTGAACGGAAGGGTCGAATTTAAACTTGATGTAGTCGCCACGAAATACGTTCAGATCAACCTCACCCCGGGCTGTTTGAAGGTCGAGAATCCGATAGCCGTTCACAACCGTGCCGGATACCGGCGGTGCCGCAGTTGGTTTGCTTTCAGTTATATCCGAACAGTTGGCGGAATATGCGAAAAAGAAAACAGCGAATATGACCATCAGTATTTTTTTCATCATGCACCTCACTATATAAGCATTTTTGTCCTCGCAAATAGACTCAAAAGTGTAATCATTTTTGCTTTGTTTACAACCACTGACGAGAACATTCTCGGATTATCCGCATCTATACGGGACTATTGTTTTACCTCGAAAATTTGCAGTACCTGAGCCCCACCCAAAATATGCGAAGCATATAGTAATTAATCCGCCTTCGATCAGGCCTAAAATACATCATAAAATTCCCAAAAAAAACGTCGGTCAACTAGAATGGCAAATCTCTCCGGGCGGATTAATTAGGTTGACGAAATGAAAATCGACCTTACAAATAACATATTAGAAATTTTCGGTTAAACGAACGATTCCAAATCTCATCATGACGCTGTGTATAAGGAGAATAACATGTCTCAGAAAATCAACAAATACAGTTCCCGAATCACCCAACCGAAATCCCAGGGCGCATCCCAAGCCATGCTCTACGGCACCGGCATGCAGGAAGCCGATATGGATAAGCCTCAGATCGGCATCGCCAGTGTATGGTTTGAAGGCAACACCTGCAATATGCATTTAAACAGCCTGGCTGCCAAAGTCAAAGAGGGCGTCGAAGCAACCGCTATGATCGGTATGCGCTTCAACACCATCGGTGTCAGTGACGGCATTTCCATGGGCACCGAAGGCATGAGCTATTCCCTGCAGAGTCGGGACTTGATTGCCGATTCCATCGAAACCGTCATGAGCGCCCAGTGGTACGATGCCAACATCTCACTGCCGGGCTGCGATAAAAACATGCCCGGCTGTCTGATGGCGATGGGACGTCTGAACCGCCCGGCCTTGATGATATACGGCGGCACCATCCGGGCCGGCCATCACGGAGACCTGAAACTGGACATCGTCTCGGCCTTTCAAAGCTACGGCGAGTACATTGCCGGCAAAATCGACGAGGAACAGCGCCATTCGATTGTGCGTCACAGCTGCCCCGGCGCCGGGGCCTGCGGTGGTATGTATACCGCCAATACCATGGCTTCGGCCATCGAGGCCATGGGCATGTCGCTGCCCTTCAGCTCCAGTACCCCGGCCGAAACGCCCCAGAAAATGGAAGAGTGCCTGCAAGCCGGCCAGGCGATTCGTTACCTGCTGGAAAACGATATCAAGCCGCGCGACATCATGACCCGCCAGGCGTTTGAAAATGCGATGGTGGTGGTGGTCGCCCTGGGCGGATCCACCAATGCCGTCCTGCATTTGATTGCGATGGCACGTTCAGTGGACGTGCCGCTGTCACTGGATGATTTCCAGCATGTCAGCAACCGGGTTCCGTTTCTGGCGGACTTGAAACCGAGCGGCCGTTATGTTCAGGAAGATCTGCATGCGGCCGGTGGTATACCGGCGGTGATGAAATACCTGCTGAACGAAGGATTATTGCACGGCGACTGCCCGACGGTCACCGGCAAGACCCTGGCCGAAAACCTGGCGGATGTCGCGGATCTGTCGGAAGGCCAGGAAATTATCCGCCCCCTGGAAAATCCGGTCAAAACAACGGGTCACCTGCAAATTATGTGGGGCAACCTGGCCCCGGAAGGGGCGGTGGCCAAGATTACCGGCAAGGAGGGCACTAAATTTAGCGGAACCGCCAATGTCTTTGATTCCGAGGAACAGATGCTGGCGGCCCTGGAAGCAAAAAAAATCAGCGCAGGTGACGTGATCATCATCCGCTACGAGGGACCCAAGGGCGGTCCCGGCATGCCAGAAATGTTGACCCCGACCTCGGCCATCATGGGTGCGGGCCTCGGCAACGACGTGGCCTTGCTGACGGACGGCCGTTTCTCGGGAGGATCGCACGGATTCATTGTGGGGCACATTACCCCCGAAGCCCAGGAAGGCGGCCCCATCGCCCTGGTGCAAAACGGCGATCAAATTACCATTGACTCGGAGAATAACACCATCGATGTTCACATCAGCGAATCCGAGATAACCCAGCGGCGCAGCGTCTGGCAGGCACCGCCGTTTAAGGCCGGCCGGGGAACCCTGTACAAGTATATTAAAAATGTCAAGTCGGCTTCAGAGGGCTGCGTCACGGATGAATGATTTGGGATTTTAGATTGCGGATTGCGGGTTGCGGGTTGCGGGTTGCGGATTGCGGGTTGCGGATTGCGGGTTGCGGGTTGCGGGTTGCGGATTGCGGGTTGCGGATTGCGGATTGCGGGTTGCGGATTGCGGATTGCGGATTGCGGATTGCGGGTTGCGGATTGCGGATTGATGGAATCGCTACGCTCAATCATTTTTAAGGGACCGTTCAACACAGAAGCTCATGACAGGTAGACTTTATTAAATCTAAAATTACGCTTACCTTGTAAAGTAACATCAACTGAAATCACATCATGCATGCAAAAGACAGACGCCGCAGCCAGATTGAATATTTTTGCAATTCTAACGAGTTCAAAAGACAGAGCGGAGCGATACCGCCAATATTCAATCTTCAATTTTCATTCTTCAATATCCAATTCGGGCTTTCCCGAATCAAGCATCTGTCCGCCATATTAAGCCTGGCGCTGCTGGCAGCGCTGGCATCTTCCGCCGGCGCCGATCCAACCGTCACATTAAGCTACGACTATTATGAAATTGAAGGCCGGACGGCTGACGAGCTCAGAAAGCAGATGGACCGCCACGGCATCCGGTGGACCAATCGCAATATCTACGATGCGTACACGGGCTGGAATGTGGACTGGCGTTACCGCTATCGGATGGTCAATGGCGAATGTTCAATGGGTACTGTGACGACCACGGTCAAAGATGAATTCAGATTGCCGCGCTGGACGGACTATGCCGCCGGATCGGACGCTTTGCAGAAAAAATGGGATGATTATATGCAGGCATTACGGCAGCATGAAAACGGCCACAAGGATTTCGGCATTAAGGCGGCCGTTGAAATCGAACGCGCCCTGGCTGAACTGGAGCCGGCCGAGGGCTGCGAGGAACTGGCAGAAATTGCCAATGGTCTTGGCCGGCAAATTATTTCAGAATACGCCGCTGCCGAAAGGGCCTATGACGCCGAAACAAACTTCGGCGAAGCCCAGGGTGCGGTTTTTCCATGAAATAAGGTTCTGCGTTCAAAGTTCAGAGGTTCAGTAGGGTGGGCTGTGCCCACCAGATGATGCTGATTTTGTCTGATTATGGTGGGCACAGCCCACCCTACGCTATCATCATAGGACTCGGCTGTGGGCGGGTTCCAAGGATGACATTCCAATTTCTATTTATCTCCACGCTAATTGCGGGCCAGGCAACTCCTAACCAAGGTAAGTCCCTCAGCCCTTGGCATCGCAGTTGGCGGACGCGTCTTTCAGATTTTCCACCTTGGATCCGAAAGGTTTGGAACAGATATCGGCTTTATCGCCATAGATCAATTCCGCGAAAAATTCTTCCTGGCGCGGTCTCTTACCATGGCGACTTTGTCCTGGACGACCATATTGTTCCTTCCCGCCTTCATTTATGCAGTCCTAAATCCTTCAGCCGTTTAGCGGTCGGTACGCCGTCCTCCGTCCACTCCTGGACTGCATAGTATTCATCCAGCATTTCATCCAGGTGGCAGACCAGACCCTTGGCGGGGCCCGTGGGTGCCGGTGTTTCGGTCAATCGCTTCGGCAGGCTGTCGTCCTTGCGCGAAAAACCGGCCCGGGTCAAAAAGAGCCGTTCGGCATTGATAATGCGCTCGCCGGATCGCATCAGTTCTGCAAGGCTGTAATCGGCGCCCGTGGCGGCATTCAGGTATTCCAGGATGCCCACCGGCGCCACCCCCAGGTCTTTGGCCGCCAGGTTCCGGACAGCAAAAAAGATGCACAGGCCCGCTGAATCGATAATGGCCGAAAGGTCCTGATACGCCTTGGTCACCTTGGCTTTACCCTCCCACTGGAGCGGGTCCATGGATTCCGGTACACCAAACAGCTCGAAGTAGGCCGGGTCGCCCCGCATGTGCGAGCCGCCGATGGGTGAGGTGGCGTAGGCCAGCCCCATGGCCTGGGACGCCCGGGGTTCATAGCCCGGAAATTCCTGCTTTTTGGATACAGGTGCCAGTTCAGGGTGTCCACAGCCGTCAGCCAGCCGGAAACTGCCCTCGGCCAGCTGGTCGCCGAATCCTTCGCGCAAACCGGTCATGCGCGTCAGCTCCACCAGGGCCTCGCCATCGCCCCAATTTAACTTTCGGCCCACCTGGTCCTCGGTCAGGTAGCCGCGCTCCGCAAGTTCCATGGCGCAGGCAATGGTTGCGCCCATGGTGATGGTATCCATGCCTAGTTCGTTGCAAATATAGTTGGCTTTTACGATCGCTGCCAGGTCGTCCACCATGCAGTTGGACCCCATGGCATATATGGTTTCATATTCCGGCCCCTCGCCTTCCCCTGAAAAACGCGGATCATCCAGTTTCGTTTTGCGGCCACAGCCGATGGGGCAGCCATAGCAGGCCGAACTTTTTTTAAGAAAGCGCCGGGTCAACTCCTCGCCCTGAATTTTCTCCCAGCCTTCAAAAGTTCCCTGCTGCCAGTTTTTGGTGGGCAGGGCGCCGAAACTCTGAGTGGCCGGCACGACGCCGGCCGTGCCGTTGACCGCAAGGCCCAGCGGAGTTTCCTTGACGCTTTGTTTGAAAGTATCCAGGATTTGTCTATTGAACGCTTTGAAGCGATCGGGATCTGCCAGGGGAATCCGTCCGACCCCCTTGACCACCACCGCCTTCAGATTTTTGCTGCCCATGACCGCCCCGACGCCGGACCGACCGGCGGCCCGGTCCCTGTCGTTCATAATGGAGGCAAAAAGCACCTTTTTCTCGCCGGCCGGTCCGATGCAGGCCACTTTGGCTTTGGCGTCGGTGGCCGCCAGCAGTTTCTCGGTGGTCCGGTGCGTATCCTGGCCCCACAAATGCTCCGCTGACCTCAGCTCGGCGCCATCCTGGCTCAGCCAAAGGTAGACCGGCTTTTCCGATCGACCGGTAAATATAATGGCATCAAAACCGGTGCGTTTGAATTCGGTTGGAAACGTGCCGCCGGAGTTGGAGCAGGTGATGGCTCCGGACAACGGTGACTTGGTCATCACCATATATCGGGCACCGGTGGGGGCGCCGGTGCCGGTCAGCGGGCCGGTGGCCATGATGATCGGATTCTGCGGGGAAAAAGCATCAACCCCGGCTTCAATCTCCCGGCTCAGGTAATATATTCCCAGTCCCCGGCCGCCGATATAATCTTTGGCCACCGCCGGATTCAGGGCCTCTTCCGAGCACAGGCCCGCGGTCAGGTCCACACGTAAGATTTTTCCCATCCATCCATGCATTTTGTTTTTCCTCCCTGTGTTTGGCATTTGGCTATCGGATGCCTAATGGTTTTCTCAAGCCTTTCCCTAAAACCAACCCGGATAAACCGGAATGATTAGCCACTAGGGCACCAAGACGCTAAGAAAAACTGTTAATTTAAAGTAAACTTAGTGCCTTGGTGTCTTGGTGGCGAAAATATTTTGTCTGATAAATCTATCGCAAACATGATGCGATTTCAATAAATAGGCACTAAGCTTTTTCCTATGCGCGATCGGAAAAAGTGGCCCCAGCGGGGCAGCAATAGCGCAGTTTTTTGGTTTTAGGTTTCAGGTGTCAGGTTTCGGGTGTCAGAGAACCGACGCGCAAAATCCTGACACCTGAACACTGACACCTGACACCATCCGTAACTTACAACATGTTGTCAAAAAAAAGGCACTAAGGGCCTAAAAAGGAAATGGGCGATCACACAATAACGTTGGTTACGATTGGCTTGCGCTCCATGATTCTTTCCGTTCCGAAAACCGAAAGATCCATGCTCGTTTCAGTGCCCGTAATCAATTCATACAAATGGCGCCCCACGGCCGCAGCCTGCTGAAATCCATGACCTGAAAAACCATTGGCCAGGTAAAACCCTTTGAGTTCGGGCCATTCACCTAAAATCGCATTGGCATCCAGGGTATTCACCGCATACAAGCCGGCCCAGCCGCGCATCAATTTCAGGGTATCCATTTGCGGTATAAAATCTGCAAGCTCCGGCCAGATAATCTCAGTAAACCGTTTGTCGTCCCACGAGAAATCAAATCCAACGGGATCATCGGCCATGGTTTTGCTGACCAGGATCAATCCTCCGGTTTCACGCGCCATATACAACCCTGAGGGAAGGACTGTCAAGCGCGGAAGATTATCCTGTTTAACTTTGGGGTCCACGGCAAACACCTGCCGTTTAACGGGAACCACGGGTATCTCTACCCCGGCTGTTTTCGCAATTTCGCCGGCCCAGGGGCCGGCGCAATTTAAGACAATTTTCGCGTCTAGGTCTTTTCCGGAAGACAGTCTGACGCCCGTGACCGCTCCTTTATTAGTATTAACCTTAACGACCTCGTCTTCCAGGTAGTGGGCCCCGAGCGATCTTGCTTTGGTTCTGAAGCCCATGAGAACCGCGTAGGGATCCATGATGCCGTCTTCAGGTCCAAAAGTTGCGCCGGAATAGCCGTTCAGATTGCACTGGGGCATCCGCTGTTTCATTTTGTCCCTGGGCCACCATTCTACCTTGCACCCGAGTCCTTTCTGCAGGGCCATATCACTTTCAGCTGCAGCCCGGTTCTCCTTTTCAACCAGAAAGAGATTGCCCTCGCGGTGCCATGATATTTTCGGCCGCAGGCCGTCAACTTCCATTTTATCTTCGAAATCCCCCATGAACTCGTGGGCATATTGCGAAATCTGGATGTTTTCCTTGAGATTGAATTGGGTGCGGACATTGCCGATACTTAAGGGCGTGGAGGCTTTGGCATAGCTGGGATCTTTTTCGATGACCGCAACATTGAGCTTTTGCGCTGCCATCAGGTGATAGGCAGTTGAGCTGCCCATAACCCCGCCGCCCACGATAACGATGTCATACATTTGTTTATGCACGCTTCACCCCCGCAAACTGATGATGGAAGATATGTTGACTATTAGTTAACTTATAGTATTATTAAAAAAGATGATAAAATGTCAATAATAATTATTTAATATCTACCAATAAAATAATACAGGTTGACAAAAATGGTGTTTTGGTTTTACTTAATCCGATAGCACTTAGGGTGAGTGGATAGAACTTGGTTCGCTTCGCTCACATTTGGAATAATGGAACAATGGAATAGTGGAATATTGGGAACATTGGTGTTCCATCTGGTTGAAAAATAACACGTTTCATGGGATAAAAAAACCAAGGATCGAAAAAACATCAACCGAGGATTTAAAAAACTGCGAGTTTGGCAAGATGCGGTTTCCCTTTATGTCTTGGCCTGTAAAATATTTGCCAACTTTCCATTAAGAGTCGTTTCTGTCCTACCTGCGGCAAACATGCCACAGATGTTTGGGCCAATCAAGTGCTCAATGCAATTTTAGATGTGCCTTATCGCCATTTGATTATGGCGATCAATACATTGGTCGGTATACAAAAAGAGCAGTCATGTAGAATCAGTGAAAATTGATCCCAATTACCTTGATTCAAACACTGAGGTTAGGTGTTTTTGACCAGTATTCCATGATTCCAACATTCCATCATTCCATGTCGGCGGTATAAAACCAGTACCGTTAAAAGTCATATGATTTCAATATATTATAGTAATTCCAAGACGTTAATTAACATAATCGACGCAGGACGGTAAACAATCAAGATTGGATGAGGTGGCAATTGGAAAATTCAGGACGCTATGATTTTGATGAACTGGTGGAACGGCATGGGACGTCCAGCATGAAATGGGATAAATACGGTTCCCGGGAAATTATCCCGATGTGGTTGGCTGACATGGATTTTCGATCACCGCCGGAAATTATCAGGGCCATTGAGCAACGGACGGCACACGGAATTTTTGGTTACACCTTGCCGCCGCGGGAGCTAAACCTTCTGATCGTATCAATGCTCGCAGAGACATATGATTGGTCGGTGGATCCTAAATGGCTGGTGTGGTTGCCCGGACTGGTATGCGGTTTGAATGTCTCCTGCCGCACGGTCGGCGAGCCAGGCGATGACGTGATGACCGCCGTGCCGGTCTACCCGCCTTTCCTGGATGCTCCCGGATTCGGTGGTCGCAATCTGATAAGGGTGCCATTGAAGGAAAATAACGGCTACTGGCAGTTTGATTTTGACCGGCTCGAGCAAATGATCGCCCCCAAAACCCGGATGTTTATTCTGAGCAACCCTCACAATCCGGTCGGACGGGTGTTTAGCCGGTCCGAACTGGCCGAACTGGCATCTATCTGCGATAAATATGATATCACCATCTGCTCGGATGAAATCCACTGCGGGCTGATCCTGGACCAAACCAAGGTGCATATCCCCACGGCCACCCTGGGCCCCGAGATTGCGGAACGCACAATCACCATGATGGCGCCCAGCAAAACATTTAATACCCCCGGTCTTGGATGTGCTTTTGCCGTGATTTCCAATCCAAAACTGCGCCAACAGTTTAAAAATGTGATGGCCGGTATCGTTCCCCGACCCAACGTACTGGGTTATGCGGCCACCTATGCGGCATTCTCGCAATGTGCTGACTGGCATGCAGCGCTGCTGGATTACTTGCGCGACAACCTCGCAACGGTATCCGGCGCCATCCGGCAGATGCCTTCTCTCTCAATGTCTCCGGTGGAAGCCACCTATCTGGCCTGGATTGATATGCGTGCCACCGGTGTTGATGATCCGGTCAAACTGATGCTGGAAGCCGGCGTCGGTCTTCAGGCTGGGATAGAATTTGACGGACCCGGATTTGCAAGGTTAAATTTTGGGTGTCCGCGCAAATTGCTGGAAGAGGGTTTGAATCGAATGAAAGCGGCGCTGGACAATCTCAACAAGTAATCGGAAGTGCAGGGGCAGCAGTATGGGTCCGGGCCCGGCCGAGGGCAATTTAAAAAAGCGATTTTACATCTACGAGATATTCTTTCAGGTAACGTCGTCTGATCTGCCCTGCTTCCTCGACGTCCCCACTGGCAAATACCGTCTGAAATTCTTGCATCTCGTTCAGGAACAGGGGTGTGAGACGGCTGAAATCCCCTTTATTAAAAGTCAGAAGATGAACTCTCAGCGTCAGGTGATATAGAAAATCGGATATTTCCCTTAATATGGGGTTTTGCGCCGCCTCGTACAAAACGTCCCGAAATAAAAAATCAATCTCGATAAATTTGATACCCGTCAGCTTTTTTCGATCCTTGGGAATTCGATTCAGCTTGTCGATTAAGGAGTCGATCCGGTCGATAATCTCCTGGGAAGCATTTTCACAAGCCAACCTGGCGGCCAGTGCTTCAATGTCAAATCGAATTTGAAAAACCTGGATAATTTTCTGGAAATCGATTTCGGTAACCTGGGTACCCAAACGCGGCATGGTCATTACAAGTTTTTTCCACTCGAGCCGTTTCAGAACATCCCTCAAAGGGCCACGGCTGGTGCCGAATTCATCAGCAAGGGTTGTTTCGTTGAGAATTTCTCCCGGAGCGTATTGCATATAGAGGATACGCTCCAAAAGTGTGTCATATATTATTTCTTTTTTATTGATTGGAAGTCTCCAGTCTCTTTCGGTTTTCAACTGCCGTCAATTCTTTGTGGGGTCGTCCGGCAAAACCCCACCAAGTAAACTTGTAGTTAACTTATTATTAACAATAGTTTACAATATCAGTCAATGATTATTTTGCGACAGGATTGATCTAAAACAATTCGGATGAACATGCCGATTTTACGAAGCGACCGCTTTATCGATATATTGAATCAAAACCTGACCCATTAGCTGAACGCCGACGTCCAAAACGCGCTCGTCCATGTCAAAATGCGGCGAGTGCAGGGCAAACTCGAAGCCCCTGGCCGGGTCGTGGCAGCCAAGCCCCACCATGGCACCGGGCCACTTTTGACAGAAATAGGAAAAATCTTCAGCGCCCATCCGGGGCCGGGAGATATGGGCCGCATCCGCGCCCAGGACCTGTTCCACACAGGATTTCATGTGATCCACTTTTTCCGAATCATTGATGTGCGCCGGATAGCCTTCGATGTTTTCAATGGTCGCTGAAACTCCGAATGCCCGGTCTAAACTGTTGACCATTTCTTCAATCCGGCCGACAGCCTGCGCGCGGACTTCCGGTGTCAGCGTACGCAGGGTGCCGCTTAAGCGGGCTTCTTCCGGTATGATATTTACCGCGGTCCCGGCATGAAATTCGCCGATCGTCAAGACGGCACTGTCCAGGGGAGGCAGGGTTCGGCTGACAAAGGTCTGCAGCTGGGTCACCAGGTGCGCCCCGGCGACTATGGGGTCGATGCAAAGATGGGGTGCGGCGCCATGGCCGCCTTTGCCCTTGATGCGTATCCGGATTTCGTTGGTGGCGGCATGGGCGGTACCGTAGATGAGCTCCACCGCTCCCACGGGCAGCTCCGGGTTCATGTGGCCCGCAAAAATCGCTTCAACCGGCTCCTGATCGAACATTCCGGTGTCCAGCATGGCTTTGGCGCCGGCGCCGCCTTCCTCGGCAGGTTGGAAGAAGAAAAGAATCTCACCACAGCCATTGCGCGGCCACGCGCGTTCTTTCAACCAGCGAATGATCCCGAGGGCAACGGTGACATGCCCGTCATGACCGCAGGCATGCATCAGCCCCTGGTGCTGGGATTTAAAGGTAACATCATTGGCTTCATCCAGCGGCAGGGCATCCATATCGGCCCGGTAGGCAACCAGCGGCCCCTCTTTATCGGCCTTAAGTCTGGCCACCACGCCGGTTTTGCCGACCTCACTCTGGTAAGGGATTTCCAGCTGGTCCAGTACTTGACAGATTTTGGCGGCTGTCTTTTTTTCCTGGTAGCCGAGCTCAGGTATCCGGTGTAGCTCGCGGCGCAGTTCGACCAGCCAGTCATGAAAGGGAAGCATCAGGGAATCGGGCATGGGTTCCTCCTATTATCCTAAATGAGCGAAAAGCGCTCCTTTAGGTGATATAAGTTATTTGTTAATCGTTATTGGAGTTGGTTTAGAGCCTGATTTTATATTTCTACCATCAGTAATATTTAAAAACAGATTTCATTCCTTTCAAACCATTAACTAATAACGTATAACGAATAACTCTCAATTGGCTTTTGACTCAATTGAGGTATTAGTTAATGAAGTCAGACCTAGATGCTTGGGAATGGATAAGTAAAGTGCTCGATACTGGCATAAATGCGCGTTGGATTCAATAGGTAGAACCATAAACTTTGAGCAACGTTAAAGTATTTGGAAAACGGCAGTATCAGAAGGTTCTATGGGGCAATAAATCTCAAATCTCAAGCTCCAAATTTCAAATAAATCCCAAATTTTAATATCCAATGACCGAAACACTCATCAAAGTTATGTCTGATGGTCTATCAATCCAAATCAATTGAGCATTTTCGTTGTTGCGTGAATCAGCAGTCAAATCATATTTTGGGGGTTTTTGGAATCTGGCGTATTGGAATTTGTTTGGGATTTGTATTTTGATGCTTGGAATTTCTGTAATTGACATTAAACAGGCAATCTTCTCCAAACCTGATATTTACCTGCTTAATTTACATAACTCCATTAACGGCATACCGGTCAATCGATTTACCAGCCACTCGGCTCAGCCGGGACAACGCCCCTGTTAACACGCCGGGATTGGTCCTTTGAGGCGTTGTCAGCCTCGTGGTTGACCTTGAATTTGCCGGCTGAGGCCGCCAATTCATCGGCAATTTGGGCATTATGCACAGTGGCTTTTTCTATTTCCGATACGGCGTTGTTGATTTGATCGATTCCCAGGGATTGCTCGTTTGAGCCGACCGCAATGTCACTGATCAGCTGGCCGGTTTTGTTCATGTTGTCGGATACTGCGGCAAAAGCATCATTGGTTTGGCTGACAATAGCGGACCCGTCATTGATATTTTGCACGGTGCCCTCGATCAGGGCGGATGTGTTCTTGGCGGCTTCGGCAGCCCGCATGGCGAGGTTGCGGACCTCATCGGCCACCACCGCGAAACCGGCCCCGGCTTCACCGGCCCGGGCGGCTTCAACGGCAGCGTTCAGCGCCAGCAAGTTGGTTTGAAAAGCAATTTCATCGATTGATTTTATGATGTTGGAAGTCTCTTCACTTGATTTCGATATTTTTTGCATCGAATCGATCAGGTGTGTCATAGATTGATTGGCCTTCGTTACAACCTGATTGGCTTCACCCATATATTGGTCGGCCTGTTTGGCATGGTCGGCATTCTGTTTGGTCATCGAGGACATTTCTTCCAGGGACGCACTGGTCTGCTCCAGGGCGGATGCCTGTTGGGTGGCTGCTTCGGTAACGCCTTGGGAGGAAACCACCAGTTCGCATATGGTTTTTTGAAGTTCGTCATTGACCATGTTCATGCGCGCAACCACGTGGTTGATTTCGTCGCGGCCGGTGGTTTCCAGCCGGTGGGTGAGATCTTGGTCTCTCATTTTTCGCGCCAGATTCAACAGGCTTTGAAGCGGGCGATTCACCATGCGTTGAAACAGAAAGTAAATGGTCAATATAAGAAAGGCCAAACCGATCACACCGAAAATAATGCTTTTGTTGCGCGCCGACCGGGCGGCTGATACCGCCTTTTCCGTTGAGGTCCGCACATGCATTCCGCCCAGCACCTTGCGCGCATTGCCGTGGCAGTGGAAGCATCGGCTATCGTTGAGAATGGGTCGAAATATACTCAGATAGGGCTTGCCGTCGATAATTTCCTCGTATTCGTGAGACGGCTCCTGACCGTCGTCGATCATCTGCCCGACAGCCTGGACGGCATTTTTGCTGGTCAGCACGTCATCCAGGCTTTTTCCGGCGGTTGCGGAATGGGTGCTGAACGTCACGTCACGATTAAAGTCAAAAATGGATACTTCCAGCTCCGGTATCCGTTCATGCAATCTTCGAAACTGCTGGACGACAACGTCATTGTTGCCGATGGCCAGTGCATCGATCATGCCCCCTCGATGGCCATCGATAGGATCGTATCGTCATATTTGCTCTGATCCCGCAATGCGGACCGCTGGGTGCTGATGTTGTACGCTATTAAAATACCGATGACAGTGACCAAGACCAGGGCCAGGGCCGCCATGACCTTGACCCACAATTTTTGAAAAGCCAAAAAAATTTTCACGTTACCGTCCCTCGAACTGCTCCGCCCCGCTAAAAGGTATACCCAGGTCTGAAAGCCTATGGGGTAAGATGGATATTGAAATTAAATCAGTGCTGCGATGATATTTTTACGGATGATACTAAATTTATTGACTTTTCATCCGGCGTTTAAATCAAAGCCTTATTTTAATGGGCGCCACCGTAGAGCATCGGCTTGAAATTAAAAGACGCTACCCGTTCTGAATTGTGGCAAACCCTGCAGCCTTCGATGGAGAGATCACCTCCCAAATCCTCGGGATCTTCCGATTCAATATGAATGCTGCCGGGCCCGTGGCATACTTCACAGCCTGTATTTTGGAGATGCGGGGTTTTAGCTTCCGATTGGAATCCCCCCGGCTGCCCGTACCCCGTAGTATGACATTGATAGCAGCCTTTGATTTCGGATTCCGTCAATCCTTTGCGCATGATCCGGATGCTTTTATAGGACTTGGCCTTTTTGGCATACTTGGTGAAATTTTCGTATTCCGATTCATGACATTCCTGACAGGTCTCTGATCCGACATAGGTAGCTTGCTCTTCATCATTGGCGCGGCTTTCGAGCTGAAAGACAGAGAGCATGGCACCGGTCGCAAAGGCGAAGGCAAAAATTTGAATAACCCATGATTTCATAACCGTCTCCTTTCTATATCCGGGTCTGATAATTTCAACCAATTGAATTATTTAAAAATAAAGAAACCAACCAGATGCAAAAATTCTGGTGGAACCCTAGAAGGTTAATTCCTTGAATTTCCGGTATTGACATAAAATAACCATCTGTAACATCGGCTATTGGGCGGAAAACTTTAGAAAAAGCAATGCGTCGGGAGTGGGAGAGGGTGATGACAGTGGTATTTTAAGCGGTGCCGGGTTAGGTGGCTATTAAGGGCGGCAGGTGTCAGCGATGCCTTTGGCCGCAAGCGTCCAGTCTGTTCAAAGAAAAGAAACTAATGAACGTCGAACATCGAACGTCCAACATCGAACATCGAATAATGTATTCTATCTATTTTAAAACTACTGAGCGACCTGTCGGTTCGTAGCCGAAGGCGAAGCCTGAAGCGATTCCACACTTCATCATTCGATATTTCTTGTTCGATATTCTGCGGTTCGCTTTTAAATTTCCATGTAGAGCACCAAGAAGAAGTCAAGCAAAAAATTTCAATTTTTTTTAGGCAACACTCCACGGGTCCGATCCGAGCCGGTTCTTTGAAAATTCAATTAACCAGAGTCAATCATTGCAATCTCAGATTTTAG
>Ga0209678_1000307_pt1 | contig 17952 bp, 18 predicted proteins | sample WorMetilvaeELBA1_FD_187404 | JGI IMG/M metagenome (GOLD analysis project Ga0209678, IMG submission 187404) | Marine gutless worms symbiont microbial communities from Max Planck institute for Marine Microbiology, Germany - Olavius ilvae ELBA.1... ...
TAGACGCTTTACGGAAACTGTTATCAGCCGAGATCTGCCGTTGCCAATAGCAGCATAGCTGCCATGCTTTGTTTGTGAATTTTAAATTGCCAAATTTAGCGACAAAACTTGTGAGACATCGCACTAGATGGGAACCGAAAATTTCACTCGCCGCCGGCCTGGAACTAACAATAAATTACTTCACAACGCGTGCAAAATTATATTGGTAGAAACGATTTATTGGTGCTCAAAAATGATTAAAGTTTTCGACCACCTGAAGTCATTTTCGCATATCGAAGACGAGATAATGGATGCTTTAGAGCGGGTGCTTTATTCAGGTAGGCTCATTTTGGGCCCTGAAACAGAGGCGTTCGAGGAAGAGTTTGCCGCATTTTGTGGTGCCCGATTCTGTATCGCTGTTTCCTCAGGCACCTCGGCGCTACATTTAGCGCTAGTGGATTTGGGTATTGCGCCAGGTGACGAAGTCATAACCGTATCGAACACGTGTGTCCCAACAATAGCTGCTATTCGACTCACGGGTGCGTTGCCTCTTTTTGTGGATGTTCATCATGAAGATTTAACTTTAGATCCGGAATTAATTCATGCCCGAATCGGGCGACGCACCAAGTGCATAATTCCCGTACATCTTTGGGGCCAAAGTGCAATGATGGATCAAATCGTTTCGATTGCCAACCATTACGGGATTGCTGTGGTTGAAGATTGTTCACAGGCTCACGGTGCCAAATACAAGGGGCGTCAGGTTGGCACCTTTGGCGATACAGGATGTTTTTCTTTTTATCCAACCAAGAATCTCGGCGCATATGGCGATGCTGGCGCAATTATTACCCAGGACTTCGAAATTGCCCAACGCATCAAATCACTTCGCGAATATGGCTATAATACTAAAAAAGTGTCCCAAATTGAAGGCACCAATGCGAGAATGTCAGAGATTCAGGCAGCAATTTTACGGATTAAATTGAATTTATTGCCGGCCCATTTAGAAAGACGAAATGAAATTGCATCAATTTATACCCATAAGTTAACCAATCCGTCGATTAAATGCCCGCCCCGTTATCCCGACAGATTACATGCCTATCATCAGTATGTGATTCGCTGTAAGAATCGGGGTGATATAGCAGATGCTTTCCGGGCCAAAGATATCGAATATGGCATCCATTATCCTATCCCGGTTCACATGATGGCGGCATATTCATTTTTAGGCGGTGATACATTGAGCTTTCCAATAACCGAAACAGCCTGTCATGAAATTCTATCTCTCCCAATTCACCCTTATCTTTCGGAGGATGAGATCGAAACGGTTGTTCATACTTTAAATCAAGTTACTTCATAGTGTAGTTTTGTAAATATGAGTTTTTTTTTATGATTTCTGCAGAGCACAAAGACAATATTATACCGAAAGCTGAGTTTTACGACGAAACGGATAGTGACAATGTTTGTATTTTTTGTGAGAATCCAAACTATAAAACGTTATACGTGGTAAAACATTATGGGTTTAAAATACGATTTCAGAAATGCAGGTGTGGTCTTATAAAGCAAACACCCATGCCGAATGAAACCTTTTTTTCCTGGTTTTTTAATTCAAAAATATTTTTAAGCGCAAAACAGGAGAATTCGGAAAAAATTTGGGGGTACTATGATTTTTTTAAAGACGAATCCTGCAGACTTGCAACATCGCAACTTAGATTTAAGAAGCTATGCCACTTATTCAAAATCCGGAAGCCCATCAATATTATAAAGATTGGGCCCGCAACCGGCACGTTTCTGTATATCGCCAATCAACATAAACTCAATGCGATCGGCTGTGATGTCTCATCTCAGTTTATTGAATTTGCGAAAAAGAATTATAATGTACGGATTGATCACGGACGCTTTGAAAAACTAGATTACGTCGATGGACAGTTTGATGTTGTTTTGCTTTTCAATGTAATAGAGAATATTCCGAATGTGAGTGAATTTTTAAGTACCGTAAAAAGAAGGGTTAAAATCGGAGGATATTTCATTCTGAATTTTGTCGATATGACAAATAATCTAATCGAAAAATTTCAAAAAGATCGATATTTTCTCTATCGTCCGCCAGTGTGCTATATCTACCAAAAAGAAGTGCTTTCTAAATTATTACTAAGGTATGATTTAAAACCTGTTAATTTGATGCTAGATATAAGGTATATACATATGGAGAAAATATTGACACTGCTTCAGTGGAAGTACATTTACAAAATCATTCGACCTTTAAAGATACACAGAATTCCTTTTCCGATCTATGCATATCCATCAAAAATTATAGTTGCAAGGCGGGTAAAATAATCTTCTTGAATAATTTCATCCAATCTGAAGGTAAAAGCAACCATTATAAATATTTATTGTGAAATTTACGAATCAACATGCGATGCTTTAAATACTAGTTCCCCTAATTTAATTAGGGTCAGTGAAGCTGTTTGATGACTAAAATTGCTACTGTGTTGATAACCATAAGGTTGAATGAAAGGTATTCCTTGAGTTTCAGTTGAATTCGAAATATCACTTTGAGAAATGGTTCGCTTATCAATATTCAAGTCAAGCTTAGCTTCGTGTAGCTGAACAATGGGAGAAGTTCAAACTATGATTACAGTTGTTATCCCTGCCCGAATGGCGTCATCCCGTTTTCCGGGCAAACCTCTGGAATTGATCTTGGGGTTGCCCATGGTGGAGCATGTTCGTCGACGTGCTCTTCTGGCCCAAAGTGCTGATTGTGTGGCCGTCGCCACCTGTGACAACTCTATTAAGGATGCAGTCGAGGCCCAAGGTGGCCGTGCTGTGATGACCAGAGACACCCATGAGCGTTGCACTGACCGGGTGGCGGAAGCGATGCAGCAGTTGTCTGGTGAAATCTGCGTCATGGTATCGGGTGACGAGCCGTTGTTAGTACCAGAGGCAATCGACCAGGTCGCCCAGCCATTGCTGGACGACCCCGGCCTCGAAGTGGTGAATCTACTGTCTCCGCTCGAATCGCCGGATGACTTTGTCAATCCCAATATCGTCAAAGCCGCATGCGATCGGAGTGGGAACGTGATCTATTTGACTCGCGCTCCTATTCCACATTTTGTACAACCGTTGTCCGTGCCAGTCTACCGACAGACCGGAATTATGGCTTTTCGCACCTTTTTTTTGCCGCGCTTTAGTGCGTTATCGGAGACGGCTCTTGAAAAGGCTGAGTCAGTGGATTTGTTGCGGTTGCTCGAACATTCTATACGCCTTGGGGGCGTTGTGGCCGGGTACAACACCCTGGGTGTAGACCGACCTAACGATGTGAAACTTGTCGAATCGGTATTGCAAAAAGACCCCATTCAGCAAGCTTTGTTCGAGCGTATCATACAGCCGGGAGGTGCAATGTGAATCACCCTTTTCGCGCCGGCATCGTTGGCTATGGGTACATGGGTAAGATCCGCGGTCGTAATATCGTAGACCATCCGGATCTGAAACTGGCTGGCATCTGTGATCCCTACAGTCTTGAAAATCTCGCTGTCTTAAATGTACCGGTGTACGAAAACTGGGAAGATCTTGTGGCCACAGATCTTGACCTGGTTTTTGTATGTACCCCCAATAACCTGATTCCGGAGGTGGCTGTCAAGGCAATGCATTTCGGACGCCATGTCTTCTGTGAAAAACCGCCTGGTCGCTGTCTTTCTGACATTCAGCGAATTTGCGAAGCTGAGCTGGCAAATCCTGATTGCAAACTGCTCTTTGGATTCAATCATCGGCATCACCCCGGTATTACAGACGCCAAAGCTCTCATTGATTCCGGATCTTTGGGTGAAATTTTAACCTTACGAGGTGTATATGGTAAAGGCGGTGGCTATGATTATCATACCTCCTGGCGCAACGATCCAGACATCGGCGGTGGGGGTATCCTGTTGGATCAGGGAATTCATATGCTGGATCTGTTTCGGTTATTTGTCGGCGATTTCATTGAAGTGATCGGCATGCGGGGGATTACGGCGTTTGATGTTCCGGTAGAAGACAATGCCTTCGTTCTCTTGCGAACGCAGCGCGGACAGTTGGCCCAGCTTCATTCCTCGGCGACTTCCTGGAAACATACCTTTCGCCTCGAGATCGGTTGCGAAAAGGGATATGCGGTAATCAGTGGTCTGTTGTCCAAGACAGGGAGCTATGGTCGCGAGACACTGATCGTTGGGCGACGTCCGGAGCATGGTGAGCGAGTGGCGCTCGGTAATCCTCGTGAGGAAACGATCTACTATGACGACGATCCATCTTGGGATATCGAAGTTGCCCATTTGGTTGACTGTATCCGACAGAACAAACCAGTGGAAATGGGTACATCTCGGGATGCATTGAGGGTGATGGAAATCGTCGACCGCGTATATCAAGAGCCCTCTGTAAATCGTATTTCTCAATATAGGGGTGGCGTATGAGAACTATTGTTTCTGTTCAAGAAATTTCGGAGTTCGATATTAGACCAGCATCAGTCATGTTACATTGGCGCAAACTCGTAGAAACTGAAATTGCTAAACGCTGGTCTAACCGGTCGGGTTGGATCAACGTGGATTGGCCGACTTGTTCACAAAAAGATGCAATGCCTGCTTTTGAACGTTACGGCATTTCTTATGTAGAGTCATCAGCATGCGGTTCGATCTATGCACCAATCCGGCCGAATGAAGAGCAGCTCTGGGCTTGGTACCGCGAATCCCCCCCAGCGCAATATTGGCGTGAACAAGTACTTTCCACTAGTGATACAGCCCGGCGCGAGAAAATCACGCGTCCAAGGGCGGCATGGGTTCTTGACGGTATCGCTGAGTATGTTCCATCGGCCAGTCGCCTAGTCGATGTCTCCGTTCATGGGAGCGGATTGGTCGATCTGCTTGCGCAAGAAAACTCTAAGCTTGCAAATGTGACAGCTTGCGGTATAACTGCTGATTTAGAAAATTTATCCAATCCCCGGGTAAACGTTCAGCCCACCCGGATCGCAAATTTGCCAAGTCATGGTCCGGTAGAGGTGATCGTGGCCGTGGATGCTTTGGACCGTGCGTCTGATTTAGTTGCATTGGTTGCGGCTTTTAAAAAACTGCTTGCACCGGGCGGAGTGGTTTTTGCCACTGCACCGGTAGCCAGTGGGTTTGAGGTTCAAGCACTTTGGGAACGGTCGCATACCGTCCTTCCCCCGGATAAGCTAAACTTGCCAACGGTGAAGGGTTTGAAGCAGATCTTTACTGCGCCCACTTGGGAACTCCTCGAACTTAGCACTCCGGGTATGTTCGATGTCGCGATGGTGCATCAGGCAATCTTAGCAGACCCTGATGCTCCCTGGCCGCGTGTAGTGCGTGCTTTGGTGGAACGTTCTGATGATGCCGGACGTATGGCGTTAGTCGAGTTTTTGCAGGCACAACGCCTAACCTCTTTTGCTCGTCTTGTCGCGAGAAGGAGTAGCTAATGCTAGCCCGTGAAATTAAAGAAAAAATGCTTCGCGGTGAGCCGACTATTGGTACTTGGATGTCCCTCGCTCATCCTTCCATAGCAGAAATTTTGGCTATGGCAGGTTACGATTGGGTGGTTATCGATACTGAACATTCCTGTATAGATGTTTCTGAGGTTCTTCGATTGATAATAGCCGTAGAACAGCGTGGTTCAATTCCCCTGGTTAGACTGGCTGGAATAGATCCGATTCAGGCCAAAGCCGCGCTCGATGCTGGTGCTGCCGGGGTGTTGGTTCCCATGGTCAACCGCAAAACCGACGCCGAAATGGCTGTCCAGATGACCAAATACCCTCTGCTTGGTTCTCGAGGTGCTTGTCTGGCGCGTGCTCAAGGATACGGCGAGAATTTCGATTTATATATGCAAAACGCCAACGCAGATACCCTGTTGATCCTGCAGATTGAACACAAGGATGCGGTGGCCAATATCGAAGATATTCTTTCCGTCCCTGGCATCGATGGCACATTTATCGGTCCATACGATCTGTCTCTGTCGTTGGGTATTCCCGGCCAACTCAACCATACGGATATGCTGGCGGCCAAACGCAAGGTAAGGGACGCGACAATTGCACATGGTCTGGTTTCAGGCGTTCACCTGGTGCAGCCGAACACCGCCGCAGAAGACTGTCGTCAGGCAATAACGGAAGGCTACCGGTTTATCGCTTTAGGAACCGATATCCTGTTCCTCGGTGACAATGCACGCGACCTGCAAAAAAAAGCCAGCCAGTACAATGAATAAACCGAATACTGTGAGCACCTCGCGCGTGTTGATTCTGGATTTCGATGGTGTCGTGGTTGAATCGAACGCCGTTAAGACAAAGGCCTTTCAGGGAGTGTTTGAGCGTTTTCCGGAATATACAGCAACTATGATGGCTTACCATCATGCCCACGTGTCGCTAAACCGTTTCGCCAAAATCGAGCATTTATTGAGCCTGATGGGAAGATCTGACGATGCATCATTGAAGGCAGATATTGCGGCTGACTTCTCAAGGCGGGTGCTTGAGGGGGTGTTGGATGTGCCCCTGGTGCCGGGTGCTGACCGTTTTTTGCAAATGTTGACGCCTCGCTATCCTATCTATCTTGCTTCGGTTACTCCAGCCGAGGAGTTGGACCATATCCTCGAGCAACGCGGTCTGGCACACTGGTTTTGTGATGTATACGGCTGTCCGCCATGGACTAAGGCCGATGCCATTCGTGATGTGCTTACGCGTGAAGGTGTGAAGCCTGACGAAGCCCTTTTGATTGGGGACTCCGCGGGCGATCAGCGGGCCGCTAAGATAACCGGAGTCGGTTTCTTGGCTCGGGACAGCGGCCTCAGTTTTGACGCGCCGGCTCCGATGATGTTCACTGACCTTAATGAAATAACACAATACTTAGAAGAAGTGCTTAAATGAATGACCTGATCTTTGTTGCCCTGTCCACTTTTGCAGCAGCCGATCGTAAACCCCTGGATCGACTGGAAACTTCAGGATATCCTTTCCGACTCCACCGCACCGGAAAACGTATCACGACGGCAGAGCTGTCGCGGGACGGGGCGGATGCATCTGTGATTCTGGCAGGGGTGGAGCCGTACGATGCTGCAACACTCGCTGAATTGCCGGTCTTGCGATGTATTTCGCGTTGCGGCGTTGGGGTGGACGCCGTCGACCTGGTCGCGGCACGGCAGCGCGGCGTGACGGTTGCAAATACGCCCGGCATCCCTACGGAGGCTGTGGCCGAACTGGCGCTGGTCATGTTTCTTTCACTTAGCCGTAATCTTCGACCACAGGCTAATATGATGCAAGCGCGCCGTTGGGAGCGGATTACCGGTCACCTATTAGCAGGACGTACTGTGGGTCTTATAGGTCTGGGGAACATCGGACAGCGTGTAGCCGTGTTATGCCGCGCATTTGACGCCCGGGTATTGGCGCACGATCCATTGGCAGAAGAGCTCCTGGCTCAAAGCTTGGGGGTTACCCTTGTTGATTGGGAGCAGTTGCTACAGGAGGCGGATATCGTTTCATTGCATGCCTCAAAGGCCGCTGATCATCCTGTGCTGATAGGTCGCACGGAACTATCAATGATGAAGCAGGGTGCAATATTCGTCAATCTGGCCCGCGGTGAGATGTTGGACGAAAGTGCCCTGGTAGAGGCGCTGCGTTCAGGTCAGCTTGCCGGTGCCGGTCTCGATGTGTACGGCGCAGAACCTTATCAGGGGCCGCTGTGTGATTTCGATCAGGTAATTTTGACCCCTCACTGCGCAACTTTGACGGTAGAAACACGAACGGCTATGGAACTGCAGTGCGTCGAAAATGCTCTTCAATTTCTTTCAGGCGATTTAGCGAATGAGTTTCGTGTGGTGTGAAAAAAAAACGACTTAGGGATTGGTTCCGGTTCAAGGATTCTATCTCAAAAAATAGGAGGCGCGCAAAGCGACCAACTCTGAACCTTGAATCCCGGATAAAATTTCCATTTTAATACAATAAAAAGGAGCCTTTTGATCTATGAATGTAAATGGAACATCAGTATTTGCTCAGCAATACCTGGAGGAAGCGAAAAGTATTATTGATCAACTGGACCGGCTGGCTATCGAAAATATGACTCAGCTTTTATTGAAATTGCGGGGAAGCGACGGACGTCTTTTTCTGATGGGAGTCGGAGGCGGTGCCGGCCATGCAGGACATGCAGTCAACGATTTTCGAAAGCTTGCGGGGATAGAGGCCTACTCCCTCAGCGATAACGTCTCCGAATTGACCGCCCGCACCAATGATGAAGGCTGGGATACGACCTATTCCGAATGGCTAAAAGCCAGTCGCCTTTGCGGGAAGGATATGCTTTTTGTATTTTCCGTGGGTGGCGGTGACCTGGAGCGAAACATCAGCCCGAACATTGTGCGTGCCGTACAGTATGCCAAAAAAGTAGGGGCGGCGGTCATGGGGGTCCTTGGTCGGGATGGTGGTTATACGGCATCGGTGGCGGATGCATTCGTGATAGTGCCCACCGTTAATCCTGAGGCGGTAACGCCCCACACGGAATCTTTTCAAGCCCTAGTCTGGCATCTGCTGGTTTCAGATCCACGCTTGCAGATGATGTCCAATAAATGGGAATCCAGTCAGATGTAGCCGAAATGAATTAAACCGCTATTACAAGAACCAAAATTATAAAGAGGAATGGCTATGAAATCTACCACTGATCTGAACGTCAAAATTTTCGCTGACGGTGCGGATAAGGCAGGGATGCTCGAGATGGCTGCCAAGCCCTATATCAAGGGATTGACCACCAATCCAACCTTGATGCGGAAGGCTGGTATCACAGATTACAAGGCCTTTGCACTGGATGTCCTACAAGATATTTCGGATAAATCGATCTCATTTGAAGTCTTTTCCGACGATTTTGAAGTTATGGCAAGACAGGCTATCCAAATCGCCGGATGGGCTGATAATGTCTATGTCAAGATTCCGGTCACCAACACAAAGCGGGAACCCGCCTACGAATTAGTTCAAAGATTGTCCAGGCAGGGGATAAAGCTGAACGTAACGGCTATCATGACGTTGGACCAGATCCAGAACATTGCGGCGAACCTCGATCCTGCAGTGCCCAGCTATATCTCCGTATTTGCCGGGAGGATTGCCGACACCGGGCGGGATCCGGTCCCGATTATGGAAGAGGCTATTCGGGTGCTGGATGAGATGCCGCATGCTGAGTTGATTTGGGCAAGCCCTCGCGAACTCCTGAATATTTTCCAGGCCGATGCAATTGGTTGCCATATCATCACAGTTACCAACGCCATATTGAAAAAATTGGACTTGATCAGCAAAGACCTTGATGAATATTCACTTGATACGGTCAAAATGTTTTACAATGATGCGAAATCGGCGGGGTATGTTATCTGAAGGCATGTGGGGAAGGTGATTGGTAAAATACTCAGTCTTTTTGATCCGTTTAGGGCCAAGGTGTTTTGTAATTCATGAGGGACTTTATTTGAACGAAGCACAATACCGAGCAGTCTGTGAAATATGTGATAGGATACTTCTGGCTTCGGATTCGACCACCGAGAGAGTTGCCATTACATGGCTTCATATCGTTCGAGAACACCCAATCTTTCTGAAAAGATATGAGGATCTTTTTGAAATTGCCAGAGGTGCTAAAGCAATTGTTAATAGCTGCTTGCGGATTGGGCGCAACAAGGCAGCAATGATCAGGCAGATCGGAAGATCGTTGTTCTCAGATGGAGAACCTTGGTACGGACGAACCCAACTCCAAAGTCCTATTGATATTCTTTTCATCTCTCACTTACTGAATCCATCCCAGTCTGGCAAAGAGGATGACTTCTATTACGGTGGGCTGCCAATTGAGATGGCCGCCCGTGGGTATTCTGCAGTGATTGCGCTGATCAACCATACCGGACAGTCTGCTGGCTGTTTAGCAGGCAAGTGGAATGAGAGTTCAGTGCCACGGGTCATCCTGTCTAGTTCAATACGGTTTTTGGAAGAAATAGCCCTTCGTAGACGTCTCAAGATCGAATCTGTACGCTTGAAAAAGCTCGCCAATACGACGCATCCTGAGTTGACACGGAGAGTTCTTACCCGGGCCTCAGAGGAAAGCTTGGCTAACAGCTCTCTTACAAATTTACGGATAGGTTCGCAGATCGGTGCTCTGGTAGCTAAGTTAAAACCAGCGGCTATTGTCGTCACACATGAAGGGCATGCCTGGGAAAGGATGGTTTTCGCAGCCGCACGTTGTGCCAGTCCATCTACCCTCTGTATTGCATATCAGCATTCAGCCTTATTTCACCTTCAGCATGCAATTCGGAGAAACCTCGAACAGGAATACAATCCAGATCAGATTATGACGGCAGGAGCGGTCAGTAAAGCACAATTGGGAAGTGCACCGGGCTTGAATGGTATTCCGATTTCTGTGCTCGGTTCTAATCGGAGCTGGGCCGGTAACGGAGCGGATACCAACGGTAAGCGCCAAGTCAATTTAAAACAATTGAAAGGCTCGAATCAATCAGCGTGTTTGGTTCTTCCTGAAGGCATTAATAGCGAGTGTTATCATTTGTTCGAATTTTCTCAGGAGTGTGCGAAAGTTTGTCCGGAAATTCAATTTATATGGCGCCTCCATCCCCTTGTGACCTTCGAATCCCTGCTGGCGCGCAACACAAACCTGAAAGATCTTCCTAAGAACATTATTTTATCTCAGGCAACACTTGAAGAGGATATCGATCGCTGTCGCTGGGCTCTTTACCGCGGTACCACAGCAATCGTAAAAGCGGTTGGAGCAGGGTTGCGTCCTATTTATTTGCAATTACCAGGAGAATTGTCTATTGATCCGCTCTATGAGGTGAAAGGTTGGCGTGTCTCCGTCAAAACTGTCGAAGATTTTCAAGGTGTGACCAGTTGTGATCTGGATGGCCTGCTAATAGACAGTGATCCTGAATTTAGTTCTGCAAAAAGGTATTGCGAAGATTTTTTTAGACCTCTGAATCCGAAGACGCTTGAAGTCGCCATCTTCTCCTGAAGTTCAACCTTAATGCTATGATTGAGAGGTATCGCAGGACATTTTCGGAGGTTGAGCGGAAGTCGTTAAGTGCCATCTAAATCAAGCAATTTATAACGGCGCCTGGTTTCAAATTGCGGAGGTTTTTTGAGAAGATTCGGATGATTTTTATGGAAGAAAAATTGGATTATTAATTTTCGAGCCTATCTACCAAAATAAGGTGAATCCATTGCTGCTGCGTATTTACAGCAATAATGATGAATTTGCTTCATGGAAAAGGTTCCATTATTTCAGTGTATTATGAAGATCACCTTATTTTGGTAGATAGGCTCGTTAATTTTTTTGGAGTTGCCTTCAGGTTACTTAGAGTCTTATTTCTAAATTTCATTTTTTAAGCTAATTCGTATGTGCAAAGTAAAAATAGTTCCGTTTACTGGGTTGGATATGGCTGTTATCATTCCGACAAAAGATCGTCCTCTCAAGGTTAAGAATTTGCTTGACAGTCTTGTGGATCAAACTACTCAATGCGGAAGGATCATCATCGTAGACAGTGGGCAGGATATCAGCGGGACAGTGAGTTTGTTTTCGGGAAAATTGCAAGTTGAATACCACAGGTCTCCTGTTCAGGGGCAAATATACCAAAGGAATTTAGGAATTTCTCTCCTTAACGATTCACAAAAACTTGTCTGCTTTTTGGATGACGATATTGTTCTCGAGCCTAATGCTTTTAAGGCAATGATTGATTTCTGGAATATTTGCGAACCTGAAACAGCGGGAGTTTCTTTTACAATTACTAACATTCCTCAAACTAAACATACATGGTTAAAGGGGCTTATGGGGATGAGTTCACCCAAACCTGGTCGGGTGCTTCGTTCAGGGTTTAATGTCACTGCCTCGCATGCCGATAACAGCGTTAGAGTCCAATGGTTATCGGGTGGCGCAACGGTTTGGAAAAGAAGTATACTTATGGAATTCGTTAATAGGGAGATTGCTTCAAAATGGGCAATTTGTGAAGATGTTATTTTCAGTTATCCCATAGGCAAGAAATATCCTTTGTATGTGTGTGTAAATGCCAATGTGAGGCACGAACATGTTTACGATCACAAGGCTAAATCAAAATATAGATATTACGGTAGGACCATTGTTCTGTGGCGATTGTATTTTGTTGAATCACATCCAGAGTTGTCTCGAAGCCTATTCTTTTGGATGGTTTCGTGCCAAATTTTAGGTAGATTGGGAGTTGGATTGTTTTTTTTGAGAAGCCAGGATTTACAGCGTGCAATAGGGGAAATTGAAGGTACCGTAGTTGGGCTTAATGCTATCCTACGAAAATACGATATATTAGCTTATCTTGATGAAGGTGATCAGGGATAAAAGGAAACTCTGTCGTTTGTATAAGGATTCTCCGAAGCGTTTTGCAGCCGTTGTTGGAGTCTTATTGATAGTTTTTTCTTTCCAGGCGAACTATGAACTGGCCGATTCCAAGGTAACTTATTACATTTATTACGGGACACTTTTGCTCTCTTGTGTCGTAGTTTTTTACAAGAAGGTCAGGGCGCTTGGTTGTATCATAATGGTTCTTTGTTTTACTGTTGGCACTATGTTTTTTGCGCCCACAAAAGCTCTCGGCTTTGCGGTTATAATTCCTTTTGGCTACTATACGGCAAGGTACCAAAAGATTCAGCTTGAAAAAGCACTGTTATGTACTTTTTATGTTAACTTTGTTTTAGTGTTTGCCCAATTAATTGGCTGGTCAGAATCAGTTTACAAATTTACCCATTACAACAACGAGGGGGCCTATATAAGTTTTATAGAAGAAGGTTTGATCTTCTCGGGCTTTCTCCCCCAGATTCGGCCCTCTGGTGTTTTTCCCTCTCCTACATATATTTCATCCTTTTGTGTGCTTTTTTTCGCTTTAGTTATTGCAACTAACAATTTCCGAAATCGTTTCGTATTTTTCCTTTTCGGAATTCATCTGGCAATGCTAGGTTCCACCGTTGGACTGTGCTTGTGCATTATCTCAATCCCACTAATTAAGATTAATACTAGATTTTTCCTCCTTATTTTGGGGTACATCATCACGTTGGCAGCCTTCGCATTTTATCTGCCCGAGCAGTTTTCTTACAATTTCAATTTTAATGAAATTGGGGTTAGCTTCTTTGCAAGATTTGATATAGCTAATTCCGCGGGTGAAAGCGTTGTGCAGCAGAATTTAGTTATCTTCTTGCTGATGTGCCTGACGTTGTTTCTAGGTCTGTTCAAAATCAAACGAATATCAGCTCTTGTGTATTTGGTCCCATTTGCGATTGCTCTGATGCTGCCGGCGCTTGTTCACAACATTTCTTTTTCGATTTTTTACTGGTTTTTGATTGGCGGGGTATTCGGTACTTTGGTTACAGAAGTAAACATGCACAATAATATTGATAGGGATCCATCTCACCTCAACTGCCGTTTGAAAAAGTTACCAAATCCTCTGTAGACTGGTAAAATTTGGAAACAAGATATCGCCACTGCTGAGTAATGAATTTGGCTCTTTCAATCCGATGCTAGGATAGGTCCATTAGTCGACCATCGATTCGCTACATATAAGCGATCATTAGAATTTGGAGAGTGACTCTTGATCTTAGTTACCGGCGCGAATGGATTCATTGGCAGATCGTTAGCCGAGCATCTCACACATTCAGGCAGCAAATTGAGGATTCTTACCCGTGGCGGCTCAAATAATATACCGATGTTAGGAAGGGAAGTAGATGTTTGGCAAGGCGACCTGAATTTCGCGAGTAGCCTTTCTGGCATTGCCGAGAGCATTGAAACAGTATACCATTTAGCAGGGGAATTCCGAAATAGAAAAAGATTCACAAGCGTGAATTATCATGGCACTCAGAACCTTTTGGCTCAATGTCAATCCAGTGGTGTGCGACGATTTCTGTATCTGAGCAGTGCAGGAGTGGTTGGTGCACGTGGAGAAAAGGTGGTGGTAGACGAGTCTCATCCTGCAATTCCTTACAGCGAGTATGAAATTAGCAAATATGATGGTGAGCAGGCAGCGTTAAAACAAAACAATCAACGGGGGATGCGAGTATCTATTATAAGACCCACAATTGTTTATGGTGAGAACTTCAAGAATAAGAACTTTCTCAAATGGCTGCGGGCAATAAAAAAACGTCGGTTCTTTCAGCTTGGACGCGATTTTGTAAGCAGCTATGTTTATGTTGGAGACGTGGTCGCCGCTTGTTTGGCAGTAGCTAATGACCCCCGAAGCGGAGGAGAGGTGTATTTTGTTAATGAACCGATACCACTGTCAATCTTTATTGGCGAACTGTCTAAAGCTCTTGGAGTCGATACACCTCCTGAATTCCCTAACTTTTTTGGCTCTGTTGCCAAAACAGTTCTGAAAAGGACCGGTCGGTTTTCTTCGCTCTACAATTACACCAATTATAGTATGAATAAATTGACCGACTTGGGTTTTGTTTTGCCTTTTGGATATCGTGAGGGAGTGCATCGAACAGTGAAGTGGTACCGGGAGAAAAGTCTGCTATGAAATTCCCCTATAATTCAACTCGGTATTTTTAGTAAATTGTTTTTTGTGTTTTAATGATACGATAAAACCTTTTCTCAATTATGTGCAATCGCGCTAATCGGATTTGCTTCATTACAACCTTGCCGATCACCTTGGAATTATTCGTGTATCCACAGGCCGAACACTTGATTCGTCAAGGCTGGGAAGTTACCTTTATCAGCGCGGAACGTGCTGAATTCAATAAAAATTCCATAGTGGGAGTCAAATATATTGAACTACCTTTCAAGCGAGGCATTGATATTTTTGGGATACCACGGGCGATCTTAAAACTATATCAAATTTTCAGACGTGAGCATTTCGACATAGTACAGTATTCAACACCGAACGCGGCCTTTTACGCCAGCACTGCAGCTTGGATGGCCCGAGTGCCTGTACGTTTGTATGCACAATGGGGAATCCGCTATGTCGGATTCACTGGTTTCACCAGAGCTTTTCTCAAACAGTTTGAACATTGGTGTTGCTATTGCTCGACAATAATCGAGCCGGATAGTTTCAGTAATCTGGATTTTTCAATTAAAGAGGGGCTTTACCCAAGAAATAAAGGACGGGTTATCTGGAACGGGAGCGCCATTGGGGTTGATCTCGATCGCTTCAATATAAGCCGAAAGGATGCATGGCGTATTAGATATCGGAAAAGAATAGGATGTGATGCCCGGCATCTGATCGTCGGTTTCGTCGGTTCTATTCGTCGAGACAAGGGATGCAATGAATTAATCTCTGCCAGTCGTAGCATTTTTGATGACATGCCCAAAGCGCGGCTGCTGCTTATCGGTGATAAAGATTTTTATGATACGATTGATAAAGATTTACGCTATTGGGTTGAATCGTCGGAGCAAGTAATCTATATACCCCCGAACAGCCAAATAGAGCGATTTATGGCCTGCATGGATATTTTTGCACTGCCTAGCTATCGGGAAGGCTTTGGACTTGTTATTGCTGAAGCTGAGGCGATGGGAGTTCCGGTTGTGACGAGTGATGTACCCGGACCGATCGATGCCGTGCGTCACGAAAAGACCGGTTTGGTTGTCCAAGTCAAAAATGTTGACGCATTGGCTATGGCTCTGCAATACCTTCTGAAAGACTCTAACAAACGAGCTGATTACAGCGCTGCTGCAGCGGCGTTTGCTCGAGAGAGTTTCGAGCAAATTGAACTTCTCCGGAGAATACTTGAGGACAAGAATCAGCTCATTGCAGAAAGTTGTTGTCTATCTGGTGGTAAAGGATAAATTTGAAGCGCCTTTACGACCTTATAATTGCCTACACCGCCTTTTTTGTCCTCTCTCCACTTTTACTCGTCATTGCCATTGGCATATTTATCACAATGGGTAGACCTATCTTTTTCCGCCAAACCCGCCCCGGATTGTATGGCAAGCCCTTCCGACTAATTAAATTTCGCACAATGAACAGAAGCTATGATGAACAAGGTGCAAAGCTTGCCGATTCTGAAAGGTTGACGCCTTTCGGTAATTTTTTACGATCAAACTCTTTTGATGAGCTCCCTGAGCTTATAAATGTTATCAAAGGTGATATGAGCCTGGTAGGACCGCGTCCGTTGCTTATGCAGTATCTGGATCGTTACTCACATAAGCAGGCTCGGCGGCATGAAGTAAAACCTGGAATAACCGGCTGGGCGCAGGTGAACGGGCGGAATTCGATTAGCTGGGCAGACAAGTTTGAGTTAGATGTGTGGTACGTGGATAACTGTTCTGTCTCGCTTGATCTGAAGATTATCGCAATGACGTTTCGGAGCGTGCTAACTCAGGAAGGGATTAATCAGAAGGGTGAAGCGACCGTCAAGTATTTTCAAGGAAATTCTAACAATAACACCCCAATTGAGTGAAAACCAATTGAAAGTTATTAGTTATTCGTTATTGGTTAATTCACAAATGCCAACACATAGGTTACCCGATTCTAATGTAAAAAAGTGCCAAGACATCGGTTACCCAGTAGATTGAAAAGCATATTTTCACTTTAGTTTTTTATAGCAAGAGATGAGCAGAAAATCATCAGGTGCGAGAATGGGCCCTTTCATTAAGCTCGTCGGAGCACGTGATGATTTTTCTGCGGCTCATTCGAACTGATTTTATTAACAGCATAAAGTAATATGGTGTTCATACCGGTAATTGATAATCAAATGTTGCAGCCAATTCGTCGCCAACGAATACTTGCAATTGATGGATTTCGGTAACAATGACGGTTTTAACATAAGAATAGATCAAATCCTTTGAGACTTTGAATTTTTCACCGAATATATCAAGCATCCGGTCACTGCGAATAAAACGGATCACAATAATGTTGCCATCCGGAATATGTTCCAAAACCGGCAGCTTGGTATTCGGTGCCAGGGCTGTCGGCTTAAACCCATCACTTTGAGTAAATTCATTGGGTGTTTTGCCTTTAAGACAGCTATAACGGTGATGGCGGTTGTGAAACGTTTGAAAACTTTTACTTTGCCGTTTCAGATGCGCATAGCTGCTAAACCACTGGCGGCGGAAAAACTTCTTACTATAAGTATCGTTAAAGTGTTCGATGACACCGTTGCGCCATGGTTCACCCTGAGGGATAAACACCGGCACAATGCCATAATAAAGACATAATTTGATAACAATACCAAATGAACGTGGATATTTGTTGCTGCCACGGAAGCTCAGTTCATTGTCAAATTGTAAAAAATCTGGGATGCCAATGTTTTTCCAGCAACGCATTAAACTACCAGCTACTTGGCGATCCTCCTTTGTTCTTTGAGATTCGATATAAACTCGGTGGCTGTAAACATCCATCACGTTGAAGGAATAAAATCGGCCATCGCCTTTGATGTAGCGCGGGCCGATCAGATCAGCCTGGTGTATATTATTAAAATCAAGTGCCTCGGTGAAGTAAGGGTATTCAACGCCCTTGGCAACATAGGCAGTTTTTTTTAAACAATCCCTCGCGCTTCAGCACACGGTTGATTGTTCGGTCCGAAGGAAAACCGAAACCGGATTTGCTCAATTCCCACTTGATGGCCGAAGCGCCTGTTTGGGCAAAGGGCTGCGATTCAAGATTTTTACGGACTTCTATGATTCGTTGCTCATCAGTTTGAGATATCCGCTTCGGACTGTTTTTCGGTGCCCTGGATTGGTCCTTGTACCAGTCTTTATCACCTGTCTGGTAGCGATGGAGCCATTTAAAAAACCACTTTTTAGAACGTTTTAGATCTGTATAAATAGCTTTGGGTTTTTCGCCTAATACGTAACGTTGAATCGCTGCTTTTCTTAGTTCTATTTCCAAAGTAGTCGCCTCCTCATAATAAAATATCGAGCCTATCTACATTTTTAAGGTAAGTGTGACCGTATCTGTCACACCCATGGTGTAAGATCTTCTTAGAAAAACAAACGAAAGGAGATCTTATGAATATCGATCAATTAAGACAACAGTTTCCAGATGAAA
>Ga0209678_1000312_pt1 | contig 17786 bp, 12 predicted proteins | sample WorMetilvaeELBA1_FD_187404 | JGI IMG/M metagenome (GOLD analysis project Ga0209678, IMG submission 187404) | Marine gutless worms symbiont microbial communities from Max Planck institute for Marine Microbiology, Germany - Olavius ilvae ELBA.1... ...
TGGCTACCCAAAAAATTTACAGTGACCGCCCGAGTTATAGAGTTGGGCAGGCGAGCGAGCTTCACCCTTCGGGCTCGCTCACCTGCCCAGCATCTATCTCTCGTAATGGTACCAGTTTCATACAAGGTTTCAGGTGTCAGCCAGACCTCTGCAGCGGCCAGATTGCAAGCAGACAGGGTTTCTTTTTTATTATGGCGATATCCTGTTGATCCTGATATCGTGTCAGAAAAATAAAAATGGTTGAATACCTTAATTCTTCATTCGACAATTAATTGCGAGAGGAAGCCATGTCAGATATTCTGGGCGCCATCAAAGCAAGAGATCCCCATGAGAAAGAGTTTTACCAGGCCGTTAAGGAGGTTTTGGCAAGCGTTAAGCCGGTGCTGGACCAAAATCCACAATATCGCCAGGCTGCTGTTTTAGACCGAATCGTCGAACCGGAGCGGATTGTCACCTTTCGAATTCCCTGGCTGGATGATGAAGGCAAGGTCCGGGTGAATCGCGGGTTTTGTGTGGAAATGAGCAGCGCCATTGGACCTTATAAAAGCGGCTTGCGCTTTCACCCCTCCGTAAACCAGAGCATATTAAAATTCCTGGCGTTTGAACAGGTTTTCAAAAATGCCCTGACGACTTTGCCGCTGGGGGCGGGGGCAGGCGGCTCCGACTTTGAGCCCAAGGGCAAGTCCGATGATGAAGTGATGCGATTTTGTCAAAGTTTTATGACTGAGCTCTATCTTCATATTGGTGTCAATACGGATATTATCACCGGGGACATCGGGGTCGGGCCAAGAGAAATCGGTTATCTTTTCGGCATGTTCAAAAGACTGAGCAACGAGTTTACCGGTGCCTTGACCGGCAAAGGCCTGAATTGGGGCGGCAGCCTGATTCGGGCCCAGGCAGCCGGCTACGGCTGTGTCTACTTTGCCGCCGAAATGCTTGCCACGCGCCATATGAATTTCGAAGGCCAGAAATGCCTGGTATCCGGCTCCGGTAACGTGGCCCAGCACACGGCGGAAAAATTAATTGAGCTGGGTGCCAAAGTGATTACGCTATCTGATTCCTCCGGGTACGTTCATGATCCGGAAGGTATCGATAAAGACAAGCTGGCCTATGTCAAAATGCTGAAAAATTTCAGGCGCGGCAGAATGCAGGAATATGCCGAAAAGTATCCCGGCGCGGTATACACGGCGGTTGATCGGCAGCTGGACTACAACCCTTTGTGGAGCCACCGGGCGGCCTGCGCTTTTCCCTGCGCCACCCAGAACGAAGTTCGTGAAAAAGATGCCTATAATCTGATAAACAACAATATCAAGCTGGTCTGCGAAGGTGCCAACATGCCCTGCACGCCGGAGGCCACGGATATATTCATTGACAAGCCCCTGCTATATGGCCCTGCTAAAGCAGCCAACGCCGGCGGGGTGGCGGTCTCCGGTCTTGAAATGGTTCAGAACAGCATGCGTCTGAACTGGCTTGGAGAAGAGGTCGATAATCGGCTGAAAATAATTATGAAGCAAATCCATCAAACCTGCCTGGATGCGGCCGAGGCCTACGGCACTCCCGGCAACTACGCCAACGGCGCCAATATCACCGGGTTTGTGAAAGTGGTGGAGGCCATGCTGGATCAGGGAGTGGTATGAGGGATATTGAAGAATGAAAATTGAAGATTGAATATTTGAGGAATTCTATCGTTTTTATGCATCTCCGCATTTTGGCGGAGAGCTAAGGGAAGGTGGTTGCCGGAATTGGTTGCATGTTGATGGTTGCGGGATAAGGGATGCGATTCGGTAGTTATTGGTTGCGGGCTTCAACTGATTAATTGAATATATACATGCCGGCTGTGTCGTAACGGCGTGAGGAATCGTGTTGATTTCAGAATTATTCATAGATGGAGCGCAGCGACTACCACAAATCTTCAATCTTCAATCTTCATTCCTACAACCCCGCCGAGCGTTTGATCTCGACATAGTGGGCCGAGGCCAGTGCGGCCGTACATCCGTCGGCCGCCGACAGCACGATTTGCCGGGCGTATTTTTCGCGCAAATCGCCGATGGCGTAAATACCGTCGATGTTGGTCTCGCATTTATCGTCCGTCACCACATAACCGTCCGCATTCATTCTGGTGCCGGCCGGCACCAGCTGATTATTCGGTTCAAAACCGATAAAAATGAAAGCGCCATCCGTGGTCAATCTGCGTTTATCTCCCGAATAAGTGTCTTCCAAATCCATCGCGCAAACTTCATCTCCCTCGGCTCGGATCGCTTTTGCTACGGTATTCCAGAGAATTTCGATATTGGGATCGGTTTCCAGACGCTTTTGTAATATCATACTGGCGCGCAGGGTGTTGCGGCGGTGAATCAGATATACTTTTTTAGTAATTTTAGCCAGGTAAAGGGCTTCTTCAGCTGCGGTATCGCCGCCGCCGACCACCGCGACAACCTTGTCTCTAAAAAAAAATCCATCACAGACCGCACAATACGATACACCTTTACCGTAATTTTCATCTTCACCGGGAATGTTCAGCTTGCGTGGTGTGCCGCCGGTGGCAATGATGATGGCGTGCGCCTTGAGCACCTCAGCGCCATTGAGACGAACGGTGTGATGGTCAAGACCCGGCTCGATGGCGCTCACCTCCTGGGAAAGAACTTCCAGGTTGTATTCCTGGGCATGTTCCAGGAAGCTTTGGGCAAGTTCAAACCCGCTTTTATTTTTGACAGCAGGGTAATTTTCAACCTCGGCGGATAATGCCACCTGTCCGCCGGGCGCCCCTTTTTCTATCAATACGGTTCTCATCGAAGCCCGTAAGGCATAGATACCAGCCGATAAACCGGCGGGGCCGCCGCCGACGATAATCAGGTCATAAAAACTACGATTGGCCATATGGATTCACCCTGTTCTCTTGGTATTTTCGTTCGTTTGCATGCTTGCCGCAGCCGGCTGATTTGTGATCGGTTTAAGCTCCACTATACCGCTGAATCCACACATTTACAAGCCGGTACAAGCGATAAAATTTTGATTTTAGATTTTGGACGACAGAGGACAGAGGACAGAGGACAGATGACAGAGGACAGAGGACAGATGACAGAGGACAGATGACAGATGACAGAGGGCAGAGGACAGATGACAGAGGACCCGTCTTCGCTCTCCGAGCTACGCCGCGGCACGCAGAGGACAGAATCAATATAGAATATCTTCACCATCAAACCGCCATGCGCTATGCACTCTGCCCCTTGCCCTTAAACCCGCGGCCCGTAATCAGTGAGAAGTAATCAGTGATCAGTAATCAGTGATCAGTAACCCATACTCCGTAACCAGCGATCCGTATCCCGCAAGCCGAACACCGAATGCCGAACACCGAATACCTTTCAGCATTGAGCTTTGAGCTTTCCTGTCCCGCACCCCACATCCCTCATTTGTACGCCGTACTCTCTGCGCTATGCCCTATGCGCCCTGCGCCTGTCCCCCGCAACCCGCAAGCCGAACACCGAACACCGAATGCCGAATGCCGGTCCTTTCCCCGCAACCCGCACCCCGCACCCCGAACGCCGAATACCTTTCAGCTTTGAGCTTTGAGCCTTGAGCTTTGAGCTTACCTGTCCCGCACCCCACATCCCTCATTTGTACGCCGTACCCTCTGCGCTATGCCCTATGCGCCCTGCGCCTGTCCCCCGCAACCCGCAAGCCGATCACCGAATGCCGAATTGCGAATGCCGGTCCTTTCCCCGCACCCCACATCCCTCATTTGTACGCCGTACCCTCTGCGCTATGCCCTATGCGCCCTGCGCCTGTCCCCCGCAACCCGTACCCCGCACCCCGCACCCCGCACCCCGCAACCCGTACCCCGCACCCCGCAACTCGCACCCCGAAAGCCGAACACCGAACGCCGAATACCTTTCAGCTTTGAGCTTTGAGCTTTCCTGTCCCGTACCCCGCTACCACGATCGGGTCTTGCCGAGAAATGGAATAAATGGCATAAGTGAATATGCAACAACTTTTAGAGAACAACCTGAACCTGATTCGGCACATCATTCAGGCGCTTAACGGCCAAGCCCGCCAGAATAGCATTTACCCGGCTCAGCCTGTCGATCCTCAGACTGCCGCCAGTGTAATATTGCTGCTTGGATCACACAAAAATATCCAGACCAACGGCAGCGAGCCCTGTCTTATCTTCAACAAACGATCTTTAAAGGTCAGACAGCCTGGCGACCTATGTTTTCCCGGCGGAAGCGTCACGCCCCGGCTTGACTCACACCTTTCGAAATTATTATCCCTGCCCTTCACTTCCCTTGGCCGCTGGAAATACTGGTCCCAATGGCAGGACGCCCAACCCCAAGCAGCCAGGCGGCTATCCCTTTTCTGGGCCACCGGCCTGAGGGAAAGTTTTGAAGAAATGCGGTTGAATCCACTGGGCGTCAAATTTCTCGGTCCGCTGCCGCCCCAGTCTCTGGTGATGTTCCGGCGTGTTATCTACCCGATGGTTGCCTGGGTGCGACGCCAGAAAAAATTTTTTCCGAATTGGGAAGTAGAAAAAATTATCTATGTCCCGCTGCGGGAGATGTTGGATGCCGCAAATTATCGTCGCTATCACCTGTCGCTGTCGACCCGCCAGAATGAAAAGTCGTCGCAGTCAGGTCCGGATTATCCCTGTTTTTATTTTCAGGACGACAACGGACCCGAAATCCTATGGGGAGCGACGTATCGGATCGCCACGGTGTTTATGGAATACGTATTTGGCTTCAAGCCACCTGCTTTTGAGACTCTCCCGGTTGTCGAAGGCCGATTGGATTCCGCCTATATGACGGGATACAAATAAATTGGAGTACTGGAGTATTGGAGTGATGGAATATTGGGTTTACGGGAATTGGGCCTGTTTTGTGGAGACGGCGTGGGTTGAAATACAAAATTACACCATCATCCGATTTGATCCCCAATATTCCATAATTCCACTATTCCACTATTCCATGGCTCCAGCTCTATAGTGTTAACGTGGTCCGCTGTTGACTGTCCAACGGGTACCCAGCAATATTTGTTTAAAATTTCCTTGCCATTAAAGGGAGAATTCTATAATATACGAACAGAAGAATTCGAGAATTATAGAATAGGGAAAATACTTATGCGCAAAATTGCTGTCGCCATGGCCAAAGGCGGCGTGGGGAAAACCACCACGGCCGTCAATCTGGCCCATGGACTTGCTGTGATGGGAAAACGGGTACTGCTGGTGGATTGCGATACCCAGGGCCAGGTTGCCAAATTCCTGGGTGAAAAGCCCCGGTGCGGGCTTTACGAATTTATCACCGAACGCCTGGAAAACGGTCAATACATTGCCAGAAACGATACCATCCATCCCTGCCGGCAGAACTTATGGATTTTGGATGGCGGCATTCGGCTGGTGGAACTGAAAAACTGGCTGGGCGAGCAGCCGCGGGAGGTCCGGCAGACCGTCCTGGCCCAAAAACTCATTCCGAAGGAAGGCGCCTTGGATTATTTGATATTTGACTGTGCGCCGGGCTGGGACGTGCTCAGCGTCAACATCCTGATGGCGGCCAACGAGGTGCTGTGCCCGGTTGCCCTGCAGGGCCCTTCCATGCAGGGGCTGAAGACGTTTTTCAGATACCTGCAATCAGCCCAGAAGATAAACCTCGAATTGAGGCTCGAACATATTCTGCCGACGATGTTCGATCGACGGACGCGACACAGTCATGATATTTTGGGCCAGCTCCAGAAATATTTCGGCCGCCAAATCTGTGAGCCGGTTCATTACAATGTCCGCTTGTCCGAGGCCCCGACCCACGGCCAGACCATTTTTGAATATGCCGGACGCGCGCAGGGTGCCCTCGATTATCAAAACCTGATCAGGAGGATTATTAACCATGGCGACCAAGAAGAATAAAACACCTGATATATTCGCTGAAGAGGGCTTGGATCCGGTTCAAACCGCCACGGGATACCCGGCAAGCTCGCACGGAGCTAGCCCTGGCGCCGGCTCGGTCGTCAAGAAGAAAGCCGGCTTTTATCTCTCGGTGAACCTCCTAGATCGCTTTAACCACAAGTTTCATGAACTGAAGCTGGCCGGGGTGGCCATCGACAACAAGTCCACCCTGCTCGAAGCCGCACTTGGTTTTGCGTTGGATGATTTGGACAAGGGGCAGGGGAGTCTGGTGCTGAAAAAGATTGGGAAATAGGGCGGCATATATGATTGCGGATTGCAGATTGCGGATTTCGGATTGAGTAAACCGGGTCGTAAATGATTGGCTAAAAATTATAAATGCTTCAATTGAGCACCGTCGCTGGCCGCGAATGTGCCGATCAATGAAAAGAAACTAATGAAAGCCCTTCAAGCTACTGCACCTGAAGGGCTCCCACAATTGCTGCAAGATGCCCTAAAAGGGGTGATTCGGATTATCCTGTCCGTTAAAAGTTATTTTTGGGACGGACAATGGCAGTCATTTGCCGATACAATTTCCGGCATTAGACCATGTAGGCAGTTACCAAATCATATTTGCGCAAATCGTAAAAAAATGTTGACATCTTTGTAAGGCAAGAACAAACAAGCATTTACATCAATTAGAATTGAATTCAACTTTTCGTCTTTATATGATACCAGCTTGTCCCGGCTGGGTTTCTGTTAATCTGATTTTAGCTGTATTGACGACGACGGCAAATTTAAATAGACCCGCCGACCCGCGACGAGCTCCCCTCGACCTGCTCGGGGCCTGAGCCTGTCGAACGGCAGTCGAGTCGAGGCGAACCACAAATCTTCAATCTTCAATCTTCAATCTTCAATTCCGACTTGTCCGGGTTGGGATTATTCGAAATGACTCAGCGGCCCCTGAAGGTGATCTACCCACATATCAACGAAGAGATCATATTCAGCGGTTCCCTTAAGAATCGGAATGCATTGGATGCCGGCTCTGGTGAATATTGATTTCCAGGAGTCGTCCTCATCACCGGCCATGTCGTTTTTGGCATGATCTCCGGCAACAGACATAAATGGCATCAAGTAGGCTTTTTTGATATTATTTCGAATAAGCAATTCCTTTATTAGATCGACCCCCGGATAGCCTTCCACCGTTCCGACAAAGATATTGGGGTCTTTGAGTTGAAGCTGAAACATCAGGGATGCATAAAATGCATTGGACGGATGATGGCTGCCATGGCCCATCAAAACGACAGCTTCATTTTTTTTGCGCTCTTTAGGGATAGTTTCTAATATTGCATGGACTGCCTGCTGCATGTCTTTTTGAGTGGCCAGCAATGGATACCCGAGGATGATCCGCTGAAACCCGCCCATACTCTTGAAAGCGCCCACTGTTCGACGTAAATCATGGTATTCACTCCCGCCAATGGTATGCAAAGACTGAACCGCCACATGGGTAAATCCTTCATCCATCATCCTGGCCAAGGCGACTTCAGGTGAATCCAGAAATTTCCCCTGTTTGGCCAGTTTCTTGCGAATGATGGTCGACGTATAGGCCCAGCGGGTGGGTATATTGGGGTAAGCGCTTTTGACATTCTTTTGAATGTTTTCAAAAGACACCTGGGCGCTGGCTTTACTGGATCCGAAGGCCACGAGTAAAATACCTACCTTTTTAGGCGCGGTTTGGCCGTGACCACCGCTTGTCCAGCCTGCTGCAGCCAGACAGAGCGTTAACAGAAACGCGAAAAGCAAAAGTTGTAATTGTTTTTTCATCGATGATTTCTCCTTTCGATTCTTTAATCAGTCCCGCCGAAATAAAAAACCGCAAATCCATCATTTATAGCAATTTACATATGATATGCTTCACAAACTGCAAATAGAAAAAGGTTTACAAGCTATAATGCTCGTAAACCCTTTATAATTGGTAGGCGGTACTGGATTTGAACCAGTGACTTCTACCGTGTGAAGGTAGCACTCTCCCACTGAGTTAACCGCCCATATCGATTTTCGATCCTCTTTAATAATGTGTTTGGGACTTTAAATCAAGCGCTTTTTGGATGCAATTTGAAAATTATAGGCTGACCTTTGATTACTACGCAGCAGCATCCGAAATATTGCCGCCCGGTACCGGCCGGCGCGGCCTGCGACGAGCTCCCCTCGACTTGCTCGGGGCCTGAGCCTGTCGAACGGCAGTCGTGTCGAGGCCGGTCCTACTTTTTCAGAAAATCCTCCGGTGATTTTTGAAGCTCTTCTGGCGGCGGTTCTGCTTCGGTCGGCGGTGGGATGGCACCGGCAGGTTCAGTATCGGCCGGCGGGACCGCGGCAATATGGATAATCGGCGTCTTATCGGCCGGTGCAATATCCTCTTCCGTGATTGTTTCGGCCGCTGCATCACTTCCGGCTGAATCATCAGCCGATCCACGATTTTCCGCGGCTTCCGGATCCGTTTCAGGTTCTGCCGAAGATTCAAGCTCGGTTGCGTACTCTTCAGACGCATCCAGGTCCTCCCCGCCTTCATCGATGGGTTGTAATAAATCTCCATCCTCGGTGTCATTGAGAGACGCCCCGAGCTCTTCGATTTCTTTGGGGGTTGGAAGGTCCTTGAGGTTTTTGAGATCGAAAACTTCCAGAAAATGCTTGGTCGTCGCGTAAATCAGTGGGCGGCCGGCAATTTCACGGCGGCCCAGCACCCGGATTAATTTGCGTTCGAGCAGCACCCGCAATACGCCGCCGCAGTCTACCCCGCGCAGATGTTCGATGTCACTGCGAATAATGGGCTGCTTGTAAGCGATGATGACCAGGGTCTCCAAAGCGGCCTTGCTCAGCCGCAAGGGCTTGGGCCGGATCAGCTTGCGGATCCATTCGTTGTACTCGGGTCGCGTGCGGATTTGGTAGCCGCCCGCGACTTCGTCCAGATAGAAGCCGCCCGGACGAGATTCATACTCGTCCGACAAGGCGTTCAACGCATCCCTGATTTCTTTGCTTTCCGCCAGGGCGGTGATTCTTTTGATCTTATCGACCGTGAGCGGTTCCTCGGCCACAAACAACAGGCTTTCGATAATATGTTTTAGGTTATCCATATAATGAAAATGACTAAAATAATAAAAATGATCTAAAATGATCTAAAATTATGGTATTCTGTCACCTTTAAAAATTAATATCATACAAATTAGAACTGATGTTAACCTTTGAACCGTGAACGTTGAACCTTTCAACCCAGGTTTACAGATAGAATACGCGAATAATCCCGGTTTTTAAGTTCTGCACGACCCGGATCAGGGTCAGTTTAACCATTTCCAGTATGGCCAGAAAGGTGACAATGACCTCCCGCCGATCCGCATTGTCGGAAAACAGTTCCAGGAAGGTTATTGAGCCTTTGTTCTCAAGGATGTCGATAATGATGGCTATTTTATCCTTGACCGAAATTTCATCGGTCGTCATCTCGACCTTGTGGTCTGCAGGTATGCGATCCAGTATTTTTTGGAAGGCATCGATCAGCTCAAATAAGCCGATTTTGATGAATTCATCATCCGGACTGGTTAAAAATTCCTCGCGGCTGGGATTTCGCACAAATGTCTTTTCACCCAGCAAATTTCGCTCGACCAGCTGATCGGCAACCGATTTCATCTGCAGGTATTCCAACAACGGCCGGGTGAGTTCCAGTCTGGGATCCTCTTCCTCCTCCTCATCACCGTCATGCACGGGCAGCAGCATGCGGGATTTTATCTGGGCCAGGGTGGATGCCATGACAATAAAGTCGCCGGCAAATTCCACGTTCATGGCTTTCATCCATTCAACGTACTGAAGATATTGCTCGGTAATCAGGGCGACTGGAATATCGTAGATATCCAGCTCATTTTTTTTTATCAAATGAACCAGCAGGTCCATGGGACCTTCAAATACATCTTCAAGCTGAACCTGGTATAGTTTTTCGACCATAACGTATTAATAAGGCTGCACCTAGTTGTTTGATTCTATAATCCTTCAAAGGGTGCATGAAATTCCAAAATACAAATCCCAAATAACAAATAATATCCAATGACCAAAAACCCAAATTCAAAACAAATTAGCGGTTGTCAGATTTCTGCCCTATCTGGTTTTGGTCATTGAGATTTCGAATTTGAAATTTGTTTGTAATTTGGTGCTTGGGGTTTGGAATTTCAGTGTTTAAATGCAACCACTCCTCAAGTTAGATATTCGATTCACCATTATTAAATCTTTACCGCCGCCCTCACCACCTCCATGGTTTCACAGGCAACGACGCGTGCCCGGTTGCTGCCTTCGGTCATGATTTCTTCCACCAGCTGCGGTCTTTGTTCATAGTAGGCGCGTTTTTCGCGTATGGGCGCCAGGGCTTCCGTCAATCCCCGGGCCATTTTCTGCTTGCATTCCACACAGCCGATTTTGGCGCTGCGGCACTGCCCATCAATTTCCTTTACCGTCTGCGGATCGGTGTAAAGTTTGTGAAAATCATAAACATTGCACACATCCGGGTTGCCGGGATCACTGCGCCTGGCACGCTGCGGATCGGTAATCATGCGGGACACTTTTTGGACTATTTCATCGGGTTTGTCCGATAAAAAGATGGCATTGCCGTAGCTTTTGCTCATTTTACGACGATCCAGCCCCAGAATCTTGGGAGTTTCAGTTAGAATTAATTCCGGTTCCGGAAACACATCGCCGTAGAAGTGGTTAAAGCGCCTCGCGATTTCCCGCGTGATTTCCACATGGGGCGCCTGGTCCACACCCACCGGGACCCCATAAGGACGGTAAATAATGATATCGGCCGCCTGCAATACTGGATATCCCAGAAACCCGAACGTCGATAAATCCTTGTTCTTGAGTTCACCGATCAATTCCTTGTAGGTCGGGTTGCGCTCCAGCCAGGGTACCGGGGTGATCATGGACAGCAGCAGGTACAGTTCGGCATGCTCTTTGACCAGGGATTGCACAAACAGGGTGCTTTTTTCCGGTGTGAGACCGGCACTGAGCCAGTCCAACATAATTTCTTTTCTGTTATTTTCGATGGCGTCCGTATTTTCGTAGTCGCTGGTTAAGGCATGCCAATCGGCAATGAAAAAGTAGCAGTCATATTCGTCTTGCATGTCGACCCAGTTGGCCAGTGCTCCCAGCAGGTTGCCTAGGTGAAGCGGACCGGTCGGCCGCATTCCGCTCAATATCCGTTTTTTCTGACTCATTAAATTTATTTCTCCCTCCACCCGAAGTTCATGTTAAAAAGTCGCGGCGGGGTTTATTGCCGCCCGCCGTATTTGGATGACTGTTTTTTTTTCGTAAACCCATATTTATAGCAGATCCTTTGTCAAGTGAAAACAAAAAACGCATCACTGCGCCTTGACATAGCGACGGGCGTAATCGATTTCGTCATTCTTCGTTTTTAGCCGGCCATCCAGCTTGGCATCTAAAACGGCCTGGAGGACTTCCCGGTAGATCGGACCCGGTACAAGGCCCAGCTTCTTCAAATGCCGGCCCTTCAGTGCGATGGCCACCCGGCGCAGGTTGGTAAAATAATGGGAGATGGCTTTTTTTACCTTTTGTTGCCTGGTGGCCGCCATCATGTACAGGATCAGTTCGGTTTTAAATCCCGTCAGCCTGCGGTAAAGCACGCTGTCGGGTTGGGGCAGGTTTTTTTCGAGCCAGAATACACACTGGTCGGCATCAAAGCGTTCGACGCAAAAGATCTTGCACGCATCCGGTGCCAGTTCAAATCGATCGCATATGTCATGGGATCGATTGCTGTCGCACTGATGAATCAAGGCCAAAAAATAAACGACCCATTTCTTATAGGATTCCTCCAGAAAAAGCAAATCATGCCAGCTCAGAACTTTTTTAATCGAATTGAGCATGGCGATGAAAAACTTATCCTGTTTAATGGAGGGATGAATCACTTTCAGCAAATCAAAATCGTTGAGGCGGGTAATGGTGGCCACGGGATTCTCTTCTTCCAGGATCAGGCGCAGTTCGCTGAACACCCGTTTGCCGCTCAGACCCCGGAAAAAGTCCTGGTTAATGGCGTTTGTAATTAAACCGACAGTCAATTTACCGATGGTGAAACCGAAACGCTGCTCAAAACGAATGGCGCGAAAAACCCGGGTCGGATCTTCCACAAAGCTCAGGTTATGTAGAACGCGTATGATTTTTTCTTTGATATCTTTGCGGGCGGCAAAAAAATCGATCAGGGTCCCGAATTTATCCGGATTCAATTGGATGGCCAGGGTGTTGATGGTGAAGTCGCGTCGATAAAGATCGAGTTTTATCGAACTCATCTCCACGACCGGGAGGGCTGCCGGAAATTTGTAGTATTCCAGGCGGGCCGAGGCCACGTCGATTTTGAATCCATCCGGGAAAATAATTACGGCGGTGCCGAATTTCTCATGGGTATGAATCCGGGCGTCCACCAATTCAGCGTATTTTCTGGCAAAATCAATCCCATCGCCTTCAATTACGATATCGAGGTCTTCATCGCTGCGATACAAGAAAAGATCCCTGACAAATCCGCCGACGACATAGGCCCCATAGCCTATATCTTCCGCAATTTCTCCAATTTGCCTCAAATTTTGGACCAGACTGAAAGGCAGCCGCTCCTTCATAAAACGCAGAACATTGCGCGTGTGGGCCGGCGCGGGTTCCTTGAAGGAATCGAAGGTGCCATCAGATTTCGGCTGAGCTTGGTGCACCAGTATATTCAGCAGATCGGTGCGGGTGATAACGCCGATGATGGTCGAATTATCCATAACCGGCAGGATTCGTTGTTTGTTGTCGATTATTTTTTCCTGGATTTCGAGCAGATCGGCTTGCGGGTCGACCGTGGCTGCATCAGTGGTCATGTAATCCCGTACGGCAACCCGACCCAGCTTATGGAACAGAACCTTTTCAATTACTTGACGTGTTATGTAGCCGCACAACTTTTCGGTGGAATTCATTTTCTCGGTGACCAGCAGGGCATTAACATTATAGCGGGTGATGATATCCTTGGCATCCTGACAGGAGATGTCGGCGGTGGTGGAGATGGCGGGCGAGGACATCAAGTCTTTGGCCTGGCGGCGGGCCTTGATCCGGCTGTAAAGCACTTCAAGCAGTTTCGCCTCCGTCTGGGCCAGGGTTTTGCCCTTGATCGATGCTGCCGCGGCATAGGCATGGCCCCCGCCGCCCATGGCCGTCAGGATGGTCCCGACATCCACCTCGTTGATTCTGCTGCGCGCCACCACATAAATTTTATTTTCCATCCGTGCAATCGCGAAAATGGCATCGAGATTTTCCATTTTTACCATTTTCTGAACGAGAAAGGCAAAATCCGGCATGTATTTTTCCATCGTGACGGTGGTGACGACAACTTCGAGGCCATTGATATGGTAGCGGGTGACCGCCTGAATCATATCGTTCAGGAGGACAACCTGCTGCGGGCTCAATTCCCGGGCGATTAAATCAGAGACTATATTCAGGTTGGCTCCCTGGGACAGCAGGTAGGCGGCTGCCAGAAAATCCCGTTCGGTGGTGGATGGAAACGTGAAAGAGCCGGTATCTTCATAGATTCCCAGGCACATGATGGTGGCTTCGTCCGGTAAAATCCGGATGTCTTTCTCCCGTATCAATTCCGTTAAAATGGTCACGTTGGCACCGGTGTCCCCATGGATTTCGAGATGGCCCTTGATATCGTTTTCGGAGGTGGGATGATGATCGTATATATGAATTTCAATATCAGGTTTGTCCAGCAGCTGGCTGAGTTTGCCGATGCGGCCGGGGTGGCGGGTATCCACCAGAATCAATCGTTTTACGCCGATAAAGTCGATATCATTGATATCGACCATATTAAAGAGATACACCAGCGAGCTGATAAAGAAATTTTTAAGGTTTTTTTCCTGGGAACCGGGAAATACAACCAGCGCCTCGGGATACAACTTCTGAGCGGCCAGCATGGAGGCCAGGGCGTCAAAATCGGCATTTATGTGGGTCGTAATAACCGTGAGGTCGTTGCCTTTAATTTCTTTTTCCGTTTTTTGCACTTTCGTATCTCACCTCTGATTTTCCAGGTTAACACATTTAAAATGGTATTGCCAATAGCATATTGCCTGCGTGGCAGGTTCTATAATATTGAAAATATGAATAATACCGGAGGTAATCCCAACCCGGGCAAGCCGGAATTGAAGATTGAAAATTGAATATTTGTTGATTCGCTTCAGGCTTCGCCTTCGGCTACGACCCGACAGGTCGCTCTATCTTTTTTATTTAAATCGATAGCGGTGCTAAGATATTCAATCTGGCTATGGCATAAATCATGCGCAAACATGATGTGATTTCAATAAAAAGGCACTAAGCTTTTTCCTACGCGGTTTCGGAAAAAGTATAGATCCTGCGGTATCATCGTTGTCTTGTAATTCGGGTAATTATTTTACCGAAAAGTTTAAGTTTTTTGCTTCTGCGACCGATATAGATCCTGAAAAATCAATTTTCGGTTATGACGCTTTGCAAGCCCTCTAAATCTAATTATTTCTTACCACGAATTTGCAGCGGCACCAGAGTAAAATATGGGGTTTTGACGCCGGCAAGTGCGTTTGATCGACAATCTTTATGGAGGATTGAACATGCCAGTTTATCAATGGGTGGGCAAAAACAGAAAAAACGAAATTAAAAAAGGCGAAATTGAAGCTGCGAGCCAAGATGCGGTCAATGCCCAGCTGGTTCGACAGCGCATCACTCCCACCAAAATCAAGGAAAAACCCAAAGATCTTTTTGAGAATGTCGCTTTTCTTCAACCCAAGGTCAAAGAGAAGGACATCATTCTTTTCGCGCGGCAGTTTTCGACCATGATCGATGCCGGTCTGCCGATTATTCAATGTCTGGACATTCTCTTTAGCCAGCAGGCCAATCCTACCTTTAAAAAGATGCTCAAGGACATTAAGGAGTCCGTTGAAGGGGGGGCAACTCTGGCTGAAGCTTTAAAGAAATTTCCCAAACAATTTGACGACCTGTTCGTGAATATGATTGCAGCCGGCGAAGCCGGTGGTATCCTCGACGCAATTTTGAGACGGCTTGCGGCCTATATGGAAAAAGCAGCCAAGCTCAAATCCCAGGTTAAAGGCGCCATGACTTATCCCGTTGTTACCCTGATTATCGCAGTACTCGTGCTGGCCGTTATTCTGGTATTCGTGATACCGGTTTTTCAGGAGATGTTCGCCGATTTCGGCGGTGAACTGCCGACCCCCACCAAAATTGTCGTGGCGATGAGCGAGACGGTTAAAAGTAAAATTATCTACATTGTAGTCGGCCTCGTCCTCCTGGTTGTTGCGTATAAGAAATTCTACAAGACTGAAAAGGGACATGATATTGTCGACGACATGCTCCTGAAAATGCCGGTATTTGGACTGCTGTTGCGCAAGGTGGCTGTGGCCAAATTCACACGCACCATGGGGACCATGCTCGCCAGTGGGGTCGCAATATTGGAAGCGCTCGATATCGTGGCGAAAACATCGGGCAACCGTTCTGTGGAAAAGGCCATTTACAAGGTGCGCTCCGGGATAGCCGAAGGGCGTACCATGGCCGAACCCTTGAATGAAAGCGGGGTTTTCCCACCCATGGTTTGCCAGATGATCGGTGTGGGTGAGTCAACCGGTGCACTGGATGCCATGTTGGAAAAAATAGCTGATTTTTATGACGAAGAGGTCGATCAAGCCGTTGAGAATATGACCGCCTTGATTGAACCGTTTATGTTGGTATTTTTGGGTGTCACCATCGGTGGCTTAGTCGTAGCCATGTATCTGCCGATCTTTAAGATGGCCGGCGCCATGAATTAAATCTCTGAACCAACAGAATTAAAAAAAAACGCCGCAGTACATATTTTGTCGCAGAAAAATTGGTCCTCTGGGCCAGGTCAGAGACAATCGATTATGCCGTTAATCTTGCTGTTAGCGAGACCGGAATGATGGAATAGTGGAATGTTGGAATTCAGGGTTTAGAGGAATGGTTCTATTTGTATGTATAAAGAAGGCACGGATCAGAATACAAAATAAGGCCACCATCCGCTTTCGATTCCCAATATTCCATTATTCCACCATTCCACCATTCCATCATTCCATTTGGGGTCTAAGATAAACTCCACCCATTGGGGGTGAAATCAAAGCCGGGTCCTCTGGGTTCGGATTCTTTGCTTGCGGCGTTTTTTTCAGCCTGATCAACGATGCCATAAGGGGCCTTATGGATCAAACATCATCTATACCCGAAAGCGAAATCCAGCAAAAGTTGAAGTGGTTGATGCTTTTTCGGATCCTATTTTCGACCCTGCTTTTGGGTTCCACCATTATGCTGCAGCTTGGTGATTCACCGCCGCCGCTGAGACCGCCGCTTATAATTCTATACGGCCTTATCGCCTTCATTTTTTTACTGTCGGTTCTGTATGCGGTGGGTATTTACCGCTTTAAGCGTTTGCATTTAACTGCCTATGTCCAGATTGTAATCGATACCGTTATTGTTACAATTATATTGTATGTCACCGGTAATTACTCAAGTATTTTCTCCTTTTTGTACCTTGTTGTAATCATTTATGCCAGCATCCTTATTTCCACCCGGGGAACCCTTGCCATCGCGGCAATTTGCAGCATCCAGTTCGGAATCATGATTGATCTCGAATACTACGGGGTTATTTTGCCGTTTGGTAGTGAAGATCTGATTTTGGCTTCCGCCCCATCGTGGAATCAGGTTATATACAAAATACTGATCACCATGACAGCCTGCTTTGCGGTTGCCTTTCTCAGCAGCTTTTTATCGGATCAAGTCCGCCGAACCCGCCGTGAATTAAAAATCATGGAGGAGCATGTCCAGCGGGTTGGTAAAATGGCTGCGATCGGGGAAATGGCCGCTGGCCTGGCCCATGAAATTAAAAATCCCCTGGCATCTCTGACCGGCTCGGTTCAACTCCTGCGTGAAGACATCCGGTATGATCCGGATCATGATCGTTTGATGCGCATTGTTTTGCGTGAAGCTGATCGCCTCAGCTCGCTGGTAACCAATTTTTTGCTGTACGCACGACCTCCAGCCGGCAAGGTGGAAGCCATGGAGCTTGAAAAAGTAATTGTCGAGACCGCTGAACTGTTTGAAAAGGATCCCAACTACGGCGGACGCATAACGGCTACCAGAAGCGTTCAATCCGGTATTTGGATCTCAATGGATCCATTGCACCTGCGCCAGATTTTATGGAATCTGTTGACAAATGCTGCTGAAGCCATTGAAGGTGAAGGCAAGGTTCACATCGATTTGCAGAACAACAGTAACAAGCAGGTCTATGTTAAAATCAGCGATAACGGCTGCGGCATGTCCGAGGAGGACATCAAGTATATCTTCAATCCTTTTTTTACCACCAAAGCCACCGGCACGGGACTCGGCCTGTCGATCGTCCACCGTATTCTCGAGGCCTACGATGCGCTGTTGGATGTCAAAAGTGAGCTAAACAAAGGCACCACGTTTATCCTGCAGTTCAAACAGCTTGAACAGCCTACCTAGGAGGCTATAATTTAGGGATTGAGGGATTGAGGAATTTAGGGATTCAGGGATTGAGGGATTGAGGGATTGAGGGATTGAGGGATTGAGGAATTCAGGGATTGAGGGATTGAGGGATTGAGGGATTGAGGGATTTAGACAGTTATCAATTCGGCGGTTAAATAAAGTATCTTTTAGTTAGCCTCCGGTCATTCCCGCGAAGGCAGGGATTTTATGGAGCTAAATAATTTAACATTTTCTGGTTATATAGAAAGCCCAAGTGAATTAATTTCGTAGAAGTAAATCAGCCTGGATTCCATTTTTAATTTGTCTACAGGTTATTTTAGCTGATGAAGCGACTTGTTCTACAATTCGCATGAATTTT
>Ga0209678_1000313_pt1 | contig 17783 bp, 13 predicted proteins | sample WorMetilvaeELBA1_FD_187404 | JGI IMG/M metagenome (GOLD analysis project Ga0209678, IMG submission 187404) | Marine gutless worms symbiont microbial communities from Max Planck institute for Marine Microbiology, Germany - Olavius ilvae ELBA.1... ...
CATAAGTAAAAACTTTTTCCATATCATAAAAACGATCTCCAAGATTAAAAACTTTTTCCAAAATTAGAAACTTTTTCTAAGAACGAAAAACGCTTTCTAAAAGTGAAACGATTTAAATACTTATTACCCCCGGTAAGTTCTAATTAATATAAACATGATAAATATTCTTCGTTGCGTTATTAACCACTTATCAACATCCGGTTTGCGATTTTATGGTTTTCTTTGGACAATTTTGGTATAGATTCGCTTTTAATTCTACTTAAGCTGTGCTATTGCTAGTATGTTTTGTTCCTGTTGTGGAGAAAGCGTCGGAAGCACCCACCGATTCTGTTGTCAGTGCGGAGCAAAGCTGACAACAGCAACAACATCAAACAACAGCAGTGGTATGTTTTGATATTGTGTTCTTCTGGGGTAGTCACCATTGACAGATACAATAGGGCGTGATCGACCCATGAGCTTTGTCAACTGCAAAGATTACTTTTAAGGGCGTGTCTAGACGTGGGGAACCCGACGGCAAGTAGCGAAAACTTCCCGTCGGGAAGCTGCAGTCTAAGCACGTGACGGCAGTTATTCAATACCGGGGACGTGACCATTAAATAGGCGTTGCAAATGCTCGTCGGCAAGCCGCTCGATGGCCGAGTGGAACTAAGCGTTGGTTCTGCACCGATGCGTCCCGGCTTCAAATCCCGGCCTACCCTAAGAAATTTTCTTTGTTTTTAATTTTTTTTCATGTGTCAGTTAGGGCCAGGAACCCCCTCGTGGATTGGATAAGGTCAGTAAGTACGGTTAGTGCCACTTCTATTTAGTTTTTGGTCTTATAATTGTGTGGCACGTTGGTAAATAGCAGATGTTGACCACACTTTGTTACAGTATTATGCAATACTTATCCAGATTTGTTCTACGCTCGTCATGTAAGCATTGAAGAACAAGGTACAGTGAGTGGCAACATTATGAAACCCACAATGCCAGGCACCATATATGGTGTCCCCCAATTCTCTTACACTGGCCCATCAGCTACACAGCTGAGTTAAGCAATAAAAGGTACAGAATAAAGTCTTGGCACAGTGGTGTTGGTTACTTTTGCTTAGGCTAGCATTTTCTGTTTTTTTACGTTTCAACATACAACTTTGTTGTGTGTTCAAAAGATTCACTTAGTTACATACTAGACCTATAATGGACTCCATTAGACTGATAAACAGTAACAGTGTTGGATACATGCAGATGAAGCACAAAGGCCGAGGAACGAATCACTGACGTATGATCAGTTCCGATCATTTCAGCGGTCTAAGGGCGAAGAACGCCAGTCGTTCAGTAACAGCAAGCGCCAGCGCTTTCAGCGCAGACCAGCAAGATCTGTGTCGGTCAGTTGTGTTCTGAATTCAATGTCGGAAAAAATCGTGCTTTAAAAAATAATAAAAAAAACAGATGTTTTTTGATGTAAACAGGATTTTTTTATATTTAAATCAGATTTCCTAAAACGTTCATTTAATTTTTGCTGTACAAGTTCATAAGAACTTGTTATGTGCAGTCATCCATGTCGCCAGCTGAGTGGTGGTGTTCACACAAACAAGCTTTGACTCCTGAACTTCTAAATTCCATCCTTAAGCTGTTAACATCTGTGGCATCATCAGCCGGTGGTGAACGTGTCTTTTCATCATATGACTTGTTCAGTCAAAATTGCATGTCATCAGTAATGCACTGATTAAGCATCCAAAGTTGTTTTCCTGTAAAAAAAATTCCTGAACCAGTGAAATGTTAATTATATATCGAAATGTTCTGTGTATGCACTCTGTAGATATGCAATTTGACTGTGCTTTCAGGAGCTCTGAACTCATAAACTAATACTATATGATTTTGCCTAAGAGATTGAGTGTTGTAATATGTTTAAAACGAATTTGACAAAAGTACCAAGGTGCTGTCTTAACTACTCAATGACTGAATAAATGAATACAGAAACAATTTCAAACAGACATGTGTTGTGCTTGTGTTAATTTTTTTGCATAAAGGGGATTCAAAGTATACAGTCAGTTGTGATTTATATCACATGATTTTTTTGACAAAAATGCCACATGATTTTTGAGACAAGAAATCATGTGATTTAAATCACGTTTAAAATCAATGATTCAAATCACCATGAATTAAATCAGCCAACCCTGTCTGAATTGTTTATTATTTACTCTGGGTACTGTACTTGTGCCAAGAAATACGCGCATATATAGTTGACTAATATTTTGTCTCAAGCTGTATTTGAAATTATGTTACACACTGTTGTTCTGAAGCCCTTGTCATATTAATGTATGCTGTTTTTTGTCATTTATTTTTTTCAGTTTACTGTTGGCGTCATGAGGTGGCGAATGAGCCAATTGAAAGTGTGGCGTGGTGTGAACTGTGTCATCACAGTCCAGCCTTCAGTGTCGTCACAAGACATTATGGCAGAGGCTGTTCCCAAACTGAAAGTGATCGAGCCTGAACTGCCAGATGGAGACTATTATCTCCTCTATTCCAACGGGATGCTGGCAGACACAGTTCCGCCAAATAACGAGCCATTCACATTGGAGGGGTATAAAGCCTTCATTGGGAAGTCTTACCAGAAATTGACACTGTACGTGTGTCCTGTTGAAGATTACGACAGAGGTATGTTGCATGTGCACATCTAGTACAGAAGCCTACTGTTGAAAAATCACTTACCACTAAGTGGCTTTATGTGTCACTTTTGAGAAATTGAATCAACCCCTGTTCTGTGACATGAACGATATAAACAGATTAAACTGAAATTGAACTTGCAGTGATTGATGCATATGCAACAGTGGCGAAAATGTACAGTATAATGAAGTATTCATACACAGTTGAGACATTTCAACAAATTGTGTCTGGAACTGCAAAATTGCAAAAGTCGACAGCATTCTGTGGGAATTTTTCGATTTCACAGGCAGACACACAATAACTCTATATCACTGCTGCAAAATCATTCAATGTGTGGTGCACTGCTCGTCCTTCAATGCTACTCGTCTTATCACCATCATCCTACATAGTTGTGCTGCTGTAGTTATACCGAAACTGAATGTCTGGTGACAGTGACGTTCTACTTGCAGTACTTACAGTAACTATGCAGTACGTGCCTTGTTTTCACCATCAGTTCACAGCTTCTGCACTTTGTATCACAGACCAGCAACATATTCATGCAGGTAACTGAACAGTTCAGTTGACTGAAAAATGTTTATGCCCAGTTGCTATGGCTGTTACAGATGACACTGAAGATATTGACTCGGTATATGCTTACACACTCTGTTATTGTTCTTGCTGTTCATTGAATCATGTCATGTACAATTTGAATCATTTGCTGTTCTGATTAATTTCGCGTTGTCTGAATTAGCTCACCGGTTTCGGTGAACAAAAAACGCTGCAGTACCTTGTAAATGGATTCAAGTCGATCGACACACTTACACACCTATACTACCACTTAGGACAATAAACTACTGTTGTCTTTCAGCAGATCACTTCAAATTCCTGTAACTCACAGCACTGTATACAGTAAATAAAAGATCGCGATGTCCATTTTCGGTTTATTAAGTAATAACCGACGCCAGTGCACTTTACTGTTATATAAATTCACAGAGTGAAACCGATGCGCCACAAATTCAGCAGAAGATGCAGTAAGTGATTGTTACAGTCTGGTGATTGCAGTCGTTATCTTCACATTTGTTATCTCCAGTGTGGAGGAGGTTATGTTTGCCGTGCTGAAACTACAGGAACAATGTTCTTGAAACTTGATGTATAGGTTGGGTATGGGACAAGGAAGACGAACTTTTGCAGCAGATCCGATTAAGGGGATGAGTGCAGGAATTGCTCAAATCATCATACAGTTAAGACATCAAATGATTCAAATTGGATGAGTGCAGGAATTTCTCATCGCTTTTTCTAGCTTTGGAGAATACGACTAGCCTATGTCGGCTATACAACAAACTTACTTTCAGCTGTAGACACTGCATGTGACATTAGTGAATGCTGAAAGTATCATGTTAAGTGTACAGTCGTTATGACATGCATGTGGCATGATTTGCCTTGTGAGTTCATTACTTATCACTGTTTAACACATCCTAATTAAGGTATAATCAAGGTTGCCACTTTTCTTAAATATCCGGAAATGCGGAAGTCTCACAATTTTCAGGTGGTCATGGAAAAGTCACAAAAATGACACAATTAAGACAAAAGTTATTTACAAAGTCAGGAAATTTCTGTAGTCAGGGAAATTCCATTGCGACAGCTTGGCAGTATGCCGGTAAAAAACCTTGTTATTAGCTAATACAGACGAACAGCATAACGCCGGTGATGTGCATGCACACTTGCTGAGAACATCGTACAATTTACCTGTCGTTTATTCGTACTTTACTCGTTTTGTACGTTTGACGTTGCACATTGTGAGTTGAATTCAGTCAGTTGCTGAAACGCGACCCAAATTTCGTGACACGCAAAATTTGTTTTACATTTCGATTAATTTGCATTTATTCAAATTGTTGTCTCCAACTTTGTCATGAAAAGTCACAGAATTGTTTCTGTGTGGAGAGTGGCAACCGTGTTTGACATATTGTGTGTTTTCCACACACACTGAACAATAGTTATTGGTTGGTGCTTGGCACCAGTTGCTAAGTTTTTGTCATTCATATTTCCGTTGACTTGCTAGCGGCCAGCTCAATGCAGTGCCGTGTGTATGGAATAGCTGTGCTTATTGCATTGTTAGCTCTTAACACAAGGTGTTACACACAGGATCGCACACATTTTCCTATTGACCATTAACATGGGCAGTGGATGGCTGCATAATATGCTGCTGTACTGTTCTAGTACACCCATTGTCCAGCTTAGTGTGCTACATCCACAGTGCTTTCTCCTTACGTCACATTACTTCTGATTGAATGTGAGCAGCCGTAGTGTACATTCAGAGAAGAGTCTGTCGTAATAGCTAGCAGTGGCATCGCGATGTGAGGGGGGCCTGTAAGGAACAATAACGTTCACTTGCGGGGTACATCAATGGCAGCTGGTAGTTTTATTGCTACTGATTCCTTGACTGTACTCATACACAATGTGTTTATGTCACTGAGTAGCCTACTGTGTTGCTGATGTGCCGTCAAGAATCTACTCAAATTGATGCTAGAAGACGTTTTGATGCCCTTACCCATCTGTTGTACAACATTACTTTAGTGATTTACTCGGCAAGATTGGGTTAATTCGCCCCGATGATGCCCTCTCTGCCACCTAAGTGACAGTGTCGGACTCTTGAAGAACAGTCACTGCTGCATAAACCACCCCAGTGGAAAGGGATATTGATTCCTTACAGTCAGTTCACTCACATCACTTTGCAAAAGCACTGAGAGAAATTACATGTGCACTCTGTTCTGTTGCAGCTGGATACAACATTACCTTCACAGCATGATACAGAATCTCATCAGTCTTCGGTCAGTACTTTTTCGCAGTATTATTACTATGATGTTGTTAACATGGAAACGTTAACACTGGTCAGTGCAGCAACCATCTTCTTACGTAGTGGTGCACCGGATCAGGCCAGATATCAATGTATTTTTGGCATCCGGAGTGGATCCGGAACAGCAGGATCGAAATATTCAGGATCCAGATCCGGCCGCATCCATTCTCACATCTGGCCGGATCCCATTTGTATGTCTGCATTCACGACATCGTGACACTATACCATGTCAAGTCAGCCTCCTACCCTCAGCGGGACGGAACACAAGCACCAGCCGAGGAGCAGCAGTGATCATTGGCTGATGGCTGGGAAGGTAACCGTAGGTGTGGTATATCCATCCATGGGCACAGTGGCCTATGATGGAGATGAAAGAACAACCTGACTACACTCTTTATACGGTGTGGCACACTTCACCTGTTTTTGTGAACACTATAAGGTAACAGTCGCACAGCTGACAGTAAATGTGCTTTGAACGAGGTTACATTATGATATTTTTATGACTTTGTCATATGGCTCAGTCTATGCACTCAGTAAATATGTACTGTGACACTTTGTGAAGACTCCAATTGTAAACAAATGGGGATGTCGCCTGTCATTCAGTGTACTTTAAGTGCTCGTAGATGTCTGGCTGGTGGCAGCTGGTTCCATACTGCAGGCGTACTTAAAGCCAAACTTAAACAGGTCACAGCAGTACGGTTCAATTCAATTTGATTCATTTCAGCTCAATTTGCAACTGCTCACATCGCTGAACTGAAGTGAACTGGCTTGTGAACGAGGCTGATGGTTCCTGAAGGTGATAAATTTTGTACTGCCTGTAGGTTGCAGACGACGTCATGTTCCGCAACATGGGTACTCCCACGGTCAGTCACAGCTGTTGTTACGTTATTAATGTTCAGTGTGGCCATGTACCCATTTTTGTGATGAACTTGTAGATAACTTAAATGTGCTTACTGTCAGTTGATTTCATTGACAGTCACCGGCTGAATGGTAGCGACCGCCGTGTGCAAACGTCAACTGGGCTTGTCATTGGGATGTGAGGCAAAATTTGACTGCCCCCTAACAGAATCGTTTTGTTCGACAGATTGACGGCAATAATAAGATGTAACTACGTCCCCGTGGCGAACCACAACACCAAATTTGGTGACATTCAATCCCTGGGGGTTTTCTGGCCACGTGGGTGAAATGGAAGGAAAATTCTTTGCTTTTAATTTATGCCCTTAACTTTCGGAAAAATGCCTACCGGTCAGACCCCTTGACTGATTTAAATGCGCAATGGCTCAAACAACACAGAATCAAGCACGGGTGTGCCTTCTGGGCATTTGAAAAATTTGAACTGAAATTGCACCCTTTTCCATGGACATCGGCTTACTACACGAAAGAAATGCAGTTCACACCCACCAATGGTCGTCACAGCACTGTGGAAGTTGTATAGTGGATAGGCAAGTTGTGGATGGTGAATGAAAAAAAAAATGTCGTATTAATTTTGGCCTCATACGTACGGGACACTCAAAAGTAGACCTTATGTGGAAAAATCACATTTGTTGATGTCATGAAGTAGTGCGGCTGCAGTATACAGACGATGTTGGCAAATTTATGACTGTTTGATGTGCATTTTTCTGTGGATTCTGCACATCAAAAACTACTGAAATTGGCCGACTCTGCACTGAGTTATAGCAATTGTACACGTCCGACACATTTCCTTTTGAGCCACCATGTACAACTGTCGCACTGTTAGTTTTCGTACTTGTTACGTGTAGATGTCGTCGTTGCAGGATACAGTCACACATACAGTGACCACTGTTTGTATGGATTACTGTGGCAGGTCATTACGCCGGCAGTATTGACTTCCTGTAGCATTTCAGTGAATACAGATATGACGTCGGTGTTGTAGATGCTGAAGTGGCAGGAGTGGAAGCAATTGGTGGGCCCAAGTTGCTAGTTAATGTGTGTTTGCTGTCAGGCACAACTACAGTTCAGCCTACCAGCAGCATGGGACAGTTGACATGGGCACAGACAACAGTGCCACACGCATCGTGCAGCCAGTGTCACACAGCTGTGGAAGTGTCAGTGTTGCAATTGCTGTAGGTTTCTGTACGGGTATCGTCAGCAGATCCGTTGAGTAACACCCAACATGTGTCGTCCGCACGCTCTGCTGATCACACGGCGTCAGCGCCTGCATTCATCGACACCCAACAGGCGGCGTCAGCACGCTCCACTGATCACACGGCGTCAGCGCCTGCATTCATCAACATCCAACAGGCGTCGTCAGCACGCTCCATTGATCACACGTCGTCAGCGCCTCTGCTCATCAACACCCAACAGGCGGCGTCAGCACGCTCCACTGATCACACGGCGTCAGCACACACCAATGCCCACGTCCGGTGAGACACTTCAAATTGACTGCATACAGCAGGGTAACAGTAAACTGTAACAGTTGGAGACATTGGAAAAGTAAGTACAGGTCATGAGGACATGTGACATGTTGTCATCGTAAAGTACACTGTACGTGAATTCATGCCGCCCGGAAAGTGGCACATAGATCTCATACTCGCGTGGAAAACCTGGAAAAGTCAGGGAACTGCTTAGTAGTCACGGAAGAGTCGGGAAAGTACAAAAAGCAGGGAAAATAAACTGCTGTGTCCGACGGGGGACACAAACCTGCACGCTGGCCGTGGCCAACATCACAGGCGTCTTGCGACCGCCTAACCGAAAACGTGTGTGCCGTGCTTGTCGCTTATTCTTATGCAGTCAGACACAGACATTTCCGTGACGTCACACACGGCACACGTTTTCGGTTAGGCGGTCGCAAGACGCCTGTGCAACATCAAGGTTAACGGAAATGGAAAAGTGATCCTGGATACGCATCCGGAATCCGATCAGCACCAAAATTGAACTTGTTCTAGAGGTTCACCCCCTGCTCCCACCCACCAAATTTGGTGGTGATCCATGAAACCGTTCTTCAGATATCTTGCGGACAAAAACAGTGCGCACAGACACACGCCGATGATCACAAGACCTTGCGGTCTACGGCGCACAGGTAATTACAATCTGCATCTTGCAGTTGTTCGCCACAAGGTTTACTTTACTGTAATTTAGCAACCATTGTAGTTATTACAGACAGTACTACTGAAATAACAGTAAATATGGTGTGTACGGCCTGTTGTAATTTATGTGAAACAACTAGCTGGTGTACAGTAACTGTAATAATTGACAGACGTATCGATGAATCGTTACCAGTCTCAGTGGAACTGTAAGGGAAAGGTCACGGAATTTGCCTTGGTCTGACAGTGGTCACCCTGCATGCTGCCAGTACTCACTACTCAGGTGTTTGTTTCGGAATGATCACTGCAGTGACTGATTGACCTTGTTTATGTGTAAACCTGTGTTACTTCTTGCAGTCTGTTGACAGCTGTCACAGTTAGGTCTGTCCCACAGGGATCTGTTCTAAGACTGGTCATATTTGTCATGTACACCGTCGACTTGATGTCGCTTATCAAACGTCATAGCTTGTCCACATGTCTTTATGCCAACGACGAGCAGTGTATGCCTCGTGTCATTATGACATCAGTCCCTCCCTTCTGACATTCCACAGCTGCCTCAAGACTGTTCTGTTTCCCAGTCCTTCCCAGACAATAACACTGTAGCTTAGGATTTATTGTGTGTACATTTGTACTCATGGACCTCGTACAGTTGCAGTTTCACTTAGGCCACATTAATTTGTTAACATGTTATTGATTGATTGGTCTACATTTACGACATTGGCAACATATGTTTTTCCACCTTCACACTGGCAGTTTCGGTGACTTCATTGTCATGTACACATACAACTGCTTGCATATTACTCCGTTGTTGTTAATGCAAGTGTATGTGCTGTATGTTGACAATCAGCTGCACCATGTACGACACGTATGTGTCACTGCTATCGGACGATGACGTGGACTCAGATGCCGACCTGCCCGATCTGTACACGTCGAGTGTGGAATTAAGGTGTGTACATGGCAATGTTGTATTCAATAGTTTTAACAAACTGTGGAAGCACTTTGTGCAAGTGATCAACAACTGCAGTGAGTGTGAGTCACTTTTATGTGTGTGCATGAGCAACATGTCTGTCGCGTCCGTGTTTCTATCGGTACCGGCAACGTTGGTGCATTGTGTCTAAGTGATGACAGCATCCGTCACTCAAAAACTAAAGGCTGCCACTATAGTCTTGCCCGTAACTTTAACGCCTGTTGTCTGATTTCCGTAATTGTAGAACACAGCGAATTTGGTATGCATATATTTCAAAAGATAGTGTAGCAACACAATTACAGCATGATTAGACGTCTAATAACCACTTTGTTGCAACTTTCCCCGCGAGTTCACCGTTGAAACAATTTCGACAATCGGTCAACATCAGGCAAAGTTACGGGCACGAGCATAGTGGCACCCTTTTTTGGTTCACGGTGTATATATACAGTCAGTAACATCTGACTGTTGTTCACGATTTGTCCAGCTGTGACGATTCTGAGCTGAAGTACGACGCGCTAGTGGCCAACCTGGCTGCAGAGGTGACTGCCGTACCAGTCAACCGATTCAACGTCAGCAGATCACACGTCTGGGACAGTGCCAGGCGTGGGATCCAGCGCAAGACGTTTCGTGGCACCAATGGAATGCTCATCAAGTTCATGGACGACGTCGGTAACCCTGAAGGGGCCATCGACCACGGCGGTCCGCGTAGGGAGTTTTTGCAGCTGTTAATGGATCACCTCAGCAGCGACAGCTGCCTGTTCTTAGGGCCGCCAACAGCTCGCCACCTCAGTAACATCAGCAGTGGTACGTCCTGAGTTTATAACTGCAGTGTGTTGATGGTATATTTATTTATTTGTCAGTGCGTACGTGCAAAAGCAGTTCTCTCAGTCTTCAGCTGTTGAGGTGTGACATCGACTGGAATTTTCTACACAGAAATAAGTCCAGAACACATTGGTCTTCCCACAAATGCAAGGCATTGCATTTCTGCCACGTTATGTAATCATGTCTTCGATGTATTTGTGCATCAGCTCCCGCAAATGCTGTTTGGCAAGGTGCTTTATAGCACCAGACGCTTTCGCCGTCTTGGAACTTATTATCGACAGTCGGAGCAACACATTGGAATTGGTGCATGCTGGACATGATGATGATTGTGCAAATGCGCTCCGCAATTACAGATGTGTTCCTTTGTGTAAACAGTAATATACGCGTAGGTTTCTTCCTGCTGAAGCCTGTATCCAAGCAACATGACGTGAGTTATTTCGCTAAAAGGACTGATAACGTCTGATATATCACGCACGGAGGAATGGGGGCGTCTGGACCAATGTATCATCAACGACTTAGCTAAACACTGTCGTAAGCGCCTACATGCGCTCTCTTCTACAAGTGGCGGACATTATGAACATTTGTTGTCAGAAGTTGATTCCGGACAATTTCCTTTAATGTGAAACTGACATTGATGATTCCTCAATGTCACGTGAACTGATGGTTGCATTAAAATGAACCTTGTCCTGCATTCGTCAAGTTGCAATTTTGCAGCCCTTATATTATGATGATATTGGCAATCGGCAGTATTGTAGTCAAGTACGTCTATTCTACGTGCACATAAAGCAGCATATATACTGCTGACAGAAATTGTGAAATCAATCAAAAATTCGTGAAGTTACAGCAGTAGCAAAAAGGGTCCAGTTTTCTCCGAAAGACAGCATACTTTGGGACGTCAAGTGTTGCGATGAGTGAATTGTCAGACGGTGTACAGCCATGTCTGACAACTGGCCACGTTACTGTAGTGTGCTATTTTGTTGCACTGCATGTTGTGGTTGCCACAGCGATGGCCGACGATGACTACTATGTGGCCGGTGTTGTCATCAGCCTGTCTGTGGTGCACGGAGGACCGGCACCCCGGTTTTTGGCTACGGAGCTGTACGCAGCGCTTGTTGGCAATCCGGACAGTGTCGATGTCACCGTCACTTCACTGCCTGAATGTTCGTGGAAACCAGACCTGGAAGCTGTGAGTTCACATTCAATGTTTTCTCATGCATACCTGTACATACTTGTACATTTTTGGACAACTGGTGTGTGTAACGATTCTTTGTAGCATGCATGGCAGTACACTTCACTCTTTTTTGGAGCACACAGATTTTTGAGCACAACAGTTACACCACATGTTGTAGCTACGTGGCTAATCTCCTTTGGGATTGCTGCAAGTAGTCATCGTAACTGTGTACAGTTTACAGTGAATTTTGTTGGCCTCAAGTTCATAAATCAGCCAACAGTCGGCGAAGTTACGTCAAGAGTATATTGGCTTCATTATCAAACAGATTCAGTGTGTTTGGAAAGACAGCGCCGTGATGTGTGATACCTGTGCGACAGGAGGTCAACGTCGTTGTGGTCGTCAGTTATAGTAAACATTCCCAGCGAACAACAGTTAACCAGCACATTTTGTACCAAACAGGAAAGTGAAATGCAGCAAGTCAGCATGTATTCACACTAGCACAGAACAGTGTAAGATAGGGTTTTCGTACCTGTCATCTACTTTGTGAAATCTTGACGTGGTGCCATGACGTGTGCAGCTGTCAAAGGCCACTGATCTCGGTGCAATGGAGACACTGGTGGAGCAGCTTGCTAGTGTGCTGGACATGGCGGGATCCCTACGACCAGTGCGCAGTGTGGCAGATAGGGACCGTATTGTCGCGGACACCTGTCGGTGGTACTGCCTCGGTCGTACTCGACCTGCCTTTGAAAGGTTAGACGTGCACGTGGTGTATTCTGTTGTAATAATAATAATAATAACAATAACAGTAGTAGATTTACATAGCGCCATGGAGTCCGCAGATACAGAGGCGCCAGTGATAGTTCAAGATGGTTAGGTTATGCTATACGTGTCGTGTACAATGGTATGGTACACTAGAGTTTAACGTCCAACTCGACACAGTATTGGTATCGTGTACAATGAGGATTTCTGGTGTGGTCAGTGTGAAACAAATTTCGTCAGGAATCAACGTGACGAAATAACTTGGCGAATACTTTTCAGCTACTATTTTCTGTGACTTTGTCTTGCTTGTATGGCGGTTGGCTTCACTCAGTACTTGAACACGCAATGCAGTGTAGCAACACACTTAAGGAGCAGTAGGATCTTCATTAATTATTTTCCTGCAAATTTACCATTGAGTCTGCCGGGCCAAAAATTTCAGAAATCCGCATTTGGCACAGTTACAGGCAACAGTACCGGTTTATTGCATATATGTCAACATATTCACATTGCATTTTTAGCGTACATGTACCTCGACATGTAGCAAGTCTGCGTTTAAGCTGCCACTGTGTGTGTCTTGTGTTGCCTTGTCTGTTTGTGGCATGATGGGTAATTTTGAACAGTGACTGATTTCAGGACCAAAGTTCTTTCGCTTGGTACTTTGCACTCTGCGTTAGCAATACCTGTAGTTGTGTAAAATGTGTTTGCTACAGATTTCGTGAAGGACTACGGGTGCTCAATGTGCTGGATGCCATTCAGCAACACCCGCAGGTGATGCAACCACTCTTCTTACATCAGGAGGTGGCGCTGACAGCGGCCGACGTCGAGAAACTGTTCGTTGCTCAGCTGTCTGACACCGGCAGCAACTTCCGCGCTGTGGAAAACGTCGTGCTGGCCTTCTGGGCAGACTATTTGTTGGATTTGGAAGGTTGCATTTGCTGACTTTTTACCTTACAATGTTGCCGCTGTGAATAGTGAATACAGATTAATTCGTGTGGAAAGCATTTTCCTGCATTTACAACAATAATGATTCAGTCACAGTACTAAACTGTCTCATTGAAGACAACGTCATCAGGCTACGCCTTTGACATACATCTGCCAATTTCAATATGTTGTGTAATATAGCACAAGTGCAAGATGAACAGTTCAATCATTGCAAAAAATATGTAACCTGTTGAGCTACGTGCCTAGTTGGGATGGCTGGAGAATGACGTTGTGCTTCACAACTGATGTGAAATTGTATGATCAGTCAGCTTCATGCTCACAGTACCTGTCAGAAATTGTTAAAACCGGTTGTTGCATGTTGAAGTTGTTGCTATGACACTTTCGGTCGTTTTTGGAGCATTGAAAGGACTAGACGGATGCCAGCCTGAGATACACAGTGTGTAATTACTACTATGCCGCTGTGTTTCTGCAGCGAGCTCTGAGCACTGTAGCACTGTATTTGAACTTTTCGTTAGTCGTAGCTTGCATTTGCGGCAGTTGTGGCAATGTTCACAAACTGTGATGCAAAGGGGTACTGTTGTTGATGTTGCAGTTCTATGCAAATTATGTTATAACGATGTCGAACGCAGTTTGCAGTTATCAAACACACCCAGGATGTACCTTTCGCTTACAAGTAATGCTCGGCAGTGCGGACTTCAATGCTGTTGTGCTCAAAGGGCAAGCTCAGTCCGCATGCACTGAGCTTCTAAAAGGTGTATTTTTCAGAATCATGTATGGAGTGCTTACGTTGCTGAGGAGCTTGCGTGACCCGTAACGTCTCAAACCCACCCACTTTGGTACATGTCCGTAAGCAGTTCCTGTGCTGTGCAGCTGTGGACTCCAATATGGCCTTGCAGGTTGACCATGACAGGAGCTAGCGTATGGGTAACCGGGGGTGATGACGGAGAGTTCGTCTTTCGTACAGCTGTCACCTATGGGTGGCAATTAACGGTACATAACAATATTCAGTCCCATGTCCCTTATACATTTATACCGTAGCTAATCATGCCGTACTGTGGATTTAATCAAAAGTTGAGCACTTTTCTGATTGCAGTAACTGTCTGTCTTGTCGTTAACACTATCACAAGGTTGTCCGTGTATTTGGAACAGCTGGAGATGGAGAGGTCACGCTGTCGTCGGTGTTGGCATTCGCCACCGGGTTGAGGGAGGTGCCAGTAGCCGGATTCCAACAGCAGCCGACGCTGGAGTTCCTGCATGAGCCAGATGACTCTCTGTCATTGTTCCCCAAAGCCAACACATGTGGGTGTGTGATGCGGCTGCCAGTAGTGCACAAGCACTACAGGGCGTTCGTGGAGGCGATGAACACCGCAATTCTCTGTGCGCAGGGTTTTGGGTATGAGTGACTGGTGGCGGTTTGGCTTAGTGGTAACGCGTTGGTCTCGATCACCGAACTTGCTCTACGTCGGGCCCTCATGCAATGTACAATGTTTGTTTCCTGTAGTTGCATACGTAATGTTGTTCCTAGTATCAAGTACCGTGTTGTGTGCATACTGAACTCATTATGCAATTTTTGCAGTAAGATTACAGTCGCACTTTGCAGGCGCAGTATGATAAGTGCACTTTTCTGTTTGACACACACTTCATTGTGTTTCGAATATGACATCAAGGTAATTTTTGCAGTTAGAACACAAATGTGTTGTGGATAATTTCTGATCTGCAGATCATGCAATTTGACAGTTATGTAGCATTTACAGATTCAGATTTAGAATGACTCTGTCGCCGAATAACATTTTATTTCAGCTAGTGCCACGTTTTCAGCCAACATAATGACCAAGACTGCACATGTATGATGCTGTACTCACATGCATATCGGTGTGTGTGCCATTTCGTTTTGTTCACCCGGTTGTCAGATTTGTACGTAAGCTAATGGGTGTTGTGTGCCGGGTTGTGAGTTAACACTCACAGTCTGGAAGCATCTCTTAGGTCCGGTTTTACTAAGCTCGGTTAGCCGTTGTAACATGTAGCTGTTGGTTAACTAGTTTAGTAACTGATTTCCAGTACTGCTGTTTGTGAATGCGTGATATGTCACTTGTCAGGCAGTAGTAGTAGCATGGGGCAGTTGGTTAGTGAAATAGTGGTCGATGACCGAAGTTGGTGAAAGTCAAACCCGAAATTGGAAGTCCCTTTTGATTTTTGTTCCCATGAGCATTGAGCAAAGTCAGAACTAGTGAAGAGACGTGCGCAATATTAGTATCTTTTTATATATGGTTCGTTGAATTTTGTTTGACTATAAAAATTGATGTGACCTCCACATGATCTTTGACGCCAGACGTATAAAATTTTCAAATTTGGCCGTATTTTTTTGCGTGAAATGTTCCAAAACGGCTAACTTGCTTCGCTTCGTCCTGCAACAGTCTGACCGTGACGTAGAAGGGCAGATCACCACGGCGTGCTCGTGCATTAAGGCGCCGGTGCCACCCTTCTACGTCATTATTTGTGCGGACCTGCTGACCGTATGCAGAAACGTTCGCAGGTGCCCAGATGGCGTGCTGCAGCCAGGTAGAGCGAACGTACTGCAGCATCTTAACGTTGCCGTATGCATGAACAGCTGTCTGAGGATGGAGTAGTGAGTACGCTGGATTCACGACATGAAAAGGACGCTCAATGTATCATGCAAATGCTAAGCGTATGATGAAAGCAATAATGAATATTTTTTGCATTGTATGTTTCTGCGTCATCCACCTATGAACAACACATGCCCAGATTTAGCATGACCATTTTCCTATGTATGAATTACTCATGCATGTAACAGGGGGTTAGATGTGAACACTAAGATATCTTAGTTCTTTAACACATATAATAGTACAACCTGTGGTTGAAGATGTCGAAGCATTATGGTGCATCCATTCATAGCAGGAAGGTTAGACTTATTCTCTGTTTGGCGCAAAAAGTGTATTTCAAATACTAGTGCTGTACCGTATATTCGCTTCGTATTCGCTTCGGTACCGAATAGTGGTCCGAATAGTCTATTAGTTACAGATGATCATTAATTGATTAAAGTACTTCAAGTATATGTTACCGTAAATTTCAGTTCCATAACTCAAATGTACGGCCATTACGAGAAACTATAAGTGCAGCCGTGATCTGAGCTCTTGAAGTCTGGCGATGTTAGTGGGTGATATACCGTACAGTAAGGAATTAGAGTAATCAAGACGTGATTGGACCACAGAGGCAACGATGTAAATGTTGTTGTACAGATACGGCGCAAGGCCATGAGGTGAAAGTATGCATTCTGACAAGCAATGTAACTGTAGACATGATAAAGTGCTACTTATATGTACCAATATGGGTCGAAATAGGTTTACTAGTTTTTGCCCGTGCGACGCAGTAAGCGGACTATTGCTATCGTCCGGTGTATGTGTGTCTGTCTGTCCGTCTGTCACAGCCGGTGTTCTGTCAAAACGGCTGAACCTATCGTAAAAATTTGTTCACCATCTGGTAGCCCAGCCACTCTACGTTTACCACGCCGAAGATCGCTGGGAAAATGTCAAGGGGTCAAGGTCACCACTCACCAGTCCGATTACTGCTTTGCTCGCCTTAAGAGAGTCGTAGTTTTGGCACATTATCGCGCGTTGTACCTGTATATTTATACTGCCCGGCTTTTAATGTCAGTGTTTCTGTAGGTGTCTAATCCAGGCATGCATGCCGGTAGGCCACCCAGCCACCGATTGTCAAAATTCTTTCACCAGTAGATTTGTTGGAAAACTCCCTATGTACACACGACAACCACCTTACCTGCAATGTTGCTACACCACCTTGTGAAATGCGAAAATATGAACATTCTACCAAATTTTCACGCTGAAGGTGAAAATTAATATTTTAACTAAAATGTAATGCATGATATTACGTACGGAGTGCCTAGCCACACGGCAGCCGTGTGGCTAATTTGTATCTTAGCCATACGGCGGATTATTAAACAGTCTATGTGAACTGTAATCTTAAAAGGAAGTGACTATGTGCAGGCGCGCCTGCACCCGGTTGCGTGCAGGCGGAAACTGCGCGCTATCACAGCAAGTGGAGTCACATAGCCAATTACAGTACCGTTACATAATTACCCCACCCAAACCCCTGTTTTGCTCTCGGGGTCCCGCTTATATCGTCTGTTGTTCCTGCGGTTAACTAATTTATCACTAATATATTGCGTGCCGAACATTTAAACGGTCAGCTGGTCCTCGCTTCGCGGTGGGGGAAACGGGGCATTCCTTACCCCCACCCCCTGCCCCTCGCTTTTGTTTTCTTTCAAAAACTTTGTTCCGGTTACGGTTAAAAATAGGGTTAGGGTTAGGGTGAGTTCTAGGGTTAGGGTTAGGGTTGGGGTTAGGGTCAGGATTAGGGTTCAGGGTTCAGGGTTCGTCTTCGGAACCGGTAACCTAAATCAGATTCGATAGGTGGCGGCACGACCGTTACGCTACGCCGTGTGGCCGCCGTGTGGCTAGGTTCAGCCTATTACGTAACCTGCAACAAATATCGTACTAATGATTGTACTTAAATATGTGCTCAGCATACGAAGTGTAGCCCAGAATGAAGACGGTGCAAAGATATTGC
>Ga0209678_1000314_pt1 | contig 17741 bp, 13 predicted proteins | sample WorMetilvaeELBA1_FD_187404 | JGI IMG/M metagenome (GOLD analysis project Ga0209678, IMG submission 187404) | Marine gutless worms symbiont microbial communities from Max Planck institute for Marine Microbiology, Germany - Olavius ilvae ELBA.1... ...
CTAAAATCTGAGATTGCAATGATTGACTCTGGTTAATTGAATTTTCAAAGAACCGGCTCGGATCGGACCCGTGGAGTGTTGCCTAAAAAAAATTGAAATTTTTTGCTTGACTTCTTCTTGGTGCTCTACATTAAAAGCGAACCGCAGAATATCGAATATTGAATGTCGAAGGGTGGAATCGCTTCGCTCAGTCTTTTTTAAAATAGACCGTTCGACAAAAAAGCTCACGACAGGCAGAATACATTACTTCGACATTCGACATTCGATATTCGATATTCGCTTTTTTAAAGTTTCTTTTGTGATCAGACCGGCTGTCCTTTACCCGGAGGCCGCGCTCTTATGAAACATGATTTTAGATTTTATATTCGTAACGTAGGGTGGGCCACTGTGCCCGCCATAACCGGTCGGCACGGACTTCGGCGAGCTCAGTCGAGCCGTGGCCGACCCTACGTCTCGGTATGGCTAATATTTCCATCTTCGATCAGACTGGACGCCCGCGACCAGAGGCGACGCTTATATTAAACACATAGCCGGAACCGCGAATCACGCTGAAGACGTGACCCAAAGCCCGCAGAATATCGAATCCGATGGCGGAAATGAGGCGGTGCGGTATCGCTGCGCTCAATCTAAAAAGTAGCGGAGCGGTTTATCCCCGCCCATATGCGGCGTCCGTAAGTAGAAATCACTCGGAATCGGTTATACGGTTCCGAGATTCCACCGATCGATCCGCCGCGTAGGATTTTTTTAATTTGTGTGGTCCTTGCAATCTGCGGGATAACGTATAAAGAAAGGGAAAACTTTGACGGCATTGCATTCAATTTCCGGCGGAGTTGTCTGGGTGCTTCTGGCCCCTTTGCTTTACGCCGGCTTGAGCATATCCGCCAAATTGGCCGGGGCCGATTTGAGTGTCTGGCAGATCGGTGTCGGACGGTTTGTCTTTGGGCTTTTGTTGGTTCCGGTAATCGTCAGGAGCCTAGATCTAAATCTCTGGGGACGACAGCGGTTTTTGCTGACATTGCGCGGTCTTTGCGGATCGGTGGCATTTTTACTGTTGGTGGCGTCATTCCAACGGATCCCCCTGTCGCTAGCCATGGTGCTGTTTTACCTCTATCCGGCTTTTACGACGCTGCTGTCGCCCTGGGTCACCGGCGAGCCGCCGGCCAAGTTGAGCTGGCTGCTAATCGGCAGCGCTTTCGTCGGCACCAGCCTGATTTTGTGGCCCAATGAAGCCTCGGCGGCATTAAATGCAGGGCACCTGTTTGCAGTCATCGCATCGGTGCTGTGCGCCCTGACGCTGCTGCTGGTGCGACGCCTCGGCAAAGACAACAACATCTACACTTTATTTTTTTACCTGTGCATCACGGGAACCCTCGCCGGATTAGGGCCATTGCTCGTGCAAGGAACCCCCATTTTGCCCCAGACTGCTGCGGCCTGGATGAGCGTTGCGGCCGTAGCCGTCTTTTCGATAGCCGCCCAGCTTACCATCAACCAGGCCCTGATCCGCATCCCCGCCGCAACCGTCAGCATAATCATGACCGCCGAAGTTCCTCTGATCGCCGCCTTTGGCGTAATTTACCTGGGTGAGCCCCTCAGCTGGCGCCTGATGGTGGGCGCTTGCCTGATCTTCGGCAGCGGTGTCGGTTTCAATCTATTGCCGGCGAAGAAAACTAGCTCGGATTAACGACATTGAAAAACGGGTGAAATCCACCATACTGCCCGGGGAAATCTTCCACCACGCTGGTATGCGTCAAGAGAACCGGTTGCTCGTCCCAAAAGGTTCCCCAGCGATGGATCAGCATCGCCGGCGGCTCCATAACAAAGCCGGACCGGGCATCGGCGTTGAAATCCAGCACGATCTGCATACCGACACCGGGGCACACGTTGGCGACAGTATTCGCAAAACGGCAGGAAATCGGTCGGTGGATATGCCCGCAGGTGATCCGTTCGACCTGGGGATGGTTTTCGATCAACTCCCTGAATTGGCTGCGATAACCGAAGGGTTCGGTATCCATGTGGCCGATGGCGGATGCAAAGGGCGGGTGGTGCATAAAAATCAGGGTCGGCGCCTGGGGCCTTTCTTCGAGTTTCCGACGCAGCCAATCCAACCGGCCCGGTCCCATCCCGCCCCCGTGTTCGCCGGGGGTAACCGTATCCAGGCCAATCAACCGAATGGGAAAGTCTTCCTGGACATAACAGATATAGGATCCGTTTTTTCCGGATACCCTTTGCGCCAGGTATTTATGTTCCGGGAACGCTCGCGCCAGGTTATCTTTTTGGTCATGATTGCCGGGGACTGTGTAAAACGGCGGCTTTAACCGGGAGAGCAAATCATTTACCAGCCGATAACTTTCCAGCGACCCGCCGTCTGCCAGGTCTCCGGTTACAATGACAACGTCCGGCAAGGGCGCCATTCGATTGATGTGATCGACGACCTTTTCCAATGCACCTGCGGTATCGGCCGCTTCATAGGCAAGGGCGCCTTTGGGCTTCAAATGAAAATCAGATATCTGGCAGATCAACATTATTATATATCATTCATCTATCGTAAATAAAGATGGCATGTCCAATTTAATCTCGACCGTCTGCCCGGGGGCAAAGGACTGCCGTCCGTGGGCTTCGACTTTCAACGGGTTGGAGGCGGCACCGTTCACGATTAACATGGTTCGATCCCCCATGAAAAATGAGGAGAGGACCTTCGCTTTAAAATGACCCTGGCCGGGCTCGGCGACGACCGCATGTTCAGGTCTGAAATGGACCTTGACTTCTGATTTATCGCTGAACTCTAAATCCGGCAAATCCCGCATCAGAATGCGACCGCCTGGAAAAACCAGACAATTTTCGTCAATTCCTCCTGCCAAACAGTTGACCGTTCCGATAAATTCGGCCACGAAACGATTGGTCGGTTCAAAGTAAATTTTCCGCGGCGTTCCGATCTGAGCGATCCGTCCATGGTCCATAATCACTATTTTATCACCCAGTGCCATGGCTTCGGATTGATCATGGGTGACATATACCGCGGTAATCCCAATGGATTTGAGCAACATATCTATTTCGACCCGCAGTGAATCCCGCAGCCTGGCATCTAGCGCCGTCAGCGGTTCATCAAGCAGCAAAACCCGCGGCCGAACGGCGATGGCACGGGCCAATGCCACGCGCTGCCTTTGTCCGCCGGAAAGCTGATTGATATGACGATCTCTCAGTTCTTCGATTTGCATCATGGTCAGCATCTCATCCAAACGACGGGTTCGTTTTTCAAGGCTGTCACCTCTAATCTTCAGGCCATAGATGATATTGTCGGAAACATTCATGTTGGGAAAAAGCGCATAGCTCTGAAAGACCATACCCACATTGCGCTTTTCAATTGGAATATCAGTGACATCATCATCGCCGAAATAAATGCTGCCGCCTTGGTCGGGACTTTCAAGCCCGGCAATAATTCGAAGCGTAGTGGTTTTGCCGCAGCCGGAAGGACCGAGAATCACAACCGTCTGGCCGGCTTCCACCGTCAAATCGATGGGCTCCAGGGCTTGAGTGCCATCGGGAAAAGTCTTGGCGCAATTGTGAAGCCGGATGGATGTCCCCGACTTTTTTGCTATCTGGCCGGGTTCTGCTTCAGGCGATGTCACGGCAGTATAGCGGCTTTTTGTGTTCATGGCAGTCTTCTTTGTGTCAGTGGGTCCGGTTGTTGTTATTTTCCTGGGTTTTGCAATCCACTGCATACCGAGCAACAGCGGAATGATCATAAAGAAAAAGACAATCGTGTAGGCTGAGCCGATTTCAAGCCGCATGGAAGCATAGCTGTCGGCCAGTCCTACCGGAAGCGTTTTTGTCAACGGTGTATGCAGCATCCAGGTCAGATTAAACTCGCCGATCGACAAGGTAAACACCATCAGCGAGCCGGCCAGAATGCCGGGCTTGGCATTGGGCACCACGATCTGGAAAAACCGGTTCCAGAATCCCGCACCGAGGCTGGATGCTCCCTCCTCCAATTCATTCATATTCATGGACGATATCACGGCGATCACCGATCGAATCATAAACGGCAACGTAAAGATCACATGACCGACCAGGATAATCAGCCAGCTTCGGCGAAAAGCCGTATATTGACCGTAGATAATCAAAATCGCAAGGGCAATCGCCAAACCGGGTATGGCCAACGGCACAACCAGCAATTCCTCCAAGACCCGCGTCAGGCGGCTTTTTTTCTTGGCCATAACGTAGGCCGCCGGAACCCCGGCCGCCAGATCGACGGCCAGGCAAGTCAGGCCAATTAAAATGCTGCGAAAAATCGTATCGCTGTAGAGGTTCCAGACTTCCACTATCCAGCGCAGGGTCAAGCCGCTTTTCAAGCCAAATATAAAATTGGCGGTAAGTCCCGCCAAAACCGATTGGATTACCGGGATCACCAGAAAAGCACTCGCCAGAAGGGTCAGCCCCAGTTGAGAGTAGAAAAGATGTGAGCGTTTCTGCATGCCGTCTTATCCGAAATAGTTGAAACAAGCCCCGCTATGGGATTTAGCCTGAGGCTGCTATTGTTTCACCGGCCGCGGTTCGGGCCAGCGTGAGCGACCCCCAGGTAATCAGTCCGAGCAAAATAGACAGTGCTGATGCAATGGCAATATTGGCCGACAGGGTAAACTCGGTGTAAATTACGATCGGCAGCACATCGATATCGGTCGCCAGCGTAAAGGCCGTTCCAAAAGCGCCCATCGAGGTGGCAAAGCATATCGCACCCGAGGAGATCAACCCGGGAGTTAGTGCCGGGATGAGGACATCCTTGGTGATGGCCCAGGTGGATGCGCCCAGGGAGCGGGCCGCTTCCTCCAGGTTGACATCTATTTTTTCAGCTGCTGCCATCACGGTGGTGATGACTCTGGGGATTGAAAAATATAAGTATCCCAGAAATAATCCGGTCATGGAATAGGCAAATACCAGCTTATCTCCCATAACGGCCTGGGAAATGTTTCCCACCAGGCCCTGGCGGCCGACCAATAATATGATCATAAATCCCACGACAACGCCGGGAAATGCCAATGGCAGGGTTAACATGGCAATCAAAATACTTTTGCCGAAAAACTCGTTCCTCTGAAGAAAAACGCCGCAGATACCCGAGATGACAAGCGTCACCAGGGTAACTCCCAATGATAGCACGACGGTGTAAAACAGGGTTTTCAGATACCGCACGGTGGTTAACATGGTGACGTATACACCAAATCCCTGCGGCCCCTGCAAGGTCTCCAGGGCCAATCTGATCATTGGCAAAATAAAAAAAGACACAAAAATGATAAGTGCCGGCAGTATGATGACAAACAGATAGATTTGATTTTGACGTTGCATTATTGCAGGCCTCAAAATTCAGAGTCGCTGTCAGCCGATGAGTGTTATTGCGCTGTTGGTACCCATTGGCCCTAAAGAATGATATTGCGAATAAATAATTTTCGCTCGCAGCCGGCTTCCTGGAAGCCGCACCTGAACTGCCGGGCTACGCGTTTCGGTTGCCGGTTCAACCAAGAAGCAGCCGAAACACGCAGCCCATAAAATTCCATCATCCCCGGGGGCCCGGATTATCTCGATTGGCGTATTCATCTGGACAATTGGCCTGCCTGGAGTCCTCCGGGACCTGCCACCACCCGAATTTTCAGGCTAGCGGACTTCTTCCAGGTAGCGATCTCTGAATGTGTTCTGGACTTCTGCCATCCTCGCATAATCTATCGGCTTTGCTCTGGCATACTCCGAGGCGGGTAGAAATTTAGCCGATGCGCTGGGCGACATCGCACTTGCTCTTATGGGTCTGAGAAAAGCGTTGGCCCAGACGGCCTGCCCTTCATCGGACATAATAAAGTCCAGCACTTTCTTACCTTCAGCGGGATTGGGCGAGTTCTTTACCAGACTCATGACATAAGGCACGACAATGGAACCTTCGGCCGGAATGACAAATTCGACATTCGCCTGATCTTTGTATTTCCCGCGGTAGGCATTGAAATCGTAATCAAAGAGAATGGGTATCTCGCCGGAAATCACCCGGGCATAGGATGTCTGTTTAGGTACGATGGGCCGGTTGGCTTTGAGTTTTTTGAAATACTCGATGGCGGGATCAAAATTGTCAAGTGTGCCGCCATGGGCCATATTGGCGGAGACGGCCGAAGCATACCCGACAAAAGCCGAAGTTGGATCCAGATACCCGATCATGCCCTTGTAGTCAGGCTTAAGCAGGTCCGCCCATGAACGCGGAACCGGCGCCTTGCCCAGAGCATCCTTGTTTACAAAAAAGCCGATGGTGCCTGAATGAATCGTGAACCAGTGGCCTTCCGGATCTTTCAAACCCTGGGGGATTTCATCCCAGTATGACGGTTTATAGGCAGTTACCACGCCAGCTTCTTTGGCTTTTATACCAAAGGATACGCCGTAGTATGCCACATCCGCAACCGGGTTGGCCTTCTCGGCAATAAGCTGGGATAGAGTTTGGCCCGAGTTCTTGTTGTCATGGGGCAGCGTAATACCGATATGCTTTTGAATGGCTTTTAGCTGGCTGGCCCAATCGGCCCACATTGGCGGGCAGTTATAGCAGATTGCGCTCTCACCCGCCCAGACCGTTGCCCCCCCAGTGATAGAGACCATGACTGTCAAAACTAGTAAAATCAATGTCAATTTTTTCATAATTTCCTCCTTTTAGTGGGTTTATGGTTAGCGCTTCCGATGGCTAAGGCAGTATCGGCTGATTATTCATTATGGCTTCAGGAATTGGCTCCGGTTGACTCTCTTGGGATCAAGCTGATATCAAGTAATTTGTGAACCGGCTTACCGGATTTTCCCTCAATTATATCGATCAAAGCTTCAGCGCCCTGTTTCCCCATTTCGTAAGTCGGTTGCCGAATTGTCGTCAGGTTTGGGCTGATGAAAGAGGCAATCTGCATGTCATCGAATCCGATGATGGAGATATCCTGCGGGATATTCAGCCCCAATTGTCTGGCGCCTTCGATAGCGCCAAGAGCTAGCAGGTCGTTGGAACAAAAAATGGCTGATGGAGGTTTTGGATTGTCAATTAAACAGGCTAACCCTTCGCGACCGCTAACCGGATTGTACCGGGTGTGAACCAACAATTCAGGGTCATAAGCAATTTGATGATCTTGCAAACATTTTTTATAGCCATGCCAGCGGTGGAAGCTGCGATCTGAAAAGCGAAATTCCCCGGCCAGCATTCCGATGCGCTGATGTTTAAGGTGAATAAGATGCTCTGTCGCAAGGTATCCGCCGAGAAAATTGTCAACTCCCACGCTGGGCATCGGACCTTTTCTCACCGTACTATAGAGCAGCAAAAAGGGAAATTCGTCATCCACAAGCTGTTTCAAAATCTCCCCTTTTAAATTCGTGGTTGTGATAATCAGCCCGTCGACCTGCCTTTCTCTGAAAACCTCTATCAAGGCGTCTTCCTTTTCGTACTGGTAGTCGGAGTTGCCCAAGATTACTTGATAACCGTTCGCATTGGCAAAGTCCTGGACGCCACGGGTTGATTCTGAAAAAACCGGGTTGGTGATGGTGGGGATGATCAGGCCGATCGTGTGAGACCGCTTGGTCACGAATCCTCTGGCCAGGGCATTGTATTTGTAGCGGCAGATCTTCATGGCCCGGTAAACCCTCTCGCGGGTTTTGGGCCGAACATTATCCGGGCTGTTTATAACCCTGGAAACGGTGGCTGTGGAGACATTGGCTAACTTGGCAACATCTAAAATTGTGCTCATGATCGCGAATCAAATGTAAACGTTTACGCCATGGCACTTGTTTATAGCGAATGATTGCCCGTGTCAAGACAAATTTAATATTATTAATTTATTATAAATTATGTTTAATTTCAATAAGTTGTTTATTATTATACGGCCAGTGTTACCGGCGGGTAGGCCACGGGAGTGCCCCGTGCTATCAATTTATTGATAACGTTTACATTACTTTCTTCTATATTGGAGGCTTTAACACGCAGCTATTGCACTTTTTAAGTGACCCGGTTATTCCGGTGCATGAATTTCCAAATATTTTAATTCACGGCTGACATCTCGGTATCGCAGATCCAGGCTTTTTAGTTCCGCACGGATTTGGCTTCGCTGCTCGTCACTCAGATTTGCGGCATACAATTCTTCTTCTTTTTTTCTTGTTTTGCGCTCGATGTTTTGCAGCTGCCGGTGAAGGGCGGCAAGTTCGGATTCATACTGGTAAAGCTCTCTGCCTTTTTCGTAACCGGCGCGAAATTCCGGCTCGTATTCGGGCGGACAGACATAGCGGTAGACTTTACCCTGGTATCCCAGTTCATAACCCTTGGACTCCGAGCAGTAATACTGGAGACCCTTGTCGTAGCCGGCACGAAAACCCGCGTCCAGCTGCAGCGGGCAGACTGTATTGAATGGCAGGCCCTGCTGCCCCAGATCAAAGCCGTTTTGCTCCGTGCAGTAAGATTTCAAGCCCTGGTCATGCCCGGCATAATACGCCCGGCGATCCGCGCTGATGCCGTGCTCCAGGCAGGCTTTGGCGAGGCCCTGCAGTGCGGTCCGATGTTTACCCTGGCGGCCGTCCAGGCGGCCGAGTTCATACCAGTCGGTCACCATACAATCTTCCTTGGAAACTGAAGCGCAACCGACGACCATTAACAAAACTGCCATAACCGAAAAAATACTCATCAAATTTTTCATTTTTCTTCCCTATTTTTAAGTTTTCGACTCAAAACCAATTACTTAACTTTATTAGTGTAATGAAATCGCTTTTTCCAGGTCATTTGGCACCTCACAATGTCAGTATCCAAATTAACCAAGAACTGACCACTGCGACACCCACTCCGCCTGCGGTAAATCCATCTACATTCTTGAATCTTGAATTCCAGCCAACGCAGTTATTGATAATAATCGTCCAAAATTCCGTTAACTTTAGCAAAAGGGATCGGCATGCCTTGGGAAAATCATTTTCATCATGAGGATGCTGAATCCTGACAACGACTCGCCATTTGAAACCGGAGTGGAATGTGAAGTCTAACTAAGTTTGAAGAATCTATAAAAAGCCAGTTATCTGCAAATCAGCGCGCAAGACTGCTGATTCTGGTGGTAGGATCCCGCAAAACTGCAGATAGAGAAGATGCACCCGAGGATATTTGGAAAAACACCACTATCCGCGGCACAGCGTTTGAAAGGGCCCAAAGGCTGGTGCCGGATTCGAGTCCCATGAATACGATAAAAGCCATTCCCGCGGGAATTGATGAATTCAAAAACTTTTAAGATAGTTGCAGACAGTATTCAACAGCGTGCCATCAGTCCGTAAATCCCAACCCGAATAAACCGAAAAGATTAGCCACAAAGCTACTAAGGAAAAATGTTTATTTATATTAACCTTAGTGCCTTGGTGGCTTGGTGGCGAAAATCTTTGTTTGAGAAATCCTTCGTAAACACGATGTGATTTCAATAAAGAAGCACCAATAACGAATAACCAATGACCAATAACACCTGATTGGGCGATTCTTGCTCAATCAGGTATTACCGATGCCCCAGCACCGGATGCGGCTGGTAGGGCTCATTTAGAAGCTCGATCTCATCGTCGCTGAGCTGAACCCGGGTGGCTTCGACCGCTTCCTCGATATGGGCGATTTTGCTGGCCCCGACGATGGGTGCCGCCAGACCCGGCTGATGCAGCAGCCAGGCATAGCCTAGCTTGGCATTGCTCTCCCCGCGCTGAGAAGCAATTTCACTGAGGCGGTCCACCACGGCGAAATCTTCATCCCGGTAGTAAAGATTGCGGGCCAGCTCGTCGCTCTGGGCTCGTTGGGTTTGGCCGGTTTTAACATCGTCGCGTGTGCGGTTGCCGACCAAAAACCCCCTGGCCAGCGGACTCCAGGGAATCAGGGCGACACCCATTTCCCGGCAAAGGGGAATCATTTCCCGCTCCTCTTCGCGGTACAGCAGGTTATAATGGTTCTGCATCGATACGAATTGCGTCCAGCCGTTTGATTCGGCCGCGTACTGGGCCTTGGCAAACTGCCAGGCCCACATACTGGAGGCCCCGAGGTAACGGACTTTGCCCGCTTTGACCAGATCGTGCAACGCCTCCATGGTTTCCGCGATGGGTGTCTCATAGTCCCAGCGATGAATTTGATACAGATCGATGTAGTCGATCCCCAGTCGCTTGAGAGAAGCATCCACCGCCGCGAAAATGTGCTTGCGCGACAGTCCCGTGGCGTTCGGCCACTTGGATGGCAGGTCGGTGACGCCGGGCTGGAAGGCCAGATCCACCGGGAAGAACACCTTGCTTGCGATCACCACCTCGTCCCGGCGGGTAAACTCCCGCAGTAATTTGCCGGTGAGCTGCTCCGAAACGCCGGCGGAATACATGTCGGCGGTATCGAAAAAGTTGATGCCCAGCTCAACCGCACGTTTGACAATGGGACGGGATTCGGCTTCCTCGAGAATCCACGGCCGCCACTGCGAAGTTCCATATGTCATCATGCCAAGGCATATGCGTGACACTTTGAGACCACTATTTCCTAAATTAACGTAATCCATGACATCCTCCCACTGGGCATATACCCAAATTGAGCGAAAAAAGCTCAATTAGGTGTTATTGGTTATTTGTTAATCGTTATTTGAAAAGGCTTGGAATCGGGCTCTATATTTCTAACGTCAGCGATAGATAAAACCGATCTGATTCCTTTCAAACCAATAACTAATAACTGATAACGAATAACTCTTAAAATAGCAACTAACTAGGCTACACTGCGAATTTTGTCGTGGGCGACCGGAAAGCGCACCACTAACTTTCCGCCCCCTCGATGATCGCCACGCCGGCGCCGGCGCCGATCCTGGTGGCTCCGGCAGCAATCATGGCAGCTGCGGTCTCGTAGTCCTTAATTCCGCCGCTGGCCTTGACCCCGATGGCGGGGTCGACGGTTTTACGCATCAGGGCCACATCTTCCAGGGTGGCACCTGCCGTGGAAAATCCCGTGCTGGTTTTAACGAAATCGGCACCGGCTTTTTGGGCGATCTCACATGCTTTCACCTTTTCAGCGTCGGTCAACAGGCAGGTTTCGATGATCACTTTTAGCATAACCGGTTTTCTTGCTTCGGTGCGAACGGCCAATATTTCGTCGCCGACCGCATTTAAATCACCGGCCTTCAGGGCCCCGACATTCAATACCATATCCAGCTCCTGGGCACCAAATCCAACCGCCTTGCGTGCTTCAAATGCCTTGATCCGGCTGTGCATTGCACCGAGCGGAAAGCCGACCACGGAACACACCGCAATCCCTGTTCCCCTAAGTTTATCGGCCACATAGGCCACTCGGCCCGAGTTAACACATACGGCCTTGAAGCCATATCGGACGGCTTCCTCACAAAGTTTATCGAATGCCGACGGGGTTGCTTCCGGCTTTAGGAGCGTGTGATCGATGTAGCGGGCCATTTCCGCAGCCGTCAACTTAAAGGAATTCTCCGAAACCATATTAATTCCTCCAAAGGATTGTTTGAAAAAAATCGATGAAAGGATAGGTGGCTGGGAAGCCTGGAGGCTTGGAGGCTGGAAGGCAGGAAGGCGATCAGGATTTGATCAATGAAATCTTCAATCCTCCCGGTTTCCTGACTTTCCTGAAGCTAAGCATATAAAACTAAATTTCAATCAGCCATACTGCCCGAAGGGCAAGGCTTTCCAGCCTTTTAGCCTCCAAGCTTTCCAGCCTTTTAGCCTCCAAGCTTCCCAGCCTTTTAGCCTCCAAGCTTCCCAGCAGTTTATCTTCTGGCAAATCGCGGTTGGACTGTCAAGGGATGTTTGAACCTTCCCATGCGGTCCCCATCGGCCTGACTGAACCCAGAGCACTGCATGTGGGGTCGAAACCCCAAACCTCCCGTGTGAAACATCTAAATTAAACCCAAAACAGGTTATTTAATTCGTGCTCGTCCTCGTCCTCGTCCTCGATACTGAAATCGCCTCAAAAGCTTCGAGGACGAGGACGAGCACGAGGACGAGTACGAGGACGAGTACGAGGACGAGTACGAAACGAGCGATGTGTTCGTATGATACTACGTTAAAAGCGAACCGCAGAACCGCAGAATATTGAATATAGAATGTTGAATGTTGAAGGGTGGAATCGCTTCAGGCTTCGCCTTTGGCTACGACCCGACAGGTCGCTTAATCTTTTTTAAAATAGGATAGAATACATTATTCGATGTTGGAAGTTGGACGTTCTATGTTCAATGTTCATAAGTTTTTTATTTGATTAGACGGGACGCTTTCCCGGCCAGCGGCGGCGCTGAACCCCTGAACCCCTGAACCCAGAGCCTCTGAACCTTTTACACACAAATAGTTTTCCAATCCGCTTAAAATCAGATAATATGCCTGGCATGAGAAGGGTGATATTAATCATTTTGGACAGTGTCGGCATCGGCGCACTGCCGGACGCAAAGGCGCACAATGACGAAGGCGCCGATACACTCGGCAATCTTTACCTGGCCAGGGGCAGATTAAAGATTCCGAACCTGGTGCAGCTGGGCCTCGGTTTGCTGGCGGATATCGGAGCCAAAACCACGGTGCCGATCGGCTGCTACGGCAAAATGGCCGAGCGGTCGGCCGGCAAGGACACGACCAGCGGACATTGGGAAATTGCCGGAATCATAGCTGATCGACCCTTTCCAACCTACCCGGCCGGCTTTCCGCAAGACCTTCTCGCCGAATTTGAAAAGCGCATCGGCACCAGGACCCTCGGCAACTATCCCGCTTCCGGAACGGCAATTATCAACCAACTGGGTCGTGAACACCTTTCAACCGGTTACCCAATCATTTACACCTCGGCCGACTCCGTGTTCCAGATTGCCGTCCATGAGCAGGTGGTGCCCCTGGAGACGTTGTATGAATACAGTCGCGTTGCCAGAAATTTGCTGACCGGAGAGCATGCTGTGGGAAGGGTCATTGCCAGGCCTTTCAAGGGCACGGCCAATAATTTTGAACGCAGCAACGCCCTTCGCAAGGACTTCTCCTTACCACCGCCGGAATCAACATTGCTGGATCACCTGCTGGACCGCAGCCGCTTTGTGGTCGGGGTGGGAAAAATCGGCGATATCTTCAGCCACCGCGGTTTAAGCGATGAGATTCACACCAGCAACAATATGGACGGAGTTGACAAAACCATTGCAACCATGCACAAATATCAGGATCAAAGCGGGCTGATTTTCACCAATCTGGTTGATTTCGATATGGTGTTCGGACACCGCCGCGATGTCGAAGGCTACGCGTCCGCCCTGGAGGGTTTTGATCGGCGCTTGCCGCAGCTGTTCCATGCGATGTCCGGTGGCGACATCCTGATCATTGCGGCTGATCACGGGTGCGACCCAACCTTTAAACATCATACAGACCATACCCGCGAATACGTCCCGCTGCTCGTGTGCGGCGAGGGTTTAAACAAAAATGTTAGTCTCGGCACCAGAGAAACGTTTGCCGACTGCGGCCAGACCATCGCCGATTTTCTCGATGCCAAGTCCCTGGCACATGGCCTAAGTTTCAAAAAGGACATTCTCGATGAACGTTTATGAGTTAATCAAAAAGAAACGGGATGGCTTTGAGCTGTCGGCAGCCGAGATTGGATTTCTTATCGAAGGATTCGTAGACGGTCGAATTCCCGACTATCAGCTGACAGCATTTCTAATGGCCGTCTATTTTAAAGGCATGAGCCTCCGCGAATGTGTCGATTTGACAATGGCCATGGCCCATTCCGGCGATCAAATCGATTTATCCGCCATCCACGGCCGCAAAGTGGACAAGCATTCCACCGGCGGCGTCGGCGATAAGACAACCCTCGTCCTGGCGCCCCTGATCGCCGCCAGCGGCGGAATTGTCGCCAAAATGACCGGCCGTGAACTCGGCCACACCGGCGGTACGGTTGATAAGCTGGAATCCATTCCCGGTTTTCAGGTTGAACTGGCGCAGGATAAATTTGTCGCGATTGTCAACGACCTGCATGTGAGCCTGATCGCCCAGACAGCCAGCCTGGCACCGGCCGACAAAATGATTTATGCCTTGCGTAACGTGACGGCCACGGTGGATTCCATCCCGCTGATTGCCTCTTCAATTATGAGCAAGAAACTGGCGGCCGGCTCCGACGGTATTGTGCTGGACGTAAAAACCGGCTGCGGGGCCTTTACACCGTCATATGCCGAAGCCCTCGAGGTTGCCAAAACCATGGTCAATATCGGGGAAGGCGCCGGCCGGAAAGTGGTCGCGCTGATCACCGGCATGGATCAGCCTCTGGGCAATGCTGTCGGCAATGCCATCGAAGTCAAAGAATCCATCGACACCCTGCGCGGCCACGGCCCTGCCGATCTGGTCAAGCTTGTCACGGAACTGGGCTGCGACATGCTGCTGATCTCCGGTGTGGTCGCCGGCCGAAAAGAAGCCGAATCCATCATCGCCCAAAACCTCGCAAACGACAGGGGGCTGAACCGGCTGGCAGATTTGATAGTTGCCCAGGGGGGTGATGCAGCGGTGCTGGACAACACCGATCTACTCCCGCAGCCCACTCGAAAGATCGAAGTCAGATCCCCATCATCCGGTTATGTATCCGGCATAAATGCCCTGGAGGTCGGAATGGCGGCCAAGGTTTTAGGGGCCGGGCGCAAAACCAAAGACGATGGCGTCGACCATACGGTGGGCATTTATCTAGAGAAAAAAATCGGCGATCCGGTAAATACCGGAGATCCTCTGGCCGTTTTTTATACCGATGGAGATGAAACAAAAATCGAAGCGGCCCGGGATAAGTTCTTAGCCGCCTACGCCTTTGACTCGAACAAGGTCGCTCCGCCCAAGCTACTCTATGCCAGAGTCACTAAGGATGGCGTTGAAGAATATTGATAGGGAAGATTTAGGGATTCAGGAATTGAGGAATTGAGGGATTGAAGGATAGAACCAGTGGAATAATTCTGACAGGACATCTTAATACAACAAGCATGACGGCCGACTCCCGATTTAACATATATTTGAATGATTTTCCATTGTCCGTGCAGAAACACCTGGCTACGATACCGCGATCCTCGGGTATGTTGACAGGCGAGGACTGCCGGGCTGTAATAGAAAATTTAAATATATCTGTCGAGGAACTTATGCTGCGGCTGCTCCCGTTGGCCAGGTTGTATAGCAAGACACCCATTTCAGGCTTTCAGGTGGGTGCTGTCGCGAAAGCCGGGATGTCGGACCATGCCGATGAGTTTGCACTTTTTCTAGGGGCCAATATCGAATTTCCGGCACAGGCTTTGACTCAGACCATTCATGCCGAGCAGTCAGCAGTCGTAAACGCCTGGCTGCAGGGGGCGGGCAAGATCGAGGCGGTTGCGGTAACGGCAGCTCCCTGCGGATACTGCCGGCAGTTTCTTTATGAACTCGATGGCAGCAACAATTTAGAAGTCATTTTGCACAATCAACCCAGCGGGAAAACCAGCCAGCATAACCTATCGGATTTTCTGCCGGAGGCCTTCGGTCCCCGTGAACTCGGACAGGCAGCCGGCTTTATGGCAGCTTCCGATAACCGGACTAACCTCACGGTAACGTCATCTTCAAATGACGCATTGGTACAAAAAGCCCTGGCTGCGGCTGGACAATCCTATGCACCCTATTCCCGAAATCATGCCGGCTGCGCCGTTCAGACAGACAATGGAAACGTTTATTCCGGATGGTATGTTGAAAACGCGGCCTTCAACCCAAGTCTCTCGCCACTGCATACGGCTATTATCCATATGACCATGGACAATTTCGAATCGGATGTTAAAATCACCAGAGCGGTGCTGGTAGAAAAAGCTACATATATCAACCAGCGCGCGGTCTGCGAACTTCTTCTACAATCGGCGGCTCCTGGTCTCAATTTGGGGTACTTTGAAGCGAGGTGATTGGTTCCAGGTTTGAGGCTTCGCCTTCGGCTTCGACCCCACACGCAGGATTCAACGTTCAAAGGTTGGGATTTGGGATGTGCAGAATAATACTTAAATAAAATGAATGGGGCTGGGAAGCCAGGAAGCTGGAATGCTCGAAGGCATGGATGCTGAAAAGCGTCAAAATTCTTTAGGCCGGCAAGCCGGGAGGCTTGAACGCTGGGAAGCTGGAATGGATAAATCGTTGTACGGCCTCTAAGCTTTCCAGCCTTCCGGCATCCCAGCTTCCTGGCCTTCTGACCTCCAAGCCTCATAGCTTCCTGGCCTGCTGGCCTCCAAGCATGCTTGCCTTCCAGCCTCCCAGTGCCAAACGGGAACTCAGCGAAAGGATGAAAGTACAGCCATGGACAATCAATTTACCATTTACTTTGCTGGAAGTTTATTCAACCATAAAGACTTGATCGGCAACGCACTTTTGGCGGAGCATATCGAAAAGTGTTCGGATAATCGATACAAATGCTGCCTGCCCCAGAACCTGGAACAACACCAGACCACCGCTGTCGAGATCCGCAACCAGGATATCGCTAAAGTTATTGAATGCGACCTGGGACTGTTTAATTTCGACGGCACCGAACTGGATGCCGGGGTGGTGGTTGAGTTCATGATTGCCAAATTTCTGGACATTCCAACCGTAATTCTGAGATCTGATTTTCGAACTTGCAGTGAAAAGGAGGTCGGGGGTGAAGATTGGAACTTCATGTGTTCATTCTACCCGCGAACACGGATTGTAAAGCTAAACGCCATAATGTCTTATCAGGAAGCCCTGGAGGAGGGTCAAACATTAAACGAGGCCATCGAAAATTACTATACCTATATGGCACGACTGATTATTGAAAATTTGGATGCCGTCAGGAAAGAAAAAACACTTTTGCAGGGCAACCGGGAAAAACTGGAAACCTTGTATGAATGGGCGCTGACGTTTCCCGGGGGTGGCCTTGACAAATTGGCTTCCGGTATATCTACTGTGGATCAAATAATAGCTGCAAAGATAAAGAAAGGGATAGCATAGCGAACAAGTTAATTAGAGGGGCTACGATTGACCTTTGTTAAAGGATCATTCCGCACATCCCGTTTCGAAAGGGACGCTGAATAGAAAGAAACGGCCCTTTAAAAGCACCTCCAAATTCAGAAAGTAGGCGATCGACAATGTCATGGAAAAATGGGGTGGAGACCGGGAAGGTGGTTTTCAGAAAATCTTCGACGCCCTGCATGAGTTGCTGGGAGAGTAAGGATAGTATCATTTATCCCTGCCGATAGAGGTTTAAACCACAAAATACACGTAATAGATTAAACCACGAAACACACGAATCACACGAAAAAATCAAAGTGTACTTGGCTTCATGTGTGCCCATGTTGCGCTCAACTTGGGCTGATCTTGCGCCAATCTTGGGCGAAAAAAACTTAGACCACGAAACACACGAATATAACCAAAATATAATGTGGCGTTGAATTGCGTTTGGTTTGCGCCTTACTTGCGCCGAAAATACATTTAGTGCAATTATCTAAAATGGAATAATATCCGTATATACAAGTAGTTAAAGCATTAACTTGCACCGAACTTGGGCCAAAACTTGCACCAAACTTGCACCAAATAATAGATCAAACCACGAAATACACGAATCACACGAAAAAAAAATAGATATGCAATGAGTCGTTCGATTGCGACCGGCGTTCACCTTAATTAGTGCCTGAACGAAAAGTGGCCGTTTTTCCAGTTAGCCCGGCCGCTAATTATCACTCATTAAATTACTGCCGTTCAAAACGATGGCGAACAATAGCAAATCAATATTTAGCAGCGTTTTCTCTAAA